>VOFB01002652.1_pt1 | contig 12250 bp, 21 predicted proteins | sample 5384141 | NCBI WGS metagenome assembly VOFB01 (sample SAMN12384721, study PRJNA508395) | human gut metagenome | isolation source: healthy gut A | host: Homo sapiens
TGAAGAAAATATACATCATCTTTCTGTTCTTTTCCACTTCTTTTTGAAACAGTAACTCCATAAGGTAATGTTTCCGTCAAATGTGCTTCCACATTTGCTTCCTCAATTACATCGCCCAAAAATTCTTTCAAAAATTCAGATCGGTTGAACAGCAACATAGTAAGCTTTTCCTTTGCCATACGCATTTTCTGTAATTGCTGGAGTATTTACATTGTAATCTTGCAAGTATGTTCCCAACGGCTTTGCAGTTTGAAGTGTCACAACTTCTCTTAACACACCGGCTTTATATACACCGTCTTTATAGGAGAAAGTATTTGGAAAATATTCATTCCCCACATCAATCTCATCAACTGATAATCCTAGCAATCTCTCATGTGGTCTCTCTCCAATAAAACATAAATCTGTTTCATTTTACTACTCCACTCCAATAAGTTGTTACATATATTCCACCTGCTTCCACGTATGCTTCTACTTTATGAATATACTCTTTTTTATGCAAGTATAAGGTCGGACAACCACAAGCTGATAATCTAACAACTCTCGATCCATGGAAATTATATCAACTTCAATTCCTTTTTCCCAAAAACCCGATAATATTTTAAAAGTTCTTCCGTATAATCAAATTTTCTCGATATTGCTTGTGCGTCAGAAAGAGCCCACCAATTTTTCCCAATCCATAATAATAGCTACCTTCGCCCTATTACATGTACTTAGTATTTGACTGCTTAGCTTTTCTAGATCTTTGCCAATCCAAGCAACTTCTTGAAAAACTCTATTCTTTTCTGACGCATCATGACCAACAACCGCTCCATGAAACTTTTCACTCGATCCTCTGCTTTTTTCTCCATTGAAAATAAAGAACACTATTCGAACCTAACGCAATTGCCTGCATTGAAGATAAGTAATTCATCCCCGGTCTTTTTACATTATTTTCCTCATCCCAATTCACAAGTGATGGTGTTGATTCCATCATCAAAATGGCTTCTTCTGAAATCCTCTCATCTGGTTATGCATAAAGGCTGCCCACACAGCAATCGGTACTTCATCTTCTTTTGTATGCCAACTCGGATAAGAGTCCCAAGAAATCACATCCAACTCCTCTGCCCATTTATCATAATTCAATGGTGAAAAATACATCATCATGTTTGTTGTAACTGGAAGATCCGAATATGTTTTAACAGCTCGAATCTCTTCTCTACAAAAGTCCTGTAACTGTTCGCTCACAAATCTTTTCCAGTCCAATTTCAAACCGTGTAATTCATCCTCTCCCCTCGGAGAAGGTGAATGAATCTGTTCCCAATCGGTATAAGTATGACTCCAAAACGCACTCCACCATGCATGATTCAATGCATCCAATGTTTTGTATTTTTTTCAACCATTTCCGAAATGCTTTTTGACATTCTTCGCAATGACAAGAAGCATCCCTAAAATTTCCTCCGTATTCGTTTGATATATGCCAAAGAATTACTCCTGGATGTTTTCCAAAGCGTTCTGATAATTTCAAATCCAACTTTCTAGTTTTTTCTCTCATAACAGCAGACGTGTAACAAAAATTATGCCTTTTTCCTGGTAAATTCTGTATCCCGTTTTCATCTGTCTGCATTACTTCAGGATATTTTTGAGTCATCAATTTGGCATTGCACCTGTTGGTGTAGCTAGATTTGTATAGATGCCATTGTCATATAAACGGTTAATAATTTCTTCTAAATAGTCAAACTGATATTTTCCTTCTTCTGGCTCTAAAATGCCCACGAAAATATTCCTAGTGAAACATTATTTACATGCGCTAATTTCATTAACCGGATATCCTCTTCAAGAATATCCGGTCTATCTAACCATTGTTCAGGATTATAATCTCCACCATGCAGAAGACCTGGCATATTTATTTTTTTTATATTTCATTTCTAATCCCTTTCTTTATAGATATCATTTATTATTTTACAGCTCCAGTAATACCTTCTGCAAAACTCTTCTGTAAAATAAAGAATACTAAGGCGGTAGGCAATGTACATATTAAGACTGCCAACATAAGCATTCCATAGTCTGTTACATATCCCTCTGTCAGATTTGCTACAACCATTGGCATTGTCATGCTCTTGGATTCTGTCATGATTACTTTCGGCCACATATAACTATTCCAAGCATTCATAAATGTAATAGTCATAGCCGCTGCATATGTTGATTTCATTGTAGGAATAAACATCTGAAAGAAGATTCTAATTTCCGAAAGTCCATCTAATCTGGCAGCTTCAATAATATCAAGAGGAAATGATCTTGCACTCTGCCGAAACATCATGATTAAAAATGGAGTTGATACCGTTGGTAAAATGAATCCCAACGCACTATTTAACATTTTCATTTTTGCAACCATCTGAAACAATGGGACCAATGTCGTAATAAATGGAACCATCATTGCAAGAAGAATCACATCCATCACGGCATCTTTTGCTTTATCATGATAAATTTCAAATCCATATCCTGCCAAGGAACATATCACCATCGAAACTATTGTAAGTAATATTGCATATTTAAATGAATTGACCAATGCAGCCCCTACATCTTGATTTGCCAGCAGATTTTTGAAGTTTTCTCCCAAATGAGAGCCAAACGATAATACACCTTTTGATACATCCACGCTTTTGTTTGTGGATGCACTTACCATCCAGTACAAAGGAAATACTGAAATAAAAGTAACCAAAATCAAGAATGCATACATTCCTATATTTTTCATTTTTTAATCACGTTTATCACCCACCCTCATTTGTATAAATGCTAATACTGCAACCAACAGTAATATGAAGAAGGACATCGCTGCTGCATATCCAAAATTCGGCACATACTTAAAACATAAATTATATATGTAATGTGACATAGAGATTGAAGCATTCTGCAGGACCTCCATCGGTCAAGTTAACTGATTCATCAAATAACTGTAATGTTCCATTTGTTGACATTATTGCTGTTAACAAGATAGTTGGTTTTAATAATGGAACAGTAATCTTAAAAAATGTCTGTATTGCTGATGCTCCATCAATTTTTTGCAGCTTCGTATACTGAATATTCAATGTTTTGCAATCCAGAAAGGAAAAATACCATATTATATCCTGTCCATCTCCATAAAAGACCCAATAAGATAACCATTTTTGCCGCAAATGGTTGTGTCAAAAAATTATATGGTTTATCCAAAATTCCAATATTCACTAGAACATAATTTACTAATCCATTATTTGCAAACAAAGACCGAAAAATAATTGAATACGCAACCAATGAAGTTGTACACGGCACAAAAATCATTGTTCGGAAAAATCCTTTAAACCGTAAGTCTTTTTTATTTAGAATACAAGCTAACACCAACGCTACTACAAGCATAATGGGCACTTGAAGAATGAAATAAAAAATGTGTTTTTTATTGACTGAATAAATACATCATCTTGAAACATTCTGATGTAATTTGTAAATCCAGCCATCTGCATATTTCTACCTTTCCCCGTCTGAAAAGATAAAACTAACGCTTTGATCATTGGCCAAAAACTAAACACCGCAATCAAAAATGTTGCTGGTGCCAAAAAGCCCATCCTGTTAAATTATGCTTTTTTCCAACGTCATTTTTCTTAGTTTGTTAGACACAAAACTCCTCCTCTCTATCCATAAGGGTGATGGTTCTACATTCCATCCCCTTGTATGATAGGAATCTCTCTTACTGTCCCATATTAAAATTAACAGTATCTTCCGTTTTTTAAGCTCTTTCTCTAAATCTGCACCATTTGTAATATTTGTTGTCGCAACAGAGATTGCGTCTCTTGCTTCATTGAAATATGGCCCCGTAATAATAGAAGGAACTTTTGTTGAATAGTCAACTATTTTTTCAAACACTGCATCACCAGAGAAAAATTCATTCGGTACTGCATATGCATCAGAATCTCCTGCTGGTGTCCATGTAGAAATTGCTCCACAAGAGAGAATATTATCATATAACTCTGTACTTCCAGCAAATGTAGACGCAAGAAAATCTTCTGCTAACTCTACGTTTCCACAATTCCCTGAGATTGCCCAGGAAGAACCTCCATTATTTGAATAGTTTGTGGCACCCTTTACATTTGTAAGTTTTGGAATATTTGTAATAGCCCATTTTCCTGACTGATCCTCAGCTGTCTGAATTGTTCCCATAATCCAACACCCATTAATCACACCTGCAACTTCACTGTTCGCCATTGAGCCAGTGTATTCATCCCAGTTATTTACTTCCTGTAACACACCTGAATCTTTCATTTTACAATATGTATCAATTACCTTCTTTAAAGTGTCATTTTTGCAATATTCGTTGTTCCATCTTCATTAAACAAAGATGCTCCTGCAGACTGTAACATCATCGTAAGCAAATCACATTCGCCTGCTGTCGTTGTCAATAATGGTTTTCCTGTTTTTCCAGTACTACTTTGCCTTTTTCAATCCACTCATCCCAAGTAATATCTGTAAAATCTTCTAAAGTCATTCCAGCTTCTTGCAAAATATCTGTACGATAACAAGCAATTGCTACTCCATTGTCAAAAGGCACTCCATAGTGTTTTCCATCTACAACAGAAAAATCTGTTTTACCAGGAGCAAATTCTGAAAAATCAATTTTCTTTTCAGAAATTTCTGTAAATATATCTGGATAAGATATTACATTTTTTGGAATGACTGGTCAAGCATCAAAAAACATCTGGCAATGTGCTTAGATGCTCCTGATATACCAGCCGTAGTAAGTCTAGACTGTACATCTACATCTCCAACTTCGACAATATCAATTTTTCACATCTTGATGATCTTCTTGATAAATTTTTGCAGCTTCTTCCATTGCAAAAATATTAAATGTTTTGTCCCAACACCATACTGTAATTGTATTATCGTCTTTATTGCTTTCACTTTGATTTCCGCATGCTGTAATACCAATTGCCATCGTAGCTGCCAATAAAATTGCCACTATTTTTTTTCTCATTTGTTATATTCTCCTTCTACCATGCCCCTTTATACCCTATTGTTACCGCACTATTCTGAGCTCCTGCTTCCATCGAATCTTGAACATTCAATCCATTCAAAATCCCATATAAAAATCCGGCAATAAAACTGTCGCCTGCACCCATTGTATCAACAACTTTACACTCTATGATTCCAAATCGATACCAAGAATTTCCATCATACCCAATGCTTCCATTTTTCCCCAATGTTGCAATAATGACTTTAGGTCCTTTTTTGTTGCATTGCTTTCATGAATTCCTTTAATTGTTCCGTACAATTTTCTTTTTTTCTTTAAGCCCATGCTATGATATTTCTGTCTAAACTCATTGCGTGATTCCTCGTCAAAAAGAGAAGAATGCATATGTCACATATGGAATCGCTTTCTCAACAATTGGATTTGCAAATTTATTGGCAAAATCAAATGCAACTGGAATTTCTTTCGAAATAAGTGGAAGCTCATCTTCAATCATTCCCCAAATTCCTGTAACCGCTAAATCATGTTTCTTTATAAGGGAAATGTCTTGTTCTCTTAGCTTAAAGTCTGCCAAAACACCTTCTTCATATTTTCCAAACACTCTATCTCCATCTACAATGTCAACATGTGTAACTGCGGTTTTCCATCCAGCACTTGAATATGAGAAGTATCGACTCCTTTATTTTGAATTGCACTTATCATGATTTTTCCGAATGAATCATTTCCAACAGCACCTGTATAAGAACTTTCTCCACCTAATCGTTTTATGTATACAGCAACATTCACTGGGTTTCCCCTGGATATGATTCATTCAATGAATCATAATAATCAATACAATTATCTCCTATTGCTGCTACTCTTATCTTTCTGTCCATTTTGCCACCTTAATAGTCCAGACATCTGTAATATCTTCTGATTTCCATAGGATGACAATTGACTTTTTCCATATGTACATCAATTCTCTGTGTTACCGCATGCATCACTAAATGTGATATATATCCTCTGTACTCTGGACTAATTCCTTTTAATTCAAATTTCTTGGTATCAATAATATTGTATTTTCCACAAATGCGTGGCAAGAAGTTTGCAACGCGCTCTCGCTCAATGATCTCTGAGAATCTTCCCCAATAAATACTGTAACTGGTGTGTCTTTGTCAATTACTTCTAACGTTCCATGGAAAAAATTCTGCACTGTGGATAGATTTTGTACGAATCCAATGCTGTTCTTCCCAATAACACATTGCATAAGAATATGTGGCACCATACTGGTTCCCAGCCCCAACAAAATAATGAATTTTGTCGTCCTTATGACGATTTGCAAATTCTTCTCCGAAAGCATCTGCTTCCTTCTCAACTTCCACAAGTGCAGTTGCCAAATACTGATCCAACTCCTTGTATAAATCCTCATATTCTGGAAATTCTCCTGCATTGTACATAAATCTATCTGCTACCATATAAAATTTCAATTGTTCATTGGCAGGATATGTAATCACATAGTCTACAAGTTTTGCAAGTTCTGCAGTATCCACATCAATAAATCCAAGCACCTTTGCTCCACTCTTCTGTGCTTTTTTACTCCATCTACGATTTCAGAAGTTGATCCTGTAACAGACGAAATAATTACAATAGTTCCTTCTCCAACTTATTTATTTCCAGTTGTCAAATACTCTGCTGCGTTTTCAACAAAAATGAAAGTTTTGATTTTTCTTTCATATGAACCTCTGCCTGAGGCAAGATGCATATGTTCCACCGATACCGAGCCAACAAATATTCTTGTATCCTTCTTTACAAATTCCATCAATCAATTCATTAATTTGATTTCTCAGAGCAAGCGCTCCATTCACACTTTCAATCTGTTTCTGTTCATTAAATTTCAACATAGTGTTTCCCTTTCCCTTCTTTTATATTGGTGACTATTTTTAAATTTAGTATACCACTTTTTTATTTTTTTCAATACTTCATGTAAAAAATATTGAATATTGTTGTATTTTATAAATATAAATGCTTATTTATACACAATGCATATATTTCTTTTATTCTGGTATGAAACGCATTTCAAGTTTACTATACCAGTTTTTATATTTATTTTTTATTTATTCATTTCTTTTTTCCTTTCCATTTGCTTTTTAAGAACTGACAACGTATAATTTGATTATAATTTACAAGTAAATTATAATATTAGGAGTTCTTATGAAAAAAAATTTATTAACTTTAGATGTTGCATTATCAAAAGAAATCAAATACATGCTAAAGGAAGAACACTATCTTCCAGGTGACAAACTGCCTTCGGAACGAAAGCTGGCAGAGCTGTTTCATGTACAACGCTTAACTGTTCGTGGAGCCTTGGATCTGTTACTTCAAGATAAAACAATTATCTCAAAACCACGAAGTGGTTATTACGTAAGCGCCTAAACGCATTTTACAATCCATTCGTAATTTTTCCTTACATTCAGAGGAAGATAGCGGACAATTAACTTACGAATTATATGATTTCAAAAAAATAGAAGCAGATAACTATCTTGCAAGCGAAATGTTACTTCCTGAAAAATCGAAAATATACAAAATTGTTTGGCTTTATTCAGACGATACTCAACTAATTTGTATCAATACAACTTATATTCCTGAATATATCTATCGATCTCACCCAACAAATTGCTGCTTCTGCTCCTGCAATTGATTTGATTACAAACAATTGTCAAATAACCTTGGCAAAATCGAATCAAAAAGTCACCTTACTTTACGCAGACACAAAAGACTGCTCAAATTTTAAATATTCCTGTTGATAGCCCTTTAATGAAATACAAAGGGCTCATGTATGATAAACAAGGACATCTTGCAGTCTTTTTTGAAAATAATATGCTAATTGATCGTTTTGGTTTTATCAGGGAGGTAGTTTTATGAGCAATGATGATGTATTAGCCGCACAAATAAAATCTAGTATCATTACAAAAATTAAAACACAGGAATATCTTCCTGGGGAGTTGCTTCCTAGCGAACGGGATTTTGCAACAATGTATAGTGTAAGTCGGTATTTGATTCATGACATCTTTGACGAATTAATTAGCCAACATTACTTAATTCGCGTTCAAGGAAAGGGAACTTTTGTCCGCAAACCCGAACAAAATCGAGTTGCTTTAGGAGTACTAAATGAATCAAAAATGCCAGCTTTACATCTTTAGTTCGTAACTTTGGTATTGAAATTTCCAATAAATGCTTAGGCACAGGTATAATCAAAAACAAAAATACTTTGCAGATAAACTTGGACTTTCTGAAGAAGATGAAATATACGGTATTCATCGAATTCGTCTTGGAAACAAGGAACCTCTTGCAATTGAGTTTACCTATGTTCCTATTCATTTTTTTCAGATATCGATAATTACAATTTTGAGCACATATCGCTTTATGATTATATGAAATCCAAAAATCATTTGCCTGTAAAATTTAATGAGACAATGATGATGGTAGAAGCTGGCGAAAAACTTCAAAAGCACCTTCATCTTCCAAGTGCCACCTCTATCGTCAACTATATTGAATTCATAGGATACGATGAAAATGGTAATTTAGTTGAATATACAGAAAGTTATTCACGCCCTGATAAACTTGAAGTGCGCTTTGGCACAAATGATATCTAAATTAACTTTAATTTTACCATTTAGTATATGTATGCACCATAAACAAAACAAGATAGAATATACACAAAATAATCTTTTGTCAGGGGCGGGGAAAATTGACCACCTAAAGCCGCTTAGAATTAACCATTTTTAGTCAGATAGAAAAGTCATTGTATTTTTCTCTTCATGTCCTAAAATGATGTATGCCAATGCATCAGTAGAAATCACAATGGAAGAAAAACACAATGACTTAACTGAAATAATAGTCTGATAAATGACATTCACTGGCTCCTGCACGTTCATATCACTGTCGAGACTTTCTCCCTTTGACAGCTTGCATCAAATGTATCTTTAATAACAAGAATCGTTTCCATAAGATTCTGGTTGTGAATAACTATTTTTTTTAAATAAAATATTTTTTCTACGAATTGCACAATACTACATGGTTTTAGGTGGATCCTTCAGTTCTTTGATCGGATATTTTGCAACAATGGACAATCCTTGCATTAACATTTGAAACTGCTCTGGTGTAATTTCCATAGCTTCTTCTTTTGTACGCGGCCAGCTAAAGCCACCGATGTTCAATCTTTTATAAAGAAGCAAGAATCCATCGCCTTCCCAAACGAGCCCTTTGATTCGATCGGTGCGTTTTCCGCAGAACAAGAATAAGATATGCTTTTGAAAAGGATCCAAGTCAAACTGAAATTTAATAGTAGATGCCAAACCATCAATCCCACGCCGTAAGTCTGTATACCCTGTAGCAATAAAAATTTTTTCAAATCCAACAGCATCATTAAGCATGGAGAAGACCTCCAACCTTGTTTAGAAGTTCTTCCGTAGCTGTATTTGATATTTCAATTGAAACAGCGCCTCTCTTCGGATAACAACATCCGGTTTAAAAGGACTGGTAGATGAACTTGCTTGATCAGTCATTTTGATTTCAATAAAATCTGTAGTTGTTGGAGTTGGATTCTCTTGACAGCAGGCGTTAAGGTGCTCTCTAATGTAGTAAGGTATGCTTCTTCTCGGAGAATTCGTTGCCAGTAAAAAATGATTTATCTGAAATACCATGCTCTCGGAACCAAGTCGATTTTGGGCATTCCACTAGCAAGACATTCTTTGATGATATTTGTCCATTGTTCACATCGAACTTTATGAGTTATTTTATCCATGAGATAATCCTTTCTCTAAAAAAATCTTAGATTTTTAAAGTAATTATCTCATGAAAACTAGCGAAAATCTTAGTACCTACTATTTACCGGTTCTTTCCATTGTTAGTTGAATTCACAGCGAAAGTGCTCGTGTAAAAGCACTTTTACTTTTAATAAATCAAAACTATTTCGTCCGTACATAATTCTCTTAATTACTTTAATTTTGTTGACACTTCCTTCGGCAAGTCCATTATTATACTTTAATTTTATCCCGTTTTTTACCGCATTAATATCAATTCTTATGCCGTTAACATAGGTCTGTAGCTCAGGTATGTTAAAATTTTCTATTTTTTCAAGCCATGTTTCTAATCTTTCGTCGCGCCTTGAATATAGTATTTCATAGAATTCTTTTATTGCAGCATATAATTCAGTAATCACTGGGTACGTTTTAAGAACTTGCTCATATTGTGTTTTGGTAATTGTCTTGACATCACTTAATCCCTTATAGATTAATTGTATCAAAGCATCTTCTCTGAATGTATTCTTTCGATTGATAATCCGAGCAGGTCTCTTGTTGACTTAAATGTGCTTCATTTCGAATACGTTCTTTTTTGAATGAACATCCTTAAGGATGCAACTGAACCTTTATAACCTTTTTTCGGTAATAATTTTATGAATATTGGGATAAGTCATTTAACTTATCGAGAAATGCCTCTTCCCCCCATGTATTAATTTTGAAAAATACAGCTTGGCTTCCTCCCGCTGTAATTGCGGAAAGTTGAACTGGGTCTTTGTCATTTTGAAAAGTGTAATATTAAGACTCACCCTGTATTTTACCCTTTCATCTTTTGTATATGCAAGAGGGTTTGTAGATTAGGATACAAACAACTTCAGATGAATGTTTTTATAAACAATTTCCTTCAAATCAGGCCCGTCCAACGGGTGCTTCATTATTTCATCCATCTCATAAATTATACTTTTTCAATACCAAATCTCCTCCCTGTTGCAAATAATTTAACTTTATAAAAATCTTCCGGAAAAGTAAGTTCGACATAACAAGTTTTATTCGCTCTGAGAAACATCCATTAAAATCGTTCTCCTGTGTAAAATCTACAGGTGCTTTATATTTTTCCTGCAAATTTATCATGAGGATTTACTCCTGCTGTTGTTCTATCAACAAAACAACATTGTTTTTCTTTACAGAATACAATTTCAAATTGTCGATTTTTTCCTGTTGAAATTTTAATTCCAAACGTTTGCGCATGAATCTTTTCAATCGGATAAGATATATCTAGTTCTAGCACTTCTTTCTTATCGCACAGCGTCCACTCTTCATCCGCTCCCATCTTTATGTTTTCATTTCATGCTTATTTGTTCTTAAACACTCCATTTCTTTAACAGGTAATTGCTTTTAAAATATATTTTTTCTCTTTTTGCACTAATTTCAATTCACGGACACAAGACATCTGACCCTTGAACGGACTTGTTGGAAGATAATCTCTGTATTGCCAATTATCAGCCCATGCAATCATCAATCTTCTGTCTTTAGGTACATGATTTAACTCCAGCATAAAAATCTTTTCCATAATCTATCCAAAGACCTTTCTCCTGGTTTGAATCTGCTATAAATTTTTGACCATTGAATTCTCCCACAAAATACTGCATTCTGTTCCACCTGCTGGAGATCCATCATTAACACTTACTGTTAAAACCCATTTCTTTTCTTCTGTTGTCTCAACTATCATTGGGAAAAGATGGACATTCCATTCGTATGACTTTCTTGATTTCCTTTGAAAGAAGATATTTGATTCCAATGAATTAAATCCTTTGATTCATACAAAAAGTACACAATCTCCACCTGAAAGAATCATAACCCACTTTTCTTCATAGCGAAATACTTTTGGATCTCGAAAATCTTCTCTTGAATCTGTTAAAATCGGATTTCCAGAATATTTTTCCCATGTACGCCCTTTATCATAACTAAACGCTACTCCCTGACTTTGCCTTTTGGTTTCATGTTCACTATAAGTAAAAAATGCTACCATTCGCTGATTTTCTTCATCCACAACCGCACTACCAGACCAGATTTGTCCAATTTTATCTGGTGCAATAGCTTTAGGTAGTCTCTTCCAATGCACTAAATCTTTACTTACTGCATGTCCCCAATAAATCTGCTCGTTAATATTATACTGATGAAAAGATGATATTCACCCTTATAATATACCAATCCATTCGGATCATTTATAATATAATCTTCTGCTGAAAAATGTATTTTCGGTCTGTATTTTTCCATTTTAACACCTTTAGGCATTCATCCAGCTCCGATGAATGCCTGTCTTTCTATCACTTCTTAAATTTATTTTTTAATTCAACAAAATCTGCTTTCAACTGATCTACCATCTGATCAAATGTATATTCTCCACTGAAATATCCTTGGAAATCTGCTGCAGCTTTTGGTTCATATCCTGAAGGAAATCCTCCCATTACCCATGGAAGTGTCTTTCCTTCATCAATAT
>VOFB01003457.1_pt1 | contig 12223 bp, 17 predicted proteins | sample 5384141 | NCBI WGS metagenome assembly VOFB01 (sample SAMN12384721, study PRJNA508395) | human gut metagenome | isolation source: healthy gut A | host: Homo sapiens
GTGCTGAACCAGCTGGCAGATGCCGACCTTATAGGTGGCGCCCTCGGCGGAGGAATTGTCAGAGCTGGCAGAGGAATTGTCAGAGCCGGTGGAGGGTGTCTCCGTCTTGGAGCCGCCGCAGGGAGGCCAGGACAGCGTCATGGCCGCAGCCAGAACAAGAGCAAGCAATTTCTTTTTCATAGTGATCTTCTCCCTTTTGTCCGTATCCGGACGAATTCACAAAGTTGGATGCCTTCAAAAACAAGGGGGCTCTGTCCGTGGAACAGAGCCCCCTCGCGTTTAACGAGTGCAAGCCTTATGCCCGGCAGAATGCCTGTTCCGTTTCTGCATTATGAAAGAAGCCCGCAAAATAGCGTGCGTAGCGGTAAATATAGGTAAACATTCCGAAACGCATTGTGCACTCCTTTCTGCCGCACTGAGCTTTGTGATGTTATTACCATACAGCTTTAAACGATTAAAGTCAACTGTGATTTTCTACAAAATGCGGTGAGATTAAATCCGAACTGACGAGCCGCTTTGACAATTTTGTGAAATTCTGCTACACTGCTCATCACAGAGGGCCGGTTACACCTGATATGTTGCGGCTCTCAGAAAAAGAGGATCTGTTATGAACCATTTCAAAAAAAATCGCCGGTGTGCTGGAGGCCCACGGCCTGGACGCCGTGCTGCTGACCTGCGAGGCCAACCGCTTTTACGCCTCCGGCTTTCACTCCTCCGGGACGGACGGTGTGGCCATCGTCACTCGAAACCGCAGCTATTATTTCACCGACAGCCGGTATACGGAAGCTGCTGCGCGCTATGTACAGGGTGCGGAGATCCGGCAAACGGACCGGGAACATCCCTACTCCGCCCTCATCAACGAGGTCATCGCGAAGGAACACATCACCCGCATGGGGTATGAGGATGAATATATGACGGCGGCGGATTTTCACCGCTTTTCGGAGAAGCTCCACTGCGAGCTGGTCCCCGCCACGGAGCTTTTGTGGACGCTGCGGGCCGTCAAGGATCAGGCGGAGCTGGATTGTATGATCCAGGCTCAGCGGATCGCGGAAAAAGCGCTGGCGGACATTCTCGGCGAGATCCGTCCCGGCGTTACGGAAAAGGAAATTGCCGCACTGCTGCTCTATAAAATGCTGCACTACGGCGCGGAGGACAAGTCCTTTGACCCCATCGTGGTCTCCGGCCCCAACGGCAGCCTGCCCCACGGTGTTCCCAGTGAGAAGCCCATTCAGGCCGGGGAATTCGTCACCATGGACTTCGGCTGCAAATTCGGCGGCTACTGCTCGGATATGACCCGCACAGTGGCTGTGGGCCATGTGACGGAGGAGATGGAGACTGTTTACAACACGGTCCCTCAAGGCCCAGCTGGCCGGCATCGCCGCGGCAAAGGCCGGCGTCACCGGCGCGGCGGTGGACGGCGCCGCCCGACAGGTCATCGCGGACGCCGGATACGGTCCCTATTTCGGCCACAGCTTTGGCCACAGCGTCGGCGTGGAGATCCATGAAAATCCCAATGCCACGCCGTCCAACAGCAAGCCGCTGCCTGCCGGCGCTGTCATCAGCGCAGAGCCGGGGATCTATCTGCCGGGGAAGCTGGGCGTTCGCATTGAGGATGTGATCGTCATCACAGAACAGGGCTGTCAGGACATTACGCTGGCACCCAAGGAGCTTCTGATCCTGTAAATGGTCCGGAACTATACAAAATGGGTTTGTGAGACTGTGCTTTCGCACGGTTCATTTGGTGAAAGGCACTGTTGACAATTTCACGCCGGACTCTCATAATCATGAGAGAAAAAATTTAAAACGATCCGAAAGGAACTGTGGAATGGACAAAGTTTACATTACAGGCCACCGGAATCCGGATACCGACTCCATCGTCTCCGCCATGGCCTATGCCGCATTGAAAAACGCGCTGGGGCAGCGGCAGTACTGCGCCGCCCGCCTGGGCCAGATCAGCGATGAGACGAAAGCCGTTCTGGACAAATTCGGCGCCCAGCCGCCGGAGCTGATCAACAACGTTCGCACGCAGGTGCGGGACCTGGACTTCGATACGCCGCCCACTCTCTCCGCCGCTGCCACCATCAGCCGGGCATGGCAGACCATGCAGGCCGACCGGATTTCTGTGCTGCCAGTGGCCAACGAGGACGGCACGCTTTACGGTATGCTTTCCGCCGGTGACGTGGCCAGCTACGATATGCTGGCTGTCCGCAATTCCACGGTCAAGAACGTGCCGGTCTATAACCTGCTCTCCGTTTTGGAGGGAAAGGTCCTCAACGAGGGCGGCCAGATCCGGGATGAGATCTCCGGCGAGGTCACCATCGCCCTGCCTGCGGGACGGGAAAACCTGCTGTTTTCCTCTCCGGACAGCATCGTGGTCTGCGGCGACCAGCCGGACATGATCAAGCGGGCGCTGGAGCTGCGGGTCACCTGCGTCATCGTCTGCCAGGCGGAGGTCAGCCGGGAGCTGCTGGAGCTGGACACCGATACCTGCATCATCTCCACGCCTTATGACGCGTACCGGGCAGTCCACCTGATCTGCCATTCTCTGCCCATTGAGCGCATCTGCAAGAGCCACGATCTGGTTTCCTTCCATCTGGACGATTATATCGATGACGTGCGCGACACCGTGCTGGAAAGCCGATTCCGGGCTTACCCCATTCTGGATGAAAATGAGCACGTGGTGGGAACCCTGTCCCGATTCCATCTGCTGCGTCCCCGGCGCAAGCAGGTAATCCTGGTGGACCACAACGAAAAGGCCCAGTCTGTGCCCGGCCTGGATCAGGCGGACATTCTGGAGATCGTCGACCATCACCGGCTGGCGGATATTGAGACCAACAACTCCTATTTACGTCCGGAATGAGCCGGTGGGCAGTTCTACCACCATCGTTGCGGGTATGTATCAGGAAAAGGGACTGATGCCTACCGCGAAAATGGCCGGGCTCATCGCCGCCGCCATCGTGTCCGACACGGTCATGTTCAAGTCCCCCACCTGCACCCAGCGGGATATTGACATCGCCAACCGGATGTCCCGCATTGCCAATGTCTCTCTGGAAGAGCTGGGGCAGAACCATTTTCTCCGCTGCTACCGGTGAGGATAAGAGCGCTGAGTCCATTATCCGCACCGACTACAAGGAATTTCACATTGGCGGTCACAATCTGGCGGTGAGCCAGATCACCTGTCTGGATTCCGATCGTCTTATGGCGAAAGAGGAATTCCTCGCCACGATGGAGACCATCCGTAGAAGAAGAACGGTCTGGACATTGTGCTGCTGATGATCACGGACGTATTGGTGGAAGGCTCCTACCTGCTGTATTCCGGAGATACGGAAACCATCCGGCAGGCCTTCAACATCACCGGCGAGGAAAAGAACAGCGTGTTCCTGCCCAAGATCATGAGCCGGAAAAAGCAAATTATCCCGTCCCTCTCCGCCCTGTGGGGCTGAGAAACGCCGAATACAGACAAAACACCTCCGCGTGGATTTTCCACGGGGAGGTGTTTTTGCACGCTAAACTGCCGAAATAGCGAGAAATAGCAAAAAAGGCCCCCGGCGTGTCTTGTAAGACACGCCGGGGGAGTCTTTCGATAAAATGGTAGATTTTCCGCGATAGTAAGGTAGAGGCAGCCGTTAGCGGCTGTGCCGCTTACGGATGCCGCATACCCCTTGCGGGTGAAGAGTGTGTGCGGGAAACCCAAGAAGGGTGTCCTGCGCTATTTTAAATTAAATATTTTCAGAACTTTACAAAGCTCTGAAAATATTGGCAGTAGGAGCGAAAAGACCTTTTCGCCCTACTGCCTCCGGTGTCTTGCAGGACACGCCGGGGCAAGTCTGTCTTATCAGACTTACTTCATCAATCCGCACACCAGATCCGTGTAGCCGGAGGGATCGTCCAGCGGCAGACCGGCGATCAGCAGTGCCTGATCGTACAGCAACAGCGTAGATCTTGGCCTTTCCGGGTCGGCGGTCACGGCGTTCTCCAGAGCGGTGAAGGCCGGGTGCTCCGTGTTCAGTTCCAGAATCCGCACCAGAACAGCAGCAGATCCTGGAGCAGCGTCCTTGTGCTGGCCGTACTCGGCTGCCGTACCACGCCGTACTTGATCTGGGTACCGAAGGACTTCCAGAAGGTCTCATAGCTCCGCCCGTCCTCCTGGAGCATCTTGCCAAGCTCGCTCTTGATCTTCTTCTCCAGGGCAGAGGCAATCACCTTCAGCTGGCGGGTGTGCTGGAGCACCTCCCGGCTGATGTTCAGGGAAAAATCGTGGGAGTCCACCACGCCCCTGACGAAGCGGAAGTAGTCGGGGAGCAGGTCGGCGCACTTGTCCATGATGAGCACGCCGGAGCTGTAAAGCTGAAGTCCTTTCTCATACTCCCGGGTATAGTAGTCGAAGGGGGTGTGGGAGGGGATATAGAGCATGGCCTTGTAGGTGACGGCGCCCTCGGCGGACTGGGTGATCACGGCAGGGGGTCCTGCCAGTCCCCAAATTTCTCCTTGTAGAAGGCGTTGTACTCCTCCGGCTTCACTTTGCTCTTCTGCCGCTGCCACAGGGGCACCATGGAGTTGAGGGTCTCCCACTCCTTCACTGTCTCCCACTCGGGCTTGTAGTCCTCTCCGGCGTCGGCGGGCTTCTCCTTCTGACGGTAGTCCTCCACCTCCATCACGATGGGATAGCGGATATAGTCGGAGTATTTTTTGATCAGCTCTTGTAATTTATAGGTCTCAAGATACTGATCGTAGTTCTCCTCGTCGGCGTTGGGCTTGATGTGCATGATGATATCGGTGCCCGGCGTCTCCTTCTCGCACTGGGTGACGGTGTAGCCATCCGTGCCAGCGGACTGCCACATCCACGCCTCCTCCGCGCCATAGGCCCGGGAGATGACGGTGACCGCGTCCGCCACCATAAAGGCGGAGTAGAAGCCCACGCCGAACTGACCGATCACATCCACCTTGGAGGCCGCCTTGTCGTCCCGCTCCAGCTCCTGCTTGAACTGGAGGGAGCCGCTCTTGGCGATGGTGCCCAGGTTGGACTCCAGCTCGTCCTTCGTCATGCCCACTCCGTTGTCGGACACGGTGAGGGTCCGCTTCTCCTTGTCGGGAACGATGGTGATCTTCAGATCCTTGCGCTTGACCTCTACGCTGTCATCGGTGAGGGCACGGTAGGCCAGCTTGTCCTCTGCGTCGCTGGCGTTGGAGATGATCTGACTTTCCCCGGCGCGGCCGGTGAGGTCCAGCAGGACGCTGCCTAAAAAGGAAGCAGAGAGAACGCCGTCCTCCGGCAGGTCCAGCGCGGCCACGGCCTCGTTCCAGTTCAGCGTGTCCGCGGCGGCATCATTGGCCCAGAGCACATAGGGGGGTCTTGTAAGAGCAGAGAATGTCCTCCCGCTCGTTTTCCGGAATGGACACCTCAGATCCCAACTCCGCGTAGCCCTTCTGGTTGTCCCCCAGATAGGGGAGGTGGTCGCCGTAGAACACCAGCACCACCGGCTCCCCCCGTTCTGCGAAGTAGGCGGTCAGGCGGCCCAGCATGGCGTCGGCGTCCCGGACGCCTTCCGTATAGACCTCCAGCATGGAGCGGGTCTCCGGGGAGATGTCCGCCGTGGTGGAGACCGGGGGGAACACATAGCCCTCGCCGTACTTGTCGGCGGTGTAGCTCATGTGGTTCTGGATGGTAGTGGTGTAGTTGAACAGGGGACGTCCCTCGCCCACGGCGGTTTCAAATTCCTGCTCGATCTGCCCCGCCATATAGTCATCCGTGACCCAGCGGCCCTTGTATTCCAGATTCTTCATGTCCTTGGCAAATACCTCGTGCTCCGCCCCCAGCCAGTGGTACACGTTTTCCCGGTTGTAGAACCAGTCGTCGCCGGGGTGAAAGAACGAAGTGTGGTAGCCGTCCGGCGCCGAACACCCGGAACAGGCTGTCAGATTCCGATTCACCACCCGGAAGGCGGAGGTGGCGGTGACGGACAGCGCATTGGTCTGCATTCCCGTCAGCACGTCGAACTCCGTGTTGGCGGTGCCTCCGGCGAAGCCGGGGACCACGATGTGACCGGAAAGGGCGTAGGGGGTCCTTCTGCAAAGCGTGGAGGTTAGGCAGGGGATCAGTCTCCTCCGTCCAGTTGAACATGGGCTGATCCGTGATGTCGGAGAACGCCTCGTTCATCACCATGATTACACTGACATCCTTCCCCAGTCCCGTCTGCCCGCCAGTCTCCCAACCGGCGGCCTCAGACTTGGAAAAGCCCTCCGGCCTGTCCACAGGGTAGGTGGTGAACTGGTGGCAGAAGCAATAGGGAAACCCAGCTCGTTGAATACAGACGGGACATAGTAGGCGTTGCTGACCCGGAAAGAATTGTAGAGGGTATTGCTGGCGTACACCGTGAAAAATCAGCGCAGTCAGAACGCCGAAGCTGAGGACTGCGCCCACGATCCGTTCCGGCCAGCAGCGGCCGGGGAACACGGCCGCTGCGTCCCGCTTTGTCAGCTTGGCCTTCAGTGCGGCAAAGGACACCGGGCGGCTGGGGAACAGCACGCCAAGGCCCACGAGCAGCGCGGTGGTCAGCACCACCACGGCGATGGCCTTCACCGGATAGCGGATGTCGAAGGACTGGATGGCGCTGCCTACCTCCCGCAGAAGGGAGAAGTCCCGGGGGAACACCGGCTCGTCCCGGACCTCAATTTTGACCCGGTTGGCAAGGGACAGCGCGCAGACGAAGAAATTCACCAGCGCCCCGCTGTAAAGACATTCCGGAACAGGAAGGCGAAGGCCAGCAGCAAAAGTCCGATGGGAGAGCGTTCAAAACAATCAGCAGGGGCTGGGCCTTGAACCCTGCCAGCACCGTCCGCAGGGCATTTGGCTGGCACCACAAGGCCAGTAAAAGTAATACAGCCTGCCAGCAAAACGGCGGCCAGCAGACTCCCAGAGGGGGCAGTTCTCTTTATAGATCCGCTTTTCTTTCAAAACGTAAAAGTCCTTTCATACCAGAATACCTCTATTATATGGATTTGCCCGGACAAGTGTTCCCGAAATTTTGCGAGCTTTGCGAAGCGGAAAGGAAAACCGGGATTCCAAAAAAACTTGCGGAATTACAATACAAAATGTCGATTTGAAAACAAAAAATACGAATCGTATTTAAAACGAGGGCGATTTTGCGCAAAATCGCCACGGTGATACCGGAACAACAGACCCTCCTCAGCACAACGGCACTGAAATAACGGTTGATTTGCCAATGGCTTGCACGGTGACAAATATAAGAAGCGCATGCAGAAGAAAAGCACGTTTCCTCGTCAAAGGAAACGTGCTTTTGAATATCAGTAGATCAGAAGGTCACAACCTCGTTGGCGGGCTTTTCGCAGGGCTTGATGGAGATGATGTGCATCACCGGGCCCTTGCCCTTGTAGGCGGAGTGATTTTCCAAAGCCATACGGGCTTCGACTTCCACCCAGTCCCGGTTCTTGTACTTATTCAGATCCACGCCCTTGGCCACCAGACCCAAGAACTGCACGTCATTTTCACAGCAGACCATGGCGAACCGTCCGGGGCAGTGGGTACCGGGATACTTCTTGGTGGCACATGAGCAGCTTCATGTGAACGGTTTTCCTGCCAGCGGTCAGGGTGATCCATCACGTCCACATACCAGACACCGTAGTCATCGTCCGGAATGTTGATCACCGGCTGGTTCAGATCAAATGGACAGACCTCACCGTTGTTGTAGTCCTCGCTGTTGCCATTCAGATCTTCAGATAGATGTCAGCCCGACGGTTCACCATCCGCAGGTTCCGCTTCCGCAGGGCGGCCCGCAGCTCATCGGTGCAGCGGTTGAACACCAGCATGTCCGCGTTGGTGATCTTTTCCATCATCAGCTGGCCCATGTTCTTGGCGTACATAGGTCTCAAAGGTATTGGCGTCCACAAAGGTCATCACCTGATAGAGGACCCAGTTGGCGGGCAACACCTCCCGGTACAGCCGCTCCATGGACCACATGCCGTTGTATTCAATGAGGACCTGCTTGGGTTTGTACTGCTTTTCCCATTCCTTGCACTGGGAACAGGTGAGAGCGGTCTCCTCGTCCACTGTGACCACGGTCACGTTATCCAGAGCCTTCTGCTCGTATTCCAACTCGCCCTCTTCACAGCAGATCAGGAGGGTTTTGTCCTCGCGGGCGAAGCCGTCCTCTAAAATGCCGTTGATAAAATTTGTTTTGCCGCCGTCCAAAAACCGGCGATGAGATATACAGGAATATCAGCCATGAAGTTTTTTTCGCTTACAGGCCGAACAGCTCTGCCAGCTTGTCCTCCTTCAGATTGGAACCGATGACGCACAGGCGGCCGGTGTAGTCGGGGTGGCCCGCCCGGATCTCATGCTCCTCCGGCACATAGTCGAACTCGATCCATGCGCCGTCGGTGCCGTTCACGATGCCCTTGGCCCGGAGAATGGCGCCGTAGTCACCCGAATCCAGCGCCGTCAGAATACGGTCGATGTCCGCCTGCGTATACACCTTGGGTGTCTCCTTGCCCCAGGAGGTGAACACCTCATCGGCGTGGTGATGATGGTGATGGTCATGGCAGGAGCAGTTGGGGTCATCGCACTCGCCGTGGTCATGATGATGCTCGTGTTCATGCTCATGGCCGCAGCACTCGTCATGGTCATGGTGATGCTCGTGGTCATGCTCGTGCTCATGGTCATGATGGTGATGTTCATGCTCATGCTCATGCTCCTCGTGCTCATGGTCATGGTGGTGGCAGAAGCAGTTGGGATCGTCGCACTCCTCGCCGTCATGATGATGGTGATGGTGCTCGTGTTCGTCTGCCTCATGTTCGGCCCGCATCTTCTCCAGCAGTTCATCGGCCAGAGAGACCTTCTCGATGGCGGAGAGGATGGCCTTGCCGTCCAGCTCATCCCACGGGGTGGTGATGATGGCGGCATCGGCATTTTTTTCCCGCAGCATGGCCACGGCGGCCTCCAGCTTCTCCTGCGTCATCTTCTGAGTCCGGGAGAGGATGATGGTGCCGGCGGCCTCGATCTGGTTGTTGTAGAACTCACCGAAGTTCTTCATATAGACCTTCACCTTGGTGGCGTCGGCCACGGTGACAAAGCTGTTGAGCTTCATCTCCGGGAACGTCCTTACGGTGTTCTCCACCGCCACGATCACGTCGCTGAGCTTGCCAACGCCGGAGGGCTCAATGAGGATGCGGTCAGGGGTGGAACTGATTCTGCACGTCCTTCAAAGCCTTGTTGAAGTCGCCCACCAGAGAGCAGCAGATGCAGCCTGCGGACATTTCGGAGATCTGGATGCCGGATTCCTTCAGGAAGCCGCCGTCAATGTTGATCTCGCCAAATTCGTTTTCGATCAGCACCAGCTTTTCGCCCTTGTAGGCCTCCGCCAGCAGCTTTTGATGAGTGTGGTCTTACCGGCACCCAGGAAGCCGGAGACGATGTCGATTTTTGTCATGGTATCAGTCCTTTTCAAAATTTTATACCACGGCTATCATACCACGAAATCACAAAAATGCAACGCCGTCACAGAAAATTTACAGCCCAACGGCATAAAACGCGTTTTTGCGCCGCTGGGGCCATTTTCAGAACCTTTGCGGTTTCGGAGACATTCTTCCTTACCGGTTTCTTACTCGTTTCGCTTTCCTGTTGACTGCCATTTTTACCGTTCCTTTCTCCCGCATTCCCCGGCGATTTCGCCGAGAGCAGCAGCAGACAGACGAGGTTCGGAAAGGCCATCAGTGCGTTGGCAAGATCCGCCAGCTGAAGGACCGTGGCCATGGGGGATCACCGCCCCGGCAAAAACCGCCAGTCCGTACAGCACCCGGCAGGGCCGCACCGCCCCCGGTCCCAGCAGGTATGATGCCGTTGTCTCAGCCTGAACCGCACAGCCCAGCACGGAGGTAAAGGCAAACAGCCCTAACGCCGCGCCGATGAGCCACGGGGCCAGCGGCCCCAGCACCGTTTCAAAGGCCCGGAGGGTCAGCGCCGCGCCGGTGAGGGGGAGACCGTTGCCATCCGCCGCTCCCAGCACCCCGGAGCAGCAGATGGCCAGACCGGTAACGGTGCAGATCACCATGGTGTCGAAAAACACGCCGGTCATGCTGATGAGCCCCTGCTTTACCGGCTCCTCCGTGTCAGCGCAGGCGGCGGTGATGGCGGCGGAACCTAATCCCGCCTCGTTGGAAAAAACGCTCCGGGCAACACCCCAGCGGAGGGCCTCCCGCCGGGTGACGATCCCCAAAGCCCCGCCCAGAGGGCCTCTGGCGCCACTGCGCACCGGAGCATCAGGGTCACCGCCTCCGGCAGGCGGCGGAGGTTTCCAGGATCACCGCCAGTCCACCGCCCAAATACAGCAGCGCCATCACCGGCACCAGCACCGTAGAAATATCCGCGATGCGGCGGATGCCGCCCAATAAGATCGTCGGGCAGAGCCAGCGCCGCCGTCACCAGTCCTACCCGCCAGCGGGGCAGGGTGAAGGCGGCGGAGAAGGTGTCCGCCAGGCTCCGGACTGGGCCAGGGCCCCCATGGTAAAGGCCATCAGCAGGGCGAACACGGCAAACAGCTTCCCCATCCATCTGCCCGGAGCGCCCAGCCGGGCTTCCATCACCGCCATGGGCCCGCCCCAGCGGGTGCCGTCTTGGCGGATGCGGCGGTATTTTACCGCCAGCATACACTCGGCAAATTTGGTGGCCAGACCCAGCAGCGCTGCCAGCTCCATCTTTGTCAGCTCCGCCGCTTTACGGATGCCGCATAAATTTTTTGCGGGTGAAGGGGTCGCGGGACTGCAGGCCGCTTTGAGCGCAACCGCCGCAAGGCGGCTCTTAGCGCGTGAGATAACCCAAGAAGGGATACACCGTCGGCTCAAGCCAATCAGCGGATACTGCACAACCGCTGATTGCGAGCCTTCCTCGAAACAGGCTCACTTGATCCGCCACCGGCGGTGCCCATCTGTTTCCCCGCGCCATTAAAATCCTAAGTTTTCAGAACTTTTATGAAGTTCTGAAACACTCAACAAGGAGAAAAGGCTTTTTTCGACACGCTGAGCCAGCATCGGCCAGCTCGATGATTTAATTTTACATGGAAAAAATTTATTTTGCCTGCTTTACGGAAAGGCTGATGCGCTTTTTTCTTCGTCCACCTCCAGAACGACCACTTTCACAACATCCCCACGGACACCGCCTCGGAGGGGTGCCGGATGAATTTCGCACACCTGCGAGATGTGCACCAGACCGTCCTGATGGACGCCGATATCCACGAACACGCCGAAGTCGATGACGTTCCGCACCGTTCCGGTGAGCACCATGCCGGGCTTCAAGTCCTTCATTTCCAGCACGTCCGTGCGGAGGATGGGCTTAGGCAGCTCATCGCGGACGTCACGCCCCGGTTTCAGCAGCTCGGATACGATGTCCCGCAGGGTGGGAACGCCCACGCCGATCTCCTCCGCCGCCTTTTCCTCTCCGTAAGCGCCGAGGCGGGCGGGAAGGTCGGAAATGGCTCCGTTCTTCACATCCGCTAAGGTGTGGCCTGTCAGCTCCAGCAGGGCCTTGCAGCGCGTCATAGGATTCCGGTGGACGGCGGTGTTGTCCAGTACGCTTTTCCGGCACACGCAAAAAGCCCGCGCACTGCTGGAAGGCCTTGGGCCCGCTTGGGAACCTTTTGATCTGGGCGCGGGAGGTGCGGCGCCGTTTTTCCTCCCGGTAGACCACCACGTTTTTCGCCGTGGTACCGTTCAGACCCGCCACCCGCTGCAAAAGGGAGGGGGATGCGGTGTTGATATCCACGCCCGGGCGTGACGCAGTCCTCACCACGCCGTTCAGAGCGTCATCCAGCCGCTTCTGGGGCATGTCATGCTGGTACTGGCCCACGCCCATTGGCCTTGGGATCGATCTTCACCAGTTAGAGGGGTCCTGTGAGCCGCCGGGATGGAAACGGCGGGGGAGGTTCACATCATTTGGGGAAACTCCTTGCGACCAGCTTGCTTGCGGAGTAGACCGAGGCACCCGCTTCCGAGACGATCATTGTTGTTGACGGGCGCCGGCCCTCATTCACCTGCCGGATCAGCTCCACCGCCATCTGCTCTGGCACGGCTGGCGGCGGTGCCATTGCCTGATGGCGATGTGCTCCACGCCGTGCTGGCGGAAATCCAGCCTGCTGAGTGCAGCGATGGCCTCGTTCTTCTTTAACTACGGTAACCGGTCGAACTTGTTGACCTTGCCCGCCAGCAATGCAGC
>VOFB01001661.1_pt1 | contig 12186 bp, 11 predicted proteins | sample 5384141 | NCBI WGS metagenome assembly VOFB01 (sample SAMN12384721, study PRJNA508395) | human gut metagenome | isolation source: healthy gut A | host: Homo sapiens
TCCGTAACGATGACCCGGGCTCCGTACGAACGCATCGAACGGGCGCAGCCCTTGCCGACATCGCCGTAACCGCAAACGACCACCACCTTGCCGGCAATCATCACGTCGGTCGCCCGCTTGATACCGTCCGCCAGCGACTCGCGGCAACCGTACAGGTTGTCGAATTTCGACTTGGTGCAGGAGTCGTTCACGTTGATCGCAGGAACGAGCAGTTCGCCCGCCTCCTGCATCTGATAAAGGCGATGCACGCCGGTCGTCGTTTCTTCGCTCACACCCCGCCACTCGGCTACCGTTCGGTGCCATTTGCCGTTATCTTCGGCCAGAATCTTCTTCAGCGTATCGAGAATGACCTCCTCCTCGTAAGACGACGGTTCGTAATCCAGCGTCGAAGCGTCGTTTTCGGCCTTGTATCCTTTGTGGATCAGCAACGTGGCATCGCCGCCGTCATCGACGATCAACTGAGGGCCCTTCCCGCCGGGGAACGACATGGCCATCGCCGTACACCACCAGTACTCGGGCAGCGTTTCGCCCTTCCACGCAAAGACGGGAACCCCCGCTTCGGCGATGGCCGCCGCCGCATGGTCCTGCGTCGAAAAAATATTGCACGAGCACCAGCGCACGTCGGCGCCCAGCTCGACCAGCGTTTCGATCAACACGGCGGTCTGAATCGTCATATGCAGCGACCCCATGATACGCACGCCCTTCAACGGTTTCTGCGGGCCGTACTTGCGGCGTATGGCCATCAGTCCGGGCATCTCGTGCTCCGAAATCTCAATCTCTTTCCGGCCCCATTCGGCCAATGACATATCGGCCACTTTGTAAGGCAGGGACAAATCCAAAAACATACTTTTTATCATTTAATCAATTATACATAATCTCTTGCCGAATCGTCGGCTCTCGTCGGCCGCATTGCGACACCGACTCCCGCCGAAGGGAATCGAAGCCACAAAGCGGTAAACACGGCCTCCGGCCGAAAAACGGCATAAACCGCCGCACGGTCATCGCCGCCGATTCTCCGAACTCAAAATACAGCTGCGATCCCGTTCGATCTGGCGCTGCAACTCCTCCAGCGAATCGAACTTGCGCTCGTCGCGGATCTTACGCCGCAGCTCGACCCGGAGTCTCCGACCGTAGAGATCGCCCGAAAAGTCGAAAATATGGGTTTCGAGATGTCGGGGACCTCCGCCCACCGAGGGGTTGCTCCCCAGATTCGACATGGCCTTATACTCCACACCGTCGATCTCCACATAGGACTCATACACTCCGCTTTCGATCGTATCCGCATCCGCAACCTCCATATTGGCGGTCGGAAATCCCAACTCACGGCCCAGTTGCCGTCCGTGCATCACCTCTCCTTCGATCCAGACAGACATAGCCTCAAATCTTTTCGGTCAGCTTGCGCACCAGGGAAATCTGGGAGAAAAACTCCTTGGCGAAAACCCGCAGCACGGTATAAAGCGGTATGGCCAGCAAAGCATGCCTATCACCCCGGCCAACGACCCTGCAATCAGGATCACGAGAAATATCTCGAGCGGCTGCGCCTTGACCCGCTCGGAGTAGAGCGTCGGTTGCAGCACGAAATCATCCAGCCCCTTCAAAATCAACAGCGATCCTGCAATGACCAGCATCGTATGGCCGATCGACATCCCTTCGATCGGGGTGATGATACCCATGCAGACCGAAACAGCACCGCCGATGGTCGGACCGGCGTATGGCACGACGTTCATAACCCCCATGATAAGACCGATGAAAAAGGCATCCTGCGCCCTCATGCCGAAAGCCATCATCACCAGCGATACGGCCAACATCAACAGGAAGCTCTCGGCCAAAATCCCCCGAAAGTAGCGGAACAGAAGCACTGTAACCGAATTGAGGGCATGCGTCACGTTCTGTTGGTATCGATCCGGGAAAAGTGCCGTTACCATCGCATAGAAAAGTCCGTCGTCCCGCAGGAAAAAGAACGTGATGAACGAAATCGAAAAAAAGGCGATCACGCTCGAAACGGCCAAACTCACCACCGATGAAAACGCCGTATTGATCGTGTCGAAATTAATCAGCGACTGCAGGAACAAGATCAGCGTGTCCTTGAACGACACCTGGGTTTCGGGCAACGAGAAGAAGTGAGTGAGATAATCCTGAATACGCTGCAGCGGCTCCTCGACAGAAGTCAGCACCGTCGAAAAATCGAGGTGCGCCAACTGGTAGAGCTTGTTGGTCACCAGCGGCACGAAAAGCCCGCACATCACCGCGAAAACGATCCAGATCACCAGCAGCGTAACGAGCGCTCCGCACCAGCGCGGCACACGCCATCGCCCGATCCGACCTCGGGATATCCGGGCTACCAGCGGGCGTCCCATAATGGCCAGCACCGCCGAAACCAGAATGTAGATCACGATGGAGCTGAAGTACCACATCAAAAAGAGGACGACGGCCGTAATGGCCGCCCCCACCGTAAAACGAAGCAATGTTTGAGGTGTAATACTCATACGTACCGCAACGCGAAAACCGCCGCCAATAAGTTACTTCAACCGGGCGATGGGAGTTTGCGATCCCACGACAGGATCCCCGATCTCCACGAGCAGTTCGGTATCCTTCGGCAGAAAGACGTCAATGCGGGAGCCGAACTTGATGAACCCGCAAACCGAATTTTGCTCCACCTTCGAGCCGACTTTCATATAGGAAACGATACGACGGGCGATCAGACCCGCAATCTGACGGAAGAGCACCTCCTTGCCGTCGGGGGTTCGCACGACGGTCGTCGTCCGCTCGTTCTCGGTCGAGGACTTGGGATGCCACGCCACCAGGAAACGCCCCGGATGATACTTGAAATACTCCACAGTACCTCCGACCGGCACCCAGTTCATGTGAACGTTGGTAATCGACATGAAGATCGAAATCTGCAGCATCTCCCGATCGAGGTATTCGCTCTCGTGCACCATTTCGGTCACTACGACCCGGCCGTCGCACGGAGCGAAGACCAACTCCGCATCATGGATCTTCACACGCCGCGGCTCCCGGAAAAATGCCACGATAAAGAACCAAAACAGCACAAGCAGAATGGATCCGAACCAGAGCAGTCCCGCTTCGGCATGGCGCGACATCAGATAGTACATCAGCGCCCAAAGCAGGAAACAGACGACTCCTGTCAGCCCGATAATCTTGTAGCCTTCCTTGTTTATTTTCATATTCGGATAGTAAGTTTTCTTATGAAATATGCAGCAATACCAGATAAGCGACCACGAACGGCAACGAGAAAATGAGCGCATCGAAACGGTCGAGCCAGCCGCCGTGCCCCGGCAGAATATTGCCCGAATCCTTCACGCCGGCCGCACGCTTGAACATCGACTCGATCAAATCGCCCAACACACCGCTCACGGCAGCGATCGCAGCTAAACAGCACCACAGCCAATAGCTACCGTCGAGCCACCATGCGGCAAGGCAACCCATGGCGATCGCACCGACGATGCCGCCGAAGAACCCCTCCCACGACTTGTTGGGCGAAATTCGCTCGTAAAGATGATGTCGGCCGACGCTGACCCCCACCAGGTAGGCGAATACGTCGTTGGCCCAAATAATGAAGATGTAGGCCAAAATCACCCAGGGATTCCAGCCACCCTCCCCCGTCAGCAGAGGCAGATAGGCCATCATCGACAAAGGCACGGCCACATAAAAGACGCCTCCGAGCGTCGCCCCCACATCGGCGGCGGGGCGGGCACGCTTGAGGAACAGTTCACAGACGAACATCAGTGGTATGAGCAAAATAAAAACCGGCAACAACCACAAGAGGACGGAAAGCGCTCTCGGCAACAACGCCACCTGCTCCGCAGAAACCGCCAGCAGGAAACTCGCCACGAAAAGAGCCGTACCCGTAACCAGTCCGAGCCATTTGAGAGGGTAAATATCCTCCCGGCGGGCCATCCGGTAAAACTCCCACATACCGCCGACGAGAATCGCCAGCAACAGCACTCCGAAACTCCACTGCGACCAAAGCACCGCTCCGACTACCACGACAGTCAGGACGGCACCGCTCAAGGTTCGCACCAGAAGATTCCTCATTTTATCAGACATAATTCAACCTTTTTCGGGTAAACCTCGTTAAACTTCAGGCGTTTCCGCCGACGATTTTCCGTCCGACACAGCGGAAGCGGCGGTTCCGGAAATCTTTTCTTCGTCCTTTCGGGACTCGGCCGGCGCAACCTCTTTTTTCCCGGCTGCCTCTTCCGCATCGCCAGATGCAGCTTTCCGCTCCGCCAAAGCCTTCTGCTCGGCCTCTTTCCGTTCCCGCAGAATATCCTTTTTCCGTTTACCGAAGATACGCTCCACATCCTCCGTAAAGACCACTTCGCGCTCCAACAGCAGTTCGGCCAGCTCCTTCAAACCGTCGGCATGGCTGCGGAGTACCTCCGCCGCCATCGCATAGGCTTCGGCAATGGTATTTTTAGCCTCGGCGTCGATCTGCTGGGCCGTCAGTTCGGAATAGGGCTTGGTCAGCGCCATGTCGCTCTGGCCCGTAGAGTCGTAATAGCTGATCGTCCCGACCTTCTCGCTCATACCGTAATAAGCCACCATGGCATACGCCATCTTGGTCGCCCGCTCCAGATCGTTGAGCGCTCCGGTCGAAACCTCGCCGAAATTGATCTGCTCGGACACCCGGCCGCCGAGCATCGCAGCCAGCTCGTCCATCATCTGCTCGCGCGTGGTGATCTGCCGTTCTTCGGGCAGGTACCAGGCCGCGCCCAACGACTTGCCGCGCGGAATGATAGTCACCTTGATCAGCGGACTGGCATTCTCCAAAATCCAGCTTACCGTAGCGTGTCCGGCCTCGTGATAGGCAATCACCCGCTTCTCTTCGTCGGAAATGATCTTGTTCTTACGCTCCAGACCGCCGATAATGCGGTCGATCGCCGCCAGGAAATCCTCGCGCGACACATATTTCTTATTGTGACGGGCCGCGATCAACGCCGCCTCGTTGCAGACATTGGCGATGTCGGCACCCGAAAAGCCGGGCGTCTGCTTGGCCAGAAAAGTACGGTCCAGCTCCGGATCGAGCTTCAACGGACGCAGATGCACGTCGAAAATCTCCTCGCGCTCCTTCACGTCGGGCAATCCCACCTCGATCTGCCGGTCGAAACGTCCGGCACGCATCAGCGCCTTGTCCAAAATATCAACCCGGTTAGTCGCCGCCAGGACGATCACGCCCGTATTGGTCTGGAAACCGTCCATCTCGGTCAGCAACTGGTTGAGTGTATTCTCCCGCTCGTCATTGCCCGAGAACCCGGCGTTCTTACCGCGGGCCCGGCCGATGGCGTCGATTTCGTCGATGAAAAGAATACAGGGAGCTTTCTGTTTGGCCTGCTCGAAAAGGTCGCGCACGCGCGAAGCGCCCACGCCCACGAACATCTCCACGAAATCCGAGCCGGAAATCGACAGGAACGGCACATTGGCCTCTCCCGCCACCGCCTTCGCCAACAGGGTTTTACCCGTTCCCGGAGGGCCTACCAGCAACGCGCCCTTGGGAATTTTCGCACCGATGGATTTGTATTTGTCGGGGTTCTTGAGGAAATCGACGATCTCCATGATCTCGACCTTTGCCTCCTCCAGTCCGGCAACGTCCTTGAAAGTCACCTTTTTCGAGTTCTCCTTGTCGAACACCTGCGCCCGGGCCTTCCCCACGTTCATAATACCGCCAGCACCGCCTCCGGCACCCCGCGACATGCGGCTCATCAGGAAGAACCAGCCGCCGATAATAATGATCCAGGGAAGCATCTGAAGCAGAATCGATGTCCAGGAATTCTCCCGGTTCTCGTACACCAGCACCACCTTATTACCCGACTCGGCCGTCACCTTATCCAAATCCTGACGGAACGTATCCACCGACCCGATATTGAAAGTAAGCTGAGCCCCCGTTTCGGGCATATTACGGAAACGCGGGTCCGCAGCATCCTTACGGTACCGGTCCGCAAAGCATCCTTCTTAAGGTAGATTTCCGCCAGGTCACGATTGACGACCTGGATTTTTTCGACGTCGCCCTGCTCGATCATCTGCGCCACGGTATTCCAGTCGCTCTTGACCGGGACTCCGTTGCCGGGTCCGAACATCCAGTAGCCGACAATAAAAATAATGATGACGCCGTATATCCACATCCACGAAGGACGCGGCATATTCATTTTGTTGTTTATTTTCTGTTGTGCCATAAAATATTATTCGTCATACTCATAACGGGTCGCCGGGGCATCGGCCCACAGCTCCTCCAATTTGTAAAATTCACGCAATTCTGTCTGAAAAATATGCACCACCACATCCACGTAGTCCATAGCGATCCACAGCGCATTTTGCTGTCCTTCCACGCGCCAGACCTTCTCGCCGAGGGTTTCCAATACCTGCTCCTCGATACCCGCCGCGATCGCAGCGACCTGCGTGGTGGAGTCGGCGTTGCAAACGATGAAGCAGGAGCAGATCGCCCCGTCGATTTTCGAAAGATCCAACGATACGATATTTTTACCCTTCTTATCCTGGATTGCACGAATTATCGTGCCTGTCAATTTTTCCATAGTTTGAATTTACCGGTCAATACAACTTTGCAAAGGTAGCGAAAATGAGGGCAGAACAAAACAAACCCGTTTGTTTTTTTATGCCGAACGCATCCCGCTTCCCGCAAAGATACAAGAGAATATCCGAAAATTTGCTCTGCAAATATCCGTCCCGAATCCCTATTGGCGGGAAACTTTCGACAAAATAGTATCGATCAAGGCTTTGATGATCGAACTTTTGACATAGGTCCGGCGCACGGCCACGGCGATCTTGCGCGAAGTAGCCCCCTTGGCCAGCGTTTTGACCTGACAACGATGCTCCGCAGGAATGTATTCCACGGCCATTTCGGGGATAATCGTCACACAGTGCGTGTAATCGACGATCCGCATCAACGTATCGAGCGAACCGGATTCGAACGTATAGTGCGAGGGGACCTCCCGTTTGGCCTGGCACAGCTCGATGATCTGGTCACGCATACAATGCCCCGGACTTAACAGCACCAGCTCCTTGAGGTCGATATCCTCGATACGGACGTTCGTGCGTTCAAAAAGCGGATTCTCCCGGGACACGTAAAGATGGAACCTGTCGTCGAACAACTCGTGTTCCTGAATCCCCTCGCCGCAGGTTCCGCCGGCGACCAATGCCGCATCGATCCGGTCGCGGCGCAGCGCATCGACGATGTCGGCGGTCACCATCTCCGCAATCTCCAGTTCGACTTTGGGATAGTCCCGCACGAAATCGGGAATAAACTTATGCAACAGGTAAGGTGCGATGGTCGGAATGACGCCGAGCCGCAACCGACCGGAAGTTTCGCCTTTGAGTTCCGCGACCGCTTCGCGGATATGATCGTAAGCCCGGAGGGTTTCCCGGATTTCGGCAAGCACCACCTCGCCCGCCTCGGTCGGAATGACCGGTTTCTTGCTGCGATCGAGCAGCACCACGCCCAATTCTTCCTCCAAAGACTTGATCTGCATGCTCAACGACGGCTGGGTCACGAAACAGTGTTCCGCTGCCAGAGAGAAACTGCCGCAATTGGCTACCGCCAGCAGGTATTCGAGTTGGATGATAGTCATAGTTTATCTTATTTGCACGCACGAAAATATAAAAAAAACCGATACTTCGCAATTATTATTCGACCATCGGTTTAGTTTTTCGTACATTTGCAGACTATTTATTATTAGAAACTTTTTAACTGATGGGAAAAATCATACTCACCGGAGATCGTCCGACCGGCAAACTCCACCTGGGACATTACGTAGGTTCGCTGCGCCGCCGCGTGGAGTTGCAGAATTCGGGCGAATTCGAGAAAATATTCATCATGATCGCCGACGCCCAGGCGCTGACCGATAATGCGGACAACCCGGAAAAAGTGCGGCAGAACATCCTCGAGGTCGCCCTCGACTATCTCTCTTGCGGACTGGATCCCGCGCAATCGACGCTCTTCATCCAGTCGCAGGTGCCGGAACTCTGCGAGCTGGCTTTCTACTACATGAACCTGGTGACCGTAGCCCGTCTGCAGCGCAATCCGACGGTGAAGGCCGAAATCCAGTTGCGCGGCTTCGCCGAAGGCAACGAAGAAGAGGGATCGCAGCGCCAGGGTATTCCGGTAGGATTCTTCACCTACCCGATCAGCCAGGCCTCGGATATCACCGCTTTCAAGGCCACGACCGTACCGGTCGGCGAGGATCAGGAACCGATGATCGAACAGACGCGCGAAATCGTCCATAAATTCAACTCCGTATATGGAGAAACACTCGTCATGCCGGGAATTCTGCTGCCCGACAACGCGGCCTGCCTGCGTCTGCCCGGTACGGACGGCAAGGCCAAGATGTCGAAATCGCTGGGCAACTGCATCTACCTCTCCGACTCGGCCGATGAAGTGAAGAAGAAGGTGATGGGTATGTATACCGATCCCGACCACCTGCGGGTGGAGGACCCGGGCAAGGTCGAGGGCAACACCGTCTTCACCTACCTGGACGCCTTCAGTCGCCCGGAACATTTTCAGCGATACCTGCCCGATTACGCCTCGCTCGACGAGTTGAAGGCGCACTACCGCCGGGGCGGGCTGGGCGACGTGAAGGTCAAGAAGTTCCTGATCGCCGTGCTGAACGAAACGCTGGAGCCGATCCGCGAGCGCCGCAAGCAGTACGAAGGCCGCATCGAAGAGGTCTATGAAATTCTGCGCAAAGGTTCGGAGCATGCCCGGGCAACAGCCGCGCAAACGCTCGGCGAAGTGCGCCACGCCATGCGGATCGACTACTTCGACGACAAGGAGCTGATCGCCGAGCAGGCTCGCCAATACCAGCAACAGCGATAACGCGCATAACCAGCAGACAAGGTACCCGAAATGTTCAAACGCATAACACCGCAGACGATCGCGGATTGGGGCGAACGTATCTACATCCGTTTCCTGGAGCTTACCAAACGGTTCACCAGTACGCAGATCATGGCGCTGCTGGCCATCATCGTAGGGGTTCTGGCCGGATTGGGTACCTGCCTGTTCGAACTGCTGCTCTACGGAATCAAAGCAGGGCTGACCCATTGGTTCCCCGTCGAACAGTCGCATTTTCTCTTCCTGTTCTATCCGGTCATCGGTATCATCCTGGCCTCGCTTTTCGTCAAATACGTCGTCAAAGACAATATTTCGGAAGGCGTTACACGCGTGTTATATGCCATGTCGCGTAAAAACTCGTACATTGCCTCCCACAACTGCTGGACTTCGGTCGTAGGCGGTGCGACAACGATCGGATTCGGCGGTTCGGTCGGTCCCGAGGCCCCGATCGTCCTGACGGGCGCAGCCATCGGTTCGAACATCAGCCGCCTGGCCCACCTGAACTACAAAAACACCACCCTGCTGCTCTGCTGCGGAGCCGGGGCGGCCCTTGCAGCCATCTTCAAAGCCCCGATCACGGGCGTGGTCTTCGTGCTCGAAATCCTGATGCTCGATCTCACCTCGCGCACGGTCGTACCGCTGCTGATCTCTTCGATCACGGCCGCCGCCATCGCACTCACGATCAGGGGATTCGACCCGATTATCGCCATTTCGCTGACTCCCGACGACGCATTCCGGCTCAACCAAATTCCGCTTTTCGTCCTGCTGGGTATCTTCTGCGGGCTGATGTCCTACTACTTCACCACGGTCAATGCCCGAGTGGGGGCCTTCTTCAAAAAGATCGACAACCCCTACAAGAAGTGGCTGATCGGCGGTGCCGTACTCGGCATCCTGATCTACATTTTCCCGCCCCTCTACGGCGAAGGTTACGAAGGTTTCATGTCGCTCATGCACGGCAACACGACCGAGCTATTCAACAACTCGCTCTTCTACCGTTTCAGCCAGATCGACTGGGTGGTCATTCTCTTCATCGTAGGCACGATGTTCTTCAAGGTGATCGCCATGGCCTCGACCAACGCTGCGGGCGGCGTCGGCGGTACGTTCGCCCCTTCGCTGTTCGTCGGCGCATTCATGGGCGCTATCACGGCGCTGGTCTGCAACACCCTGTTCGGATGGAACCTGTCGCTGGTTTCTTTCACCCTGGTAGGTATGGCGGGCGTGATGTCGGGCGTGATGAAGGCTCCCCTGACCTCGATCTTCCTGATCGCCGAACTGTCGAGCGGTTACGGCCTTTTCATCCCGCTGATGATCACCGCCTGCATCGCCTTCGCCATCGACTACTACCTCGATCCCGACTCGATCTATACCAAGCAACTGCGCCAGAACGGGGAGTTGATCACCCACAACAAGGACGAATCGGTCTTCGTCTTTTTGAGGCTCGACGACCTGATCCAGGACGACGGAGTTTACATCCACCCGTCCCAGACTTTGGGCGACATCGTGCAGATCATGTCCCGGGAGCGTCACGACGACTATTTCCCGGTTCTCGACAACGAAAAACACCTGCTGGGCATCGTCCGGCTGAACGACGTGCGGGAAGACCTGTTCAATCCGCAAAAGTACGGCAATCCGATCACACGCTACATGCTCCTGTCCCCCGACACGATCCTGCAACATGAACAGATCCAGAGCGTACTGCGTCGTTTCGACGAAAACCACGTCTGGGTGTTACCCGTCGTGGACAAGGAGAAACACTACCTGGGCTACATCTCCAAATCGCGAATCATGACCGCCTACCGCGAACAACTGGTCAAGATCTCGCAATAAAATACGGCCCCGGCCTCGCTTTTTACAACCGAAGAAACCATAAAAACAGATAATGCCATGAATTTCAACTGGGCCGACGACACGAACTGCGCCGTAACGGTATGCGACACCGAAGGCGTGATAATTTACCAGAACAAGCAATCCATCTCCGTCAACGGAGACTATCGCGGCAAAAGCATGATACCCTGCCACAACGAGCGCTCGAAGGGGATCATCGCCCGATGATCTCGATCCCGCGTTCGCGGGCGTAACGCACGATCTCTGCGATGTCGAAGTCGGCATAGGGGGCTTCGTGAAGTCGAACGACTGGCTGCCGCCCCAGTTCTCCCAGCCTTCGTTCCACCCTCGAACAACACTCCCTGAATATTGTTCGCCACTGCGAAGTCAATATGGCGTTTGGCGTTTTCGGTCGTCGCGCCGTGGCGGTCGTCCATCGCCCACGTCTCGACGCCGAGGTGCATGCCCCACCACACGCCGACGTACTTCATCGGGCGGATCCAGCTCGTATCCCCGATCTTCGAAGGTTCGTTCAGATTGAGAATCAGCGACGAATTGATCAGCCCCACGGCATCGGGCGCCAGCTGCACGGTGCGCCACGCGGTCGTAAATTTATTGCCGACATGCGCTTTTGTGCCGTCGGGCAAAGGCGCGAGATCCGATTTGAACGCAAGTCCGTCCGTCTTGCGAAGCGTCATTTCGGGAAAGTCGTACAAGGCCGCTTCGTGAATGCTGCCGTAGAGGCCGCCGACCTTGAACGTCGCGGGGGTATTGGCGTCGGCCAGTTCGCTCAGCGGAAGTTTGCGGTAAAGCAGTTCGTAGGTGTCGAAGCTGGCGGGAATGGTCCACGAATCGCCGTCGGCGGCGAAACGGAATTCGGTCAGTTCGTCCGTCACACGGAGCGAATCCGCCCCGCACGCTTCGTATTCGTAGCGGAATCCCAGCCCGTCGTCGAATACCCGGAAGCGCAGCGTCAGCCGCACGCCGCCGCCGTTGCACAGCCGCACGGCCATTTCGTTGTAACGGCTGCGGTTCTCCTTGTTCTCGCCCCACGGCTGGGTCCACGTCTCATCGACGCTCGTGCGCGACACATGCTCGACGGCGAAACCACCGCCGAGATCGGCCTCGGCGGCTTCGAATCCCAGTCGGGAAGGTTCGAACAGCCGGACACCGCCGTCCGTAACCGAATAGGTCATGCGTCCGGCGGAGTCTACGGCGAACGCCAGACGGATCGTGCCGTCGGGGAGGTAACCCCGGTATTTTGCGAACAGGCTCCGCACAAGGCCAGCGCGGCAAGAGAGAAGAGGAAGGATTTCATATCGGTCGGGTTAAGCAAACGGTTAAATCAAAGGAAAGCTTCGAATCCGGGCAGGCGTTTGACGGGCGAGAATTCGATGATCTCGTAATCGGCGACGCCGTGGATGCGGAACGGGTCCTCCGCCGTCAGGGTCTCGACCGCAGCACGGTCCGCGGCGCGGCAGAGAATGACGCCGCCCGTC
>VOFB01001607.1_pt1 | contig 12167 bp, 15 predicted proteins | sample 5384141 | NCBI WGS metagenome assembly VOFB01 (sample SAMN12384721, study PRJNA508395) | human gut metagenome | isolation source: healthy gut A | host: Homo sapiens
GCCACCACGGCGGCGATCGCCATGACGAACGTTACGGCAGCCCCCATGCCCATCGAGGTCTCGACTTTCGACGACACGCCCAAGAAGGGGCAGATGCCGAGGAACTGCGCCAGCACGACGTTGTTTACGAAGATGGCGCCGATGATGATTGCAAAATAGGAAAGCTCCATAACTATTTCTTGGCTAATTTATTAAACAAAACCATGAGGTATCCCAGCACGAGGAACGCGCCCGGTGCGAGTACGAAGATCAGCGGCATGAAATCCGCCGTACCGAGGCTGACGCCGAAAATCGCGCCGCTGCCCAGTATTTCGCGCACGGCGCCCACGGCCGTCAGGGCCAGCGTAAAGCCCAGACCGATGCCCACACCGTCGAGGATCGAATCCAGCGGCGAGTTCTTCGAAGCGAACGCCTCGGCGCGGCCGAGGATGATGCAGTTCACCACGATCAGCGGGATAAATACGCCCAGCGAAGCGTACAACGCCGGCACGTATGCCCGCATCAGCATCTGGATAACGGTCACGAACGAAGCGATCACGACGATGAACGCCGGGATGCGGACCTTGTCCGGAATGATGTTCTTGATGAGCGAGATCACCAGATTCGACATGATCAGCACGGCCATCGTCGCCAGTCCCATGCCCATGCCGTTTTCGGCCGAGGTCGTCGTACCCAGCGTGGGGCACATGCCCAGCACCAGCACGAACGTCGGGTTGTTTTTGACGATGCCGCTTACGATGATATTCAGCTTATTCATTTTGTCCTCCTTCCTGAGCCTCAGGCCCGCTGGTTTGTTCCTCCGCCGAATCTCCGGCCGCGGAAGTCGCGCCGGACGACACGTCGGTCGGGGTTGCACCGTCGCAACGCTCTTGTAAGCCATCCATGCACGGTTGATCGCATCCACATAGGCGCGCGACGAAATGGTCGCCGCCGTCAGCGCATCGACGTCGCCGCCGTCCTTGGCGACGGCCAGCTTGCCGTTCACGAGCTTCTTCTCTTCGAGTTTCTGCCCCTTGACGCTGCGCAGCAGCACGTTGTCGGCGTCGGCCATCTTGGTTCCCAGTCCGGGCGTCTCCGCCTGCTTCAGGACATTGACGTTGATTACCTCGCCGTCGGGCGTGAAGCCCACCATCATGTTGATCGCGCCGCCGAAACCGTTCTTGGTCATCGATTCCACGGCATATCCGGCCAGCTGGCCGCCCTTGGTCGCGGTGTAGACCGTGATCGGCATTTCGTCGATGGTCAGCGTCTCGGCCGCCGTCTCATCGAACGCCGGAAGCACGCCGTTCAGCGCGGCGGTTTTCGCCGCCTGCTCGGCCTGAGCGATCGGTTCCGCCGTGATCATGTTCACGGCGCCCACCCCGGCCGAAGCGACGAGGGTGATGCCGAAGAGCACGGCCGTCATATTCAAAAGTGTACTTTTCATATCTGCACCCCTCCTATTTTACGCCGAAGCGCTTGGGTTTGACATATTTGTTGATCAGCGGCACCACGGCGTTCATGATCAGGATCGCGAACGACATGCCTTCGGGATAGGCGCCCCAAAGACGGATGCACATCGTAATCGCGCCGATGCCGACGCCGAAGATCACGCCGCCCCGGACGGTCATCGGCGAGGTCGAATAGTCCGTCGCCATGAAGATCGCACCCAGCAGCGCGCCGCCGGCCAGCACATGGAACAACGGGAACTGCCACAGCACCGGACCGGCCGAGAGTCCTCCCTTCGCCGCCGCGACGACAAACGCGAACAGCGCCATCGTGCCGAGGATCGTCACGGGAATCTGCCACGTGATGACGCGCCGCCACAGCAGGTAGACGAAGCCGCAGATCAATGCCAGCGCGGCCACCTCGCCCAGCGAACCCGGCATGTTGCCCAACAGCAGTTCCTGCACGCCGAGCACGTCGGCGGCAGCGCCGTGTTTCACGGCCGGCAGCGGCGTCGCGCCCGACAGCGCGTCGAACGAGCCGTTCACCGGTACGGGGAACGAGGTCATCTGCACCGGATAGGCGATCAGCAGGAACACACGGCCCACCAGCGCGGGGTTAAACGGATTCTTGCCCAGTCCGCCGAAGGTCATCTTGGCGATGGCGATGGCGACGAAAGCGCCGATCAGCACGATCCACCAAGGAATCGACGCGGGCAGGTTGAAGGCCAGCAACACGCCGGTCACCACCGCCGACCAGTTGCCGATGGTCGAAGCGCCGCGGACCAGAAACTTCTGAATCAGATATTCGAACAGTACGCAGGCCGCGACCGAAAGCGCCGTGACACGCAGTACGTCCACTCCGAACACCACGGCCGAGACCGCCAGCGCGGGCATCAGCGCGATCACGACGTCGCGCATGATCCGGGCCGTAGACTGCGAGGTCTGTACGTGCGGTGCGGGAGCAACTACAAGTTTGTTTGCCATAAATATTTGGTATTTTTTACGTTCGGAGATTTACTTCTTGGGAGCCGCGGCACGCGCACGGATGATTCCCATCACGGTCTGCTTGCCCAGACGCACCCAGTCCAGCAGCGGCAGGTACGAGGGACACGAAGCCTGACAGCAGCCGCACTCGATACACGAGGTGATCATCTGCTCTTCGAGCGCGTCCCAGCCCTTCTTCTGCGTCATTTTCGAGAGGTAATAGGGTTCGAGCCCCATCGGGCAGGCGGCCACGCACTTGGCGCACTTGATGCACTGCGAAGCCTCGCGGCGCACGGCGTCGCGGCCGCTCATCACCGTAATGCCCGAACACCCCTTGGTCACGGGCGAATCGAGGTTGACCATCGCCCGGCCCATCATCGGACCGCCGTTGATCACCTTGCCCGCATCGGCGGGAAGCCCTCCGGCCGCTTCGAGCAATGCCGAAATCGGCGTGCCCATGCGGGTCAGCAGGTTCTTCGGCTCCCTTCACGCCCTTGCCCGTGACGGTCACCACGCGCTCGATGAGCGGTTTGTTCTTCTGCACGGCCTGATAGACGGCATAGGTCGTCGAAGCGTTGCACACCACGGCGCCCACGTCGATCGGAAGCGCGGGCGGAGGCGGCACCTCACGGCCCGTCACGGCGGCGATCAGCTGTTTCTCACCGCCCTGCGGATATTTCACCTTGAGGGGCACCACTTCGATCCCCTTATACCCTTCGGCCAGTTTGCGCAGGTGCGCTATGGCGTCGGGTTTGTTGTTCTCGATGCCGATGTAAGCCTTCTCCACGGCGATCGCCTTCATCAGGATCGTCACGCCCACGAGCAGCTCCTCGCCGTGTTCGAGCATCGTACGGTGGTCGGAGGTCAGGTAAGGCTCGCACTCCACGCCGTTGATAATCAAGGCTTCGGCCTTTCTTCCGGGAGGAACCGAGAGTTTCACATGCGTGGGGAACGTCGCACCGCCCATGCCGACGATACCGGCGTCCTTGATCCGGGCGATGATCTCCGCGGACGAAAGCGCGCACTCGCGGACAAGCGTCTCCGAACGGTCGATGCCTTCGGCCCACTCGTCGCCCTCGCGTTTGATCGTAATCATCACCTGGCGCAGCCCCTGACCGTTGGGAACGGCGTCGACAGCCGTCACCGTACCCGAAATCGGGGAGTGGATATTGGCCGACATAAAGCTTGACGCCTCTGCGATGAGCTGTCCCGTCAGCACCTTGTCGCCCTTGGCGACCTTGGCCGCGGCGGGCGCGCCGATATGCTGTGCGAGGGGAATCGCCACCGCATCGGGCAGCGGAAGCACCTCGATCGGTTTGGCGCCGCTCAGTTTATTTTCCGACGGATGGACTCCGCCTATTGGAAATGTCTTCATATCTTAATTTCTCTGTTTTTTCGGTTGGATTCTTTCCTTCGTCTTCCGCCCGCCCCGGCAGGTCCACGCCCGCCCCGGCTCTGCGGAAAAATCCGTTTATTCGGCTTTGGAAGCGGCTTCCGCCGGAGCGGCCTTCTCTGCGTTGGGCGCGGCCTTCTCAGGCGCAGCGGCACTCCCGGCAGGCTTTTCGACTGCGGCCGCCGTAGAAGCGTCGGCCGGAGCGGCCTGCCCGGATGCAAGCGCGGCCTTCTCCGCGGCCGGCTTGGCGGATTCAACAGCCTTCTCAGCGGCCGGTGCCGTTTTCTCTGCGGCCGGCGCCGCCTTCGGCGCAGCGGGAGCCGCCGGAGTCTTCGGCGCCTTGGGCAGCGGTTCCATGCCGACCAGCCGGATCGCGCCCGTCGGGCACTCGTTCACGCACTTGCGGCAGAGCTTACACTTCTGCGGGTCGATATAGGCAAGGTTGTTCGCAATCGTAATCGCATCGAACGCGCACACCTTCTGGCACTTGCCGCAGCCGATACATCCGGCCTTGCAGGCTTTCATCACCACCGCGCCCTTGTCCTTCGACACGCACGACACGTATACCGCACGGTTCTTGGGCCACTTCTTGCGCAGCTCGATAATCATTTTGGGACATGCCTTCACGCAGGCGCCGCAAGCTGTACACTTATCGGGATCGACTTCGGGAAGCCCCGTTTCGGGATTCATGCGGATCGCGTCGAAAGCACAGGAGACGACGCAGTCCCCGAATCCCAGACAGCCGAACGCACAGCCCGTTTCGCCCACATAGAGCGACGAAGCCACAGCGCACGACTTGGCGCCGTTGAAATCGTTGGTGCGGGGACGCTTCTCGCAGGTTCCGCCGCAGCGCACGGTAGCGACCTGCGGTTCCTTTTCGGGAGCGGACTTGCCGAGGTAAGCCGCGACGGCCTTCATGCAGTCGCCGCCGCCCACGGGACAGAAGAGCGACGAAATGTCGTCCTGCTTCACGAGCGCATCGGCCATGCCGCGGCAGCCGGCGAAACCGCAGCCGCCGCAGTTGGCGCCCGGCAGCATCTTCTCCACCTCGTCGATTCTGGGATCCTCCTCGACCCGGAATTTCTGGGCCACGAAATAGAGGATCACCGCGGAAAGCACTCCCAGCGCACACAGCGTCAGGATTGTGTAAAGTAATACTTCCATCAGTAGTTTTTGGTTATTGAGAAATGAATTGTGTGTTCGATTTTATGTCTGAAGAGCCATAACACGCAGTAATAGACGCCTACTGCGGCCAATGCCGCCAAGGCGCTGCGGCCTTCGCTCCAGCCCAGCGCGGCGACCGCCGCGGCCAGCACCCCCAGCAGCACCGCCAGCGCGCCCACATAGGCCAATATAACGGCGACAGCGCCCGCACTGCGGCGGACGCCGACCGTAACGCTTTCGCCTGCGGTGTAGTGTTGCTGCGCTCCGGGGGTCGTCACCTCGACGATCTTTTCCTGCGCTTCGGCCAAGCCGCAGGCCTCGCGCGCCTTGCAGGCACCGCAGGCGCTCTGTGAGGTAATCTTCACATAGACCCGGTCGCCTTCGACGCGCGACACGATCCCTTCGTGTTCGATGATTCCGGATGCCACGCCTCAGTCGCCGTATTTATTGGTCAGGGGCATCAGCCGTTCGTGCCCGAACGAGCACATCGACAGGCGCAGCACGGGCGGGAACTGGTAACGCTTCTTCTCGTTGCGCATGATCATGCAGTGGATCTTCTCCACGACTTCCGAGTCGAACCCCGCATTGACGATCTCCTCGCGGTGCTGGCCTCCTCGATCATGCGCAGCAGAATGGCGTCCACCACCTCGTAGGGCGGCAGAATATCGCTGTCTTTCTGTCCCGGATGCAACTCCGACGACGGCTCCTTGTCCAGAATGTTTTCGGGAATCACATTGCCGAACGTGCGGTTGATATAACGCGCCACGTCGTACATCTCGCTCTTGTAGAGGTCGCCCGTGGGGCTGAACGCACCCGCCGTATCGCCGTAAAGCGTACAAAGGCCCAGCGCATTCTCGCTCTTGTTCGACGAGTTGAGCAGAATGTAATCCGTCTTGTTCTGCACGGCCATCAGCAGCACCGTGCGGATACGGGTCTGGATATTCTCCTCCGTGGCGTCGAACTCCCGGCCGCCGATGACCGGCTTGAGGGTATTCACCACACTGGTATATATTTCGGTAATGGGAATTACGTTGTATTCGACGCCGAGGTTCTCGGCCAGCTTCTTGGCGTCTTCGACCGAATGGTCCGACGAGAACTGCGAAGGCAGCAGCAGGGCGCGGACATTCCCGGCGCCCAGCGCATCGGCGGCCAGACATGCCACCACGGCCGAGTCGATACCGCCCGAAAGGCCGATGCAGGCCTTCTTGTAACCGTTCTTGAGGAAAAAGTCGCGGAGTCCGCAGCGCGCCGCCTGATAGACCATCCGCGTGCGGTCGTTGTAGGTCGAGGGAACCCCGACGGGAGGATTCTGGGCCTTGGTGTCGAAAATCTGGAAATCCTCCTCGAACTGCTTCATCATCAGCACCAGCTCGCCGCGGTTGTTGAACGCGCCCGACGTGCCGTCGTAGACGATGTCCGTCGCACCTCCGACCTGATTGACCAGCACGATGTTCTTGGCTTCGACGAACGACAGGTGGCGCATCATATCGTAACGGTAGGTCATGGCGCCCTTGCCGTACTTGCGGGCGTTGATCGAGATGACGGTCTCGACCGACTTGTCGAAATCGTGCTCGCGGCTCAGGTCGTCGCCCACGATGATGGCGCACTTGTGGCCTTTGATCGTCGCATATTCGAACCCTTTCGAGGGGACGAGGAAGCCCATTTCGCGGCGGGCCGAGATATATTTCTTGCCCACGTAGCGCAGCACCTTGCGGTCCTGAATCAGCGCCGCGGCGCTGATGGTTCCCTCGCGCGTGAGGATCGGCAGTCCCACGATCGCGGCGATGCCGTCGCAGCACGAAGCTATTTCGACCAGCGCGTCCTCGCACAATTCGAGGAAGGTCGTCTTACGCAGCAGATCGAAAGCCGGTGTCCCGCTCACGGCCTGTTCGGCAAAGATGACAAGGTCGGCGCGCTGCGCTTTCGCTTTGTTGATGGAATCGATGATTTTCGATGCGTTGCCGTCCACATCTCCGATCGTGTAATTCAACTGGGCAATAGCTATCTTCATTTGTTAGTAATTTTAGTCCGAAAATTACGACTTTGCAAAGTTAAGGAATATTTATAAAAGTCGGAAGGATTTTGATGTTAATAAATTAACACTCGCCGCACCGCCGCCGGCAGCCGGAGATTCCGCACGGGGCGAAAAAAAAGTTCCGTTTTTTCTCGCTCCGTTCGGCCTGACGTCCAGCATTAGTTTCCTCAATGTAAGTAACATACGCGCACGTACCGTCTTGCAGCCGACGAACGTTCTCCTTATCTTTGCCCTTGTCGAATACAAACCTATTACAAACCAAACGTACAGCAAAGATGAAAAAAATCGAAAAAACAGCCGGCGGCGCGAATTTCGCTGCCGTGACAGTAGGAAAGATGGACGAGTTGAATCAACACACGCTGATCTTGGCTCCGGGCGTCGAGATTCCCGGAAAAGTATTTACGGGCAGCGCCCTCGGCGCTACGGGCGCGGAGATGTCGTTCCAGCGCATCGAGCCGGGCGCAGGCGTCGGGTTCCTCCACACCCACAAGACGCACGAGGAGCTCTACATCATCGTCAGGGGCGACGGAGAGTTTCAGGTGGACGGCAAAATCTTCGCCGTCGGCGAGGGCAGCGTAATCCGGGTCTCCCCCGACGGCCGACGCGCGCTGCGCAACACCGGCGCGGAGCCGATGATTATGATCTGCGTCCAGTACAAAGCCGATTCGTTCGCATCGTCCGACGCCGACGACGGGGGTGATTCTCGACGCCGGGGTCGTATGGTAGCCGCCCGCGAAAACGAAGAGGGCCGGAGTTGAATGACTCCGGCCCTCTTGTTTACTGAATGATCCGCTACTCCTGAACCTCTTCGGGATCGGTCACGAGGATACGTCCGCAGTACTCGCAGATAATGATCTTCTTGCCCTGACGGATTTCCACCTGACGCTGCGGGGAATGCGGTTGAAGCAGCCGCCGCAGGCGTCGCGCTTGACGGTCACCACGGCCAGTCCGTTGCGGACGTTCTGGCGGATACGGCTGTAGGCCGCCAGCAGGCGCTCGTCGATCTTGGCTTTGGCGCGGTCGGCCTGCACTTCGAACTCGGCGACCAGCGGTGCGGTCTCGGCCTCGATGCCCTCCAGCTCGCTCTTCTTGGCGGCAAGGTCTGCGGCGCGTCCGTCGGCTACAGCTTCGGCCTCCTCCAGCTGGAGCTTCTTGGCCTTCACGCCGGCGCTGTACTCCTTGAGACGCTTCTCGGCCAGCTCGATCTCCAGCTCCTGATACTCGATCTCCTTGGTGATGGCGTCGAACTCGCGGTTGTTGCGCACGTTGTTCTGCTGTTCCTTGTAGTTTCCGATAAGAATCTTGGCCTGATCCACCTCGCGCTTGCGCTGTTTGGTGAGCGTATTCAGCTCCTCGATTTCGGCATTGATGTTGTCGATACGGGTTCTCAGGCCGGTCATCTCATCTTCGAGGTCCTGTACCTCAAGAGGCAGTTCACCTTTACCTTGTTGATTTCATCGATTTTGCTGTCGATCTTCTGCAGCTCGTAAAGCGCCATGATCTTCTCCTGCATCGAATAATCAACTTCGGCAGTTTTCTTTTGTGTTGCCATATAATGTCTTCTATAGTTTAGACTTAAACCAAATAGTTCACCGGATTGCGCGAGTCCTCACTCTTGCGAACCGCAAAGGTAATCAAATTTTTCGATAAAATATCAAATAAAATCTGAATTGCGCAATATTCGCTTTCAAAATGGCCTATATCTGCTACGGTGAGGGCTTTATCGGGCGTCATGAAGTCGTTGTACTTCATGTCCGCCGTGATGTAGATGTCGGCCCCTGCGCGGCGGGCTTCGCCGATCATCGAAGCCCCGGCCCCCGTGCAGACCGCCACGCGGCGCACCTCCGGCGAAGCGATGTCGCTATGACGCACGACGCGCACGCCAAGCGTTCGCTGGATATGGCGCATGAACTCCACGGTCGCCACGGCTCCCTGCAGTTCGCCCACCACGCCGAATCCGACCTTCGCGTCGGCCACAGAGGGCTGCAGCACACGCAGGTCCGCCACGCCCAGCATCTCGGCCAGCCGCCAGCTCATCCCCTCCGGCGCGCTGTCGAGATTGGTGTGACAGGCATAGAGCGCTATGCCGCTGCGGATGGCCCGCTCGACGCAGCGCTGCACCTGATCGGCCGAATTGAACCGCTTGAGGGCATGGAAAACGATCGGATGGTGCGTGATGATCAGATCGCACCCCTCGCGCTCGGCTTCGGCCATCACCTCGTCGGTGACGTCCACGGCCAGCAGCGCCTTGCGCACCTCGTCGTCGGGCCGGCCCACGATCAGCCCGGCGTTGTCGTACGACTCCTGCCACGCCAGCGGCGCAAAACGCTCGATGACGTCGGTTATTTCCCGGATAAGCATAATTTATATCGTTAACTGTATCAGAATAAAGGACCCGCCTAAAACAGCCCCCGAAATCCCTGCTCGTTTAAAGGCGAACAGCTCCCCTAAAACAGCGTTTTAAAGGCGACCTCCTCCTTCCTCCTTCTTGCGGCGGGGTTTGCGGGTACGCTTCGCCACCGAGTGTCCCGCATCGGCGGCTTTCACCTTCCGCAGCGATCTTCACCACGGGTTTGCCCCTGCGGCGGGTGCGGCGGCTTCGGCGTCCGGCGCATCCGGCACGGCACCGGCGTCAGTATCGGCGTCAGCGTCGGCAAGGATTTCCCCTCGCCGGCCTTCAGGTCCTCACGTACCTCGACCAGCAGCGCGCGGATACGCTGCAGACGCTCCATCAGCTCCGCATCGCGTTCCATTCCGCCCTCGGCAGGCTGCTGCCGGAGTGCTTTCTTCGCCCCTTCGAGGGTCATTCCCCGCTCCTTGACCAGATGATAGATCAGTTTGAGATTCTCGACATCCTGCGGCGAGAAGAGACGGTTTCCTTTCTTGTTGCGCTTGGGGCGGATGACGCTGAACTGCGACTCCCAGTGACGGATCAGCGACGCATTGACGTCGAACATCTCGGCCACTTCGCCCATCGAATAAAAAGTTTCTCGGCCATATCTATTGTTTAATAATTCGCAATGAATTGGGGTACATGTTGTTTACCCGGTTTCCTATGCGCTTCGCGAATCCGAGCGCACGGCCCCGCGCGCACACCAGATTGATCCCTTCGGCAAAAGGTCCGGCCCCGATCTCCTGCCTGCGCAGGAAGCGGAGCGTCTGCTCTTCGTCCAGCTCCGCGGCGGGAACCGCATCCCGGTTCAGTCCGCAGAAGAACGCCAGCGCGGGATCGGGACGCAGGCGGCCCTTGAAGAGCTGCCCCATCGCCACGCCCGAATATATCACCGGAAGCGCTTCGGCCAGCGCTTTTACGGCTTCCGCCTGCGCGACGTAATAGCCGTAACAGGTGTCGGCGACCGTCGCGAAGCACATCCGTTCGGGGCTGTTCACCCAGCGGCGCAACTCGGCTGCCGCGGCTCTGTCCACCGAAGCGAAGACCGTGCGCCGCGCCTTGGGCGTGCGGCAGCGGCCGCCCGCATCGAAAGCCTTGCGGACCACGGCGGCGAAAAACCCTCGCCGCGCGCCCGGTGGGGATAAAACCGGAAGGTCCGGAACGCGCCCACGCGTCCGCAGACAATCCCCCACGACGCATCGACGGCGACCTCCCCGGCCTGCGCCGCTTCGTCCTCCGCCCAGCCGAGCATCCGTTCGAGTACGCCTTCGTCCTCGTCGCGGTTGAACGTACAGGTGCTGTATATCAGCACTCCGCCGGGTTTGAGCGCACGCCACGCTTCACGCAACAGCTCGTCCTGCCTTGCGGCACAAAGCTTTACATTGCCTTCGCTCCATTCGCCGCGGGCGTCGCGGTCCTTGCGGAACATCCCCTCGCCGGAGCAGGGAGCATCCACCGCCACCACGTCGAACCACGCTTCGAAACCGCCCAGCTGCCGGGCTTCGCACGTCGTCACCGCAACGTTGCCCGTGCCCCACTTGCGGACGTTGTCCGCCAGCACCTGAGCGCGGCGGCGGTCGATCTCGTTGGCGACGACCAGCCCGTCAGGCCCCACGAGCGACGCATAGAGCGTCGTCTTGCCGCCCGGAGCAGCGCAAAGGTCGAGAATCCGCCTGCCGGCGACTTCGACACCCTGCAACAAATGTCCCACGAACTGCGACGCGGCCTCCTGCACATAGTAGGCTCCCGCATGGAAATCGCTGTCGAAGGTGAACTGCGGCCGCGCCGCGAGGTAATATCCGTCGCCGCACCACGGCACCCGGCCGTCGGCGTCGGCCAGCACGGCAGGCGGCACTCCGTCCGACGGCCGGCCGCCTTGTCCGCATACTCCTCCCGCCCGGCTCCGCCGTTCTCCGTACCGCCGCACTTGGCCGGGTTCAGGCGCACCGACACGGGCGGCTCGGTGTCGAGCGCCGCGCAGAGCGCCGCGCCCTCGCTATCGCCCAGATCGCGCAAAACGCGCTCGGCAAACTTCGCAGGCAGCGTCATGCGTTACTTCCGGGTATTAAGCGCATCCAGCCGCGCGCAGATTTTATCCAGCACGGCAGGGTCCGAAATGAAATCCTCATGGTCCTTGTCCACCACGAGCACGTCGCCTTCGTATATGTTGTCTATCCAGTTGTTGTACTTGTCGTTCAGCCGCTTGAGGTACAGCTCGTCGATATTCATCTCGTACTCGCGGCCGCGCTTGCGGATCTGCGAAATCAGCGTCGGGACGCTCGCCTTGAGATAAATCAGCAGGTCGGGCTTGGGAATCAGCTCGGTCACCAGCCTGAAAATCTTCATGTAGGTTTCGATGTCGCGCGTAGGCATCAGCCCCATTTCATGGAGGTTGCCGGCAAAGATATGTGCATCCTCGTAAACCGTGCGGTCCTGAAAAATCACGCCCGAACCGCCGTCGGAGAGCATGTCCATCGTCTGCTGGATGCGGCTTCCCAGAAAGTACATCTGCAGATTGAACGACCAGCGGTTCATATCTTCATAGAAGTCGCCGATATAGGGGTTGTTGCACTCTTCAAGATACGACTTGGCATTGTAGCGCTTGGTCAGAATCTGGGTCAGCGTCGTCTTTCCGCTTCCGATGTTGCCTGCAATTGCTATATACATATTATACGATATTTGTTTTACATTTTTGTCCTGCCGGAGCATTCCGGCGCCCTGTCATCATGGCGTCGCGCCGCAAAAACGTCCGCCGTCACTTCTTCTCCCCGC
>VOFB01001653.1_pt1 | contig 12159 bp, 21 predicted proteins | sample 5384141 | NCBI WGS metagenome assembly VOFB01 (sample SAMN12384721, study PRJNA508395) | human gut metagenome | isolation source: healthy gut A | host: Homo sapiens
TTTGATTTTCGTTTTTATTATTTATGTCCGTACCTTATTATTATTGTTCAACCACATCAATCCCTGTTACCCTGATTATAATAACTAAATTGTTTCTTCCTTTGTATTGTATCATAATTTGATTTAAAATTTAAATACATAAAATTCCAACTACAATAATGACTATTATTGCAAAAAATACAATTTTTCATTATCTCCTATTATATCATTATATGTTTTATTTCAAGTTTTATCTGATGAAATTAACAGCATTAACCCTTTAATATATCACTTAATAAAACATTACATCTATAGTTTTTAATGACTTTCCACCTAATTGATATCTCATTTCTCCTTCTTTCTAAACCTCAGGTTTTATTTTTTCTCCAATGTCCGTAGAACTTACTACACAAATTATCAACTTTAAAAGATATAATTTGTATCTCCTGGTTCCTAATATAATATTTATCATTATTTTCAGCAAGATACCATTAAAGAATGTCATAAACACAGAATACTTACTCACATGCAAAAACCACCGTTAAATATTGATGACCGAAATTTGCAATTTCATTAATCTGCAGATAAGCCAAATGTTTAAAATAAATATGCTGCTAATGATAATATAACAACTCCATTAATACCCACAGCCATTAATAAAGCTTTTGATGCATTTCCATATTTAACTCCTAAATTTTAATTAAGTACATAGCCTCAAATTCATTTTAATTCTTCAGAACTTTCATCATAATTTAACATCTGTACATTTAAAAGTGCTCTTTTAAATTAGAATATATTCTGCATATGTATAAACTTTTTCTTTTAAATTGTTATTTAAATTTTTTTATAAATAGTATTTATTGTATTTGTGTCATTTTTGGCATATTATACCCCTATTATCTGTACCCAACATCAGTTTTCATTGTCAAATCGGTTTTTAAATTTATTATTTCGGTACAGGTTTGAACCGTTTCAGTACCTAAATCAAATTCAATATTTTTCAATTAAGTAATTTTTCTTAATTATTTCAACATTAACTCTTTCTATTCTCATTAGCATTAATATAATTGTTTGAATTGCATTACTTCATCTTCCATTTCTAACTGTCTCATTTTTACTTGAAGAATAAAAGTCCCATTGGTCCCATGTATCCTACTAATGCAAATACAAAGGCAAGTAATAATTGAACCATTTCATATATTCACTATTTACAATCTGTAATTTATTATATATTCTTTCTGTTGCAATTTCAATTTCACTATCTTCTGCATCTCTGTAATATTTTGAACTTGAAAGTGCATTTTTATTTGTGCCTCTGTAGTATTTGTTTTTCCTCTAAAATCTATCCAAAAAATATATTATCTTGCTCTGTTAATTCCATTGCCTTTTTTTTCGTCTTTTTCTGAAAGTCCACCAATAATATCATAATCTGTTGTTGGTTCTGTATAAACATAATTTATAGCAACTTGATGTAATTGTGCAAACAATATAATCGAAGCAAAAATGTAACAACTGCAATTGTAATCCTATTTATATATAACCACTCCATTTTCAATGGTGAAGCAGAATCTTAACATTTGTTGTACTTTTCTATATTCTTTTGTTCCTACTTTAGGTATAAATAAATCTACAACCTTTTTTATTGTTTTTTTTTCTTATATAATCTTGCTTGCCAAGGATTTTCTGTATTTTTAGTATTCATAGCTGTTGAGCCATTATCTTTTAACTTTCTTACTAAAATATATGATACAAAAGTTATCAATAATATTAACATTTGTACTATCATTCCTGGCTTTCCATTATACCAACTTGCAGTAAATGAGAAGTTACTTACTGCCCAATTTTTTAATGGTTCTAACATCAATACTGGAGCAATTGCTATAACAGATAAACTTTGAAATACATAATTCAATTTATCTCTTTTAGTATTTAATTGCATTTTGTGTAATATTATTTACATTTTTAAGTATAATGATGCTCCATCTACTTTCCTATCACCAAATTTTTTTGTTAGATATGATACCCCTGCAAATTCTTTTCAAGAAGTTATTTGGTGCTATATCATAATATTTTTCTAACTCATTTTCTGGATCATCTGATATTAATATTTCATATATCTTTTTTTTCACCTTGTCTAGAAACATCTTTTTTCCTCATCTTGCGATACTTGGTATATAGCTTCTTCAACCATGTTATATTCATGATAAGCATGTCTTATTTCTGAAAAAGTCTATTTGTTCTTTTAAAATATTATTATCAATTTTATCTACTGAACTGTCTATAAATGTATTCATCATAAATAGTTCAAAAAATAAGTAATATTGTCATTAATAAGATATTTTGTGATGTCATTACAATTGTAATAATTATTATAGGAATTATTATTGCAAATGTTTTTGTTAAAATCTTTGCTGTTCCTTTTCTTTTGTATTATACTCATCATCTATATTAATAATTTCCAATCTTCTTCTGATTTTCAAAACATATCTTTTTATAAATGGTATTTTTATGTATGTTAAATATAATTTTTGAAATAACACCTCTGTAGAAAAGGATTTTTCTTTAGTTCCCCCCTTGTAATCTTTTTTGAATTTTTTGTATTCAGAAGTTTGCATTTTTTTTGATAGTACATAATATATTAGTGCAATTATTACAAAAGCTCCTTTGCTCCACCCATTATATAGTATATAAATGTATTGTCCACTTTAAATTAGCACCTCCTCCTTATATTTAGTACTTAAACTTCTGTTTTCTTTTTTCTTCCTCTTTTTTAGTTTTTCTTCTGTTTCTGCTGATACAGTTACTGTTTCTTTTTTAGCTAATTGATTTCCCCAGTGTTTCTCAACAAATTTGTCAAATTGTTCTACATCTGCTTTGCATCCATGTTGTTTCTCATATCTCTTAAGTTTTGTTCTGAAATTGGGTTTGTTATTACATATTCTCCATCTATGTATTCCATAATGTTTCTATATGTATATAATGTTTTATCTGTTGATTTTTCAAAATATCTTGTTGCATTATCGAAAAATTTATCAAATTTTCCTTCTAATGTTTTTTTTTTTTTCTTTTCTATGGTCAAAATTGTATTCACTTTTACTTTCAATTGGAATACATTCTGTAATTCTTTCTATATATCTTTTTTCCTCTAAAGTCTTTAATTTGATGTATATCAAAATTTAAAACTTGTACAACCTGCTCTTCTGCAGTTTTTTCATCTGTAAACACTCCTGTTCTTAACATTGAGTTTCTTAATGCTGTTACTAAGTTTGGGAATGTTTTAGCATGGTGAGTAAATAATGTGAATTTAGAAGCAACTTGGGTCGCTTGTATCATCCAAGATGCTACGGGGTCTGTTGCAACCTCACCAATGATGTTAACAGAACCATCTGTTTTCTTTTGAACATCCAAACCTTCTTGTCCAGATATTGTATCTGTTTCACGGAATGTTAAAATATTTCTTGTTGGGTATATTTTTCTTAAATGAAGCTCGAATGCAGTTTCTTGAACCCTTATATTCATTGTTTCATAAATATTTTCAATCATCCCCATAAGTAATGTTGTTTTACCAGAACCTTGCTCACCGGTAATCGCTGTGATTCTTGCTCCTTTTACTAGATATTTTAATAATTCTATTGCATCTTCTTTTCCTGGATCTCTAACTAGTTGTTCTAGTGTTGCTCTCTTTACGTCAAATTTTCTTACGAAAAATGCCCATGTTTCAGAGAAGCTTGGTCTTACAACAACTACACGAGAACCATCTTTCATTTCATTGATCTTATAACCATTTGTATCTGATAATTGTCCTGGGTTATTGTATTTATAAATATTTTGACATACTCTTTTTAATTCTGCTTCTGTTCCAAATGATAAAAATGCTAGTCTTATTGATTTACCTTGGAAGAATATCCATATACTGTCACAAGCTCTTGGAACTTTGTGTTCAGCTACTTGATTTAAATAGTCTCCATCTGTTTGTGCAACTTGGCTTAAAAAGCTTTCTGGTAAACCAGATACACCACCAGATACACCATCTATATTCATATCTCTTACTTCATCTATTGCACTATATCCTTTATAATGTTGATATATTCTTTTGTACTACAACACTTAATTTGTCTGAAAATGTTAAGACTATATTTTCTTTTCATATATATCTTCTATTTCTGTTGAAGTTATAACATAAGAAGGTTTTGTTTCTCCTTCTACATATTTTAAATCTCCTAAATTATATTTCTTTATTAACTCTGTTAAAGCTTCATATCCAAATTCTTTTTTAAATGCATAAAGTAAAATATCAAATTTTGTCTTGTGCTGTAAGTAATGATGGAATATCAAATGGTATTGCTTTTGATATATTTGTTTCACTTACTCCATATTCTTTTTCTAATAAATCAAATATTAATTCTTTAACATATTTTTTTATCATTTACATCACCATATGTACAACCTTTTAAAGCTTTTTTTTCAATTCATATTTTTTTATATTTTTTCTTCTTTTTAATTCTTCTTCTGAAAGTCCAATATCATATAAATTGATTTTTGTGATTTCATCAAGTCTTTTTCTTTACAAATTCAGTCATCATATCTATTGTATATGTTTTATCATCTACATTTAAAGCTGTTTCTACTGGTGCTTTTTTTTCTTTTTAATGCTATAGTATATTACATATCCTGCAACAGCTATAACAACTAGTATTAGAACAATATTCGTTATTGTCATGGTCTAGTTAACCTCCTTACATTTTCATTGCTAAATCTTTGTAGTCTATATATAATTGCATCTGATGCCCTTTTTACTTCTTGTATAAATATATAATTTCTATCTTCTTCATCAATGCTTCTTCTAAGTCTTAAAAACAAGTCTGGTACTTTTTGCTTCCTCACACGCTTCAAAAAATAATGTATTATACGGTATTGTTAATACTTTATTTTTTTCTCCCATATATCTCGTAATATTTTTTATTGTATATTTTGAAAATTTGTCATATCTATTTATTAACAACAATATCTTTTTAGAATTAAACATTGGTTGTTCTTCCCTTAATTCCATAAATTTATTTATGCTGACTAATCTTTTGACTTAAATTTGCAATAACCAAATTTGAGTTTTGCAATATTTGTTCTGTAATCCTTCTCCTAATTCTGCATCTAAATCGACAAACACTAAGTCATAATATTTATTAGCTAAATTTATGATTTCCGGATAATTTTGCTTTATTTCTTCATATTCTAGTTTTTCACCCTTAAAAGATGGCAATATTTCTAGTCTATCTTTAAAAAACTATTTTTGTATAATTTTGTTATATTTTTCTGGTTGTAATTTTCCACTTCTCATAATAGTTTCGATTCCAACTATTCCGTCTTCCATAGCTGTATCGGTATTTGGTCCAAACAATCCGGTTTTTTTTCTTTCTTTTTCTTCCCCAAAGCATCTATCTAAAAGTTGTATCTTTTTATGTCCTGTTGAAATAACAAAATTTTATAATTATGTTCTATTGACATCTGTGTTCGCTCAATAAGCTGTAATCGATAATGTTTTCAATCTTTATATTGAATACTTAATTTCTTAAACTTAACTTTGGCTACTCTTTGATTTTCATAAATTACACTTAAATCGCCATTTTCCATTGGAAAATATATTCTGTATTCATTCAAATAACTTTATATCCTAATGATAAAAAAGTTTAAGTAATCATCTTCTTCCTTTAGCATTTCTCTTGAAAATAATACCTTTGTCATGCTAATTGGTTCTTCAATTGTATTTATTATTTCTAATCCTTTTTTTTTAACGAAAACGCATCAAAAGATGTTACAAAGTAATTTTAATTGCTTCATTTAATTTAAATCCTTCAAAACCTATGTAGTTGTCTGTGTCTATTAGTATAATGTCATATTCTAATTCTTGTTCTTCTGAAAGTCCAATATATCTTTTATTCCTTCAACATTTTGAAATCCAACTGCTATATCTATATCTTCATATTCTGTCACATACTCAGTTGTAGGGTTTTATAACAGGTACAACATATCTAGCTTTTGATTTATTGTTGCATCTATTACTAATACTTTTTTTGATTTAATACAGTAAGTATTTTAGCTATATATATAATCAAATCTGTTTTGTCGTAGGCTCCTATAAACCCCTATCTTTTTCATAAGTATCTCTCCTTTTTATATTTTTAGTTTGATGTTGATGTTGTTGTTGTTGAAGTTTCTCCTGATAATCCTTCTAAGTAATCTTTTCTTGTTGTTTTTGAATTTGTTATACTTTCACTCATATTTGTTTCTAAGTTTGTTTGAGCTTGATCTCCTTGACTATTTAAAGCATTTTCTCTATATGTATTCATTGTTCCTGTATCTATTGCATTATATCTTGCTCTTAATGTTTCCATTGCACTTGATAATATATTTGGATCTGCTTGTAATTCTTTAGAAACTGCATCTCTTACAACATAGTTTGGAGTTGATGCCTCTTGAATTCCCGCATCTGTATATTTTGTAGCATAAAGTTTTAGCTCCATTTAAGCTTCTTTGCATCTACTATTGCAGAACTCATATGTAAGATCTCATCTTCTGATAAGTTAACATTTAAAGTGTCTGAAGAATCTGTTCCTCCTACTACTGAATTGTAACTTCTTTTTTAGATACTACTATAAAATCTTGTCCATTTGGTAACATAAGTCTTATATCTATATAATCTCCTGTCACTAAATCCATTGGCATTACTACAACATTATATTCTTGTTGTCTTATATCATTTTTACTGTTCCTTGTGCTAATAAATCTGTTGTAATTAAAGTGTTTTTCTTCATATTTACTTTAGCTATTAATGGTGCTGTAACTAAATCCAAATATTCTTTTTGTCCATTTTTGTTATATAATAACTATCTGTTTCGTCCTCTTTTTTTACTTCATATTTAGTATTATCCAGTGTTATATACATTGTTGATACAGTTTCTCCATTAGAATTACGATATTCAGTTGATACTGCATTTCCTTCTTTATCTTTTAAAGAATAATTTTTGTATAACACTTAAATCACTTGTTGCATTACTTGGTACTAATGCTTTATTTACTGTTTGTTGTGTAAACATATCTTCTGTTATTGTTTGGCCTGCTTTTACATCTTTATTTAATACATATGCTGTATAACTATTTGACTTTTCCTCTTGTTCTTTTTCATTTTATTCATCAATTGCATGAATAATAATGCTATTATAACTCCTGAAATTAATAACATTACTAACATTCCTAATAAAAATGAGTTTCTTGCTTTTCTTTGCATTGGATTTGTTGCCATCACAAATTCCTCCCTTAAAATTTATTTTCTCTTATTTTTTTACAAAATAATCATTTATTTTATTTTTACCGCAAACACTATGTAAAATCAATTAAATTACATAGTGTTATTAAAAGTTAATATTTTTGTAATGTTTTTGTAATATTTTTGCTACGCCTTCATCATTATTGCCTGCTGTTACTTCGTTTGCAATATTTACAACTACTGGTGTGCTGTTAGCCATTACTACTCTAAACCTGCTTTTCAATCATTTCTTTGTCGTTTATATTATCACCTATTGCCATAATTTCATCTTGGTTTATTCCCATTTTTCTGCTAAAAACTCTATTGCATTCCATTTATCTACATTTGCTCTAGAAATTTCTGTATAGAAATATTCTACCGAAAATTCTTCAGTTCCTTGTCTTATCATTTTTTTTTGCCATATGTGACACTTCCAAAACTTCTATATCTCGAATTTCTTTTAATTTTCTAATTATAAATTAAAAACAAATTTATTTTCATCACATACTGTTATTTTCAAAAATCGTGAATTTTCGTCATTTTCTATATATTCATACATATTATTAATAATACTTATTTTGTTTTTTGTCTTCTGGCTTTTTCAAATTTTCTTTATGATAATATAAAACATTGTATTTTAAAGATGTTGTTAATATTTCTTTTTCTGTATATACATTATATCCAATACTATTTTCCTCACAAATTTTATAATATCTAAAACTTTTTTGTTTAGGTAAACATTTTCGTATATAATTTCTTTTTTTTTTTTCATATCATAAACTATAGCACCATTTCCAGCTATAAAATATTTATCACTACCTATTTCGTTCGCTATTGTCATTATTGAATCAATAGGTCGTCCTGATGCTATTATTACATTTGCTCCTTGTTCTTCTACTTTTTTATTGCATTTTTTGTATTTTCAGTAACAGCTCCATAACTATTTAACAATGTTCCATCTAAATCTACTGCTATTAATTTGTACATTTTACTTTTTTCAAAAGATTATTATCTTTTTCTCCTTACTTTTGTATTTAGATTTTTTATAACGGTTTTACCTATAAACCTATTTTTTATATTAATATATTTTTAATTTTTTAGTATTTTATGCATATGCTTTTTTTGCAATCCCCATTATACAAATATCTTTTTTTATTTGCAATATTTTTCTAAAAATTTCCTGATTATTTTTTCTATTTTTGCAAATGATAGTAGTAGAAAAACAAAGAGTTTTTTCTAGTTGTAATATCACAGGAGGTGAAAAAACAATGGCAAACTATTCAAATAAAAAGTTAGTACCAGAAGCTATGACTGCTTTAGATAAATTCAAATATGAAGTAGCTAGTGAAGTTGGTGTTAATTTAAAAGACGGATATAATGGTGACATTTCAGCCAGAGATGCTGGTAAAATAGGTGGACAAATGGTTAAAAAAATGATTGAGCAAGCTGAAAGAAATATGAAATAGTTAATTAGTTAATTTTTTAATTAGTCATTATGGTAGGAAGTTAAATTTTGTTTTTATTATTTTATTTATAAAATACATAAAGGCAGGATTTGATTTCCTGCCTTTATTTTTTAAGATTATTTTCATACATAAACGGTGTGAGCTTATCTTTCTAATACCGTTTTTTCCTTTATGCCTCTGGTTCTACTAAACCATAATTTTTACCATCTTTTAGTTTGTGTAACAGCATTTACTTTTTCCTGTTTCTACATTTATAAATACTAAAAATTATGTGTTGGTTGTTCTTGTAAAGCTAATACTGCATCTTCTGGTAGCATTGGTTTAATGCTATAATATGATGTTTTTACTATTTCATTTACTATTTCTGGTTCTTTTTCAAGTGATACTTCTATGTTTTTTATTGAACCTTCTCTCATCATTTTTCTTTTTTAGTTTTTGTTTTTCTGATTTGTCCTTCTAGTATATCGATGTCTTTATCAATAGATGCATACATATCTTTATCTTCTGTTACTGCTCTATATTTTTTCTCCATCTACTACTACAGAAATTTCAGCTATTTGTATTTCTCTTTCTGTTTTTAATGTAACTTCAGCTTCTGAATTTTCAATACCTTTAAAATATTTATCAATTCTTTCCATTTTTCTTTCAACATAATCATTAATTGCTTCTGTTATCTTTAGTTCCTTTCCTGTTATTTTTATTTTCATAAAAATCGCTCCCTTCTCTTTTTAGTTTGTCTAGTTGATATCTTTATTATATCTGTTATTATATTTTTTTCAAGTTCTTTCGCTAAAATTTGTATCTTTGTCTTAAAATAGTTCTTCTAATTTATATTCTTTTTCTAATTTTTGATTAAAATATAACTTCGCTATTAATTTAAATTCTTCTAAAGCTTCTGATTTTATATTAAATGAATATATCTTTTTTGCTGGTGCTTTAACTGTGTACATAATTGCATTTTTTGTACTTTCTGATATTGTTATTGCAGACTTATCTTGTTTACCACATGTAGCACATTTAAAGCCATCATCTTTTTATACTAAAATATTGTATATTATCTTTCTGTTTACATATAGTGCATTCATCGACTCTTGGTTTAAATCCCAATATACATAATAGCCTTAATTTGAATATACTTATAACAAAGTCTAAATCTTTATCCGTCTCAGAGATTGTATATAATGTGTTTAATAATAATTGTAAAATATTATAGCAATTTTGATTTTCATGTGTTACATCTTGTACAATTTTATTAATGTGTACTGCATATTTTAATTTATCTAAATCTGTTCTCAAATTATAAAATATTTCAATTGGTTCAACTGAATTTATATGATATGTACTACTTCCTTTGTAAACTAGATATTCTCCAAAGCAAAACATCTGTGTACCTGCTAAAAAGAGCACTTTTAGGTCTTCGTGCTCCTTTAGCTACACAAGATATTTTTCCGCATTCCTGGTGTTAACATTGTTAACATTTTATCAAAATCTCTAGATTACTTTCAGATAATATTATTCCACTTATTTTTGTATTTGCCATTTTTATTTCCTTTTTATGTTTACAATAAATTTTTCTGATTTTATTATGTTTTTTTCTTCTATTTTAATATCATTTATATCTTTGTTTTCAATAATATTTTTTTCAATATTTTCTATTTCTTTTAGTTCTAAAAAATGCGTTTATATCACCTGTATTTTTAAAGGCATTCCATGCAATTTTCTTTATCATCAGCTTCACTTCCTTTTTAAAGTTTTACCTTTAATTTTATCTTCTGCTTTTTATGGTTTTTATACTTAAATTTTATATTTGGTAAAATTATTGTAATTTAAATTTATTTACTATTGAATTGTTATCTTGCCAATCTTCTTTTACTTTTACCCAAGTTTTTTTAGATTAACTTTAAAACCAAAATTATTCTCCATATCAATTCTTCTTTGCTCTGCCTATTCTTTTAACATTTCTCCATTTTTCCTATTATAATGCCTTTATGTGAATCTCTTAGGCAGTAAATTGTGGCTTCAATATCATATATTTCTTCACCATTTTTTGTTAGTTCTTTGCTTCATTTTTTGAACTTCTACATATATTCCATGTGGCACTTCGTCTCTTAAAAAGTGTTAATGCTTTTTCTCTTATTGTTTCTTCTGCAAGTTGTCTCATTGTTTGATCTGTATATTCTTCTATATCATAATATGCAGGTCCGGTTTTAAGTATTCTTTTCTATTTCATCTAAAATAATTTCTCTATATTTACTATTTGTTGCAGATATTGGTATTACAGCTTCAAAGTTATATTCTTTACTATATAATATCTATTAAATTTAACAATTTTCTCTTTTTTACTAAATCTATTTTGTTTATTATTAATATTGTTTTTCTTTTGGCTTCTTTTATCTTTTCTAAAATTATTCTGTCTCCTCTTCCAATTTCATCACTTGTTGCCTCAATTAAAAACAATACTACATCTGCATCTGGAAACTTGCAAAAGATGTTTCTACCATTGTTTCATTTAACTTTTTTTTTGGTTTATGTATTCCTGGTGTGTCTATAAAAACAATTTGTGAATTTTTCTCTATTTACTATTCCTCTTATTGCAGTTCTTGTTGTTTGTACTTTGTTTGCTATTGCTGCGACTTTTTTCCCCAACTAATAAATTTATAAGAGTTGATTTTCCTACATTTGTTCTTCCTATTAATGTAACAAATCCTGATTTAAATTCTGCCATTTTTATTTCCTTTCTTTATTTTTTTATATTATACACTTATTTTTTGCTAAATTTGTAGAAAATAGTAATCTATTTATATTTTTTATTTTATAAAAAAGGAAAAGGCATTACCTATTCCTTTAAATTATGCGTATGCATGTCTTTTCTTGAAGCTAAATAAGTTTGTAATTTCATTTTCTGTTCCTTTGTATAGTCTTCTATTCCATTAAATAAATTTAAATTTACTCCATTTGGTACAACATTTATTTTTTTTTAATGTTTTTGCAGTTTTTACAAAATGTAAATGGTTTTGACAAATTTTTATTTTTTCTAATACAACTAATTTATTCCATTTGGCATTTGATTTTATTATAAAAACTGTGTAATTCTAAAAGATTTGAATTACACAGTTGAATAAAAATTTTCTTGTTTCAGTGTAACAAGGAAATTTCAAAGAGCTAAGGACAAAGAACCATACGAAACGAAGTTTTGCGTTATAATTACCAAACCATTGCTTCCGCTAAATAAACATACCAGAATAAGAATCAGTAGATACTCCTGCAAGTTCAGCTCCCCTGTTATCTGGATAAATCAGAGTGGTTTCTCTCTCATAATTTGGCATATGACGCCACATCTTCAGAAAGCAACCTCTAAGTCAATATACTCCAAGATTATTATTGAGCAATACGTAACTGAACGAAGCACAAACA
>VOFB01003778.1_pt1 | contig 12100 bp, 24 predicted proteins | sample 5384141 | NCBI WGS metagenome assembly VOFB01 (sample SAMN12384721, study PRJNA508395) | human gut metagenome | isolation source: healthy gut A | host: Homo sapiens
ACGCAATAATCTTTTTGAACGGTTGATAAATGTCTTTTTAACATCGGCATTCATAATAAGGTCGATATATCTTTGACGGTATCTAAGGTTGTATCTGTCATACCGTGGAACTTTTCCGAAGCGGAAGAAGTGATTTTGAAAGTAGAGTGATTTTTTCGGCTTTACCGAAATTTTCACCTGTCTGAGTTGTGAAAACTTCACCCTCTGCACCGATAATATCGCCTATATCGCTTTTTGAAACGAGCGTATTCGTCCTCGCCCAAAATATCCTTTTTAACAAAAAGCTGAATTTGTCCGTCTATATCAGAAACGTGAACAAAACCGACTTTACCCATACCCTCTTTGACATAATACGTCCTGCGATTGAAACAGTCTGACCGTCAAATTGAGATACTTGTGCTCTTTATGATTTGTACTTCGTCACTCAGTTTCTTTAATTCGCGTTCTTCCTCTGTATAGTTTTCTTTTAAGTTGACAGATGTGTTCTCTCAAATTTTGTGATTTTAAATGGGTCACGTCCGTCATTTTGAAGTTCTGTAGCTTATCTCTGCGGACTTGCAAAAAGTGCCGATAATTGCTCTTGTGTTTGCTCTGTGTTTTCCATCTATTGAAAACCCTCCTTAAATCTAATTTTGAATATACTATATAATTATATACTATTTTTATTGAATTTACAATGACTTTTGAGAAAAAGTCATATTTTAAGCAGAAAACTGCGTATAAAATTATATTTTCCATTGACATAAGGGTGAGAATTATATAAAATACAGTTTAGAATATTACGGAACGAGATTTTAAAGTGAAAAATCCCTACAGTAAAAAGATATTTGCGTGCGTGGCTGTGCTTACCGTGTTGACCAGGTTCGGCACAAGGTGCGTACAAAGTTGAAATAGATGACGATACATATGTATCGGACGAAGTATATTTTGCGCCTGTGTCAACTTGGGACGAAGTCAAGGCACAACGCATAAATTTAAAGCAAGGCAAGGTTTTGTTTTACGCGGGCAAAGAAAATGAGCCGTATAAAATTGCGGGCGGAGGTTATGCCGCTGAACACGACAAGCAAGAAAATTACATATAAACCGAAGATATAACGATTGCGACAGTTGACGAAAACGGTGTTGTTACACCGACTGACAAAATAGGTGATACATTCATTGATATAAGGTGCGGAAACGCATTGTCAAAGTTGAAAGTAAGCGTTGTTAAGGGAGTAGAGGGCGTTGCAATGTCGCAAAGTGAAATGACATTGTATGCGGATAAGCCTATTACCCGCAAAACTTACGGCTATGGTTTCGCCGACAGACGCGACTATACAAAAAAGTCAGATGGTATAGTGACGATGAGTCGATTGCAACTGTGGACAGTGAGGGACTTGTATCGCCTTGCGGTGTCGGAACAACCGACATTTACGCAAAAACGGAGGACGGCGATTATACAGCAAAATGCACAGTTACCGTTACAACGTGGGAAAAACGTAAAGAGGATATACCTGTTGTGTACACCGACTGTGATATGACGGTTGATGAAATGGTTGAAGAACAAATGACCGCAGAACCGACTGTATTTACAAAACGGTGTGTTCCCGGCGAGTGAGGAAAATGTTGAACAGTATGTAAATCCGGAAAATCTTGTGTCGGGATATGAAAAGTATCAGTTTATGGATTTGAGTGTGTCAAACAATGTCGATTCCGCTACACTTGATACTTATTTAAAGGGCAAAGGCGTTTTGGACGGTCACGGCAGTGAATTCAAGAAAGCGGCTGATGATAACAATGTAAGTGAAGTATATCTTGTAATTCATTCATGCCTTGAAACAGGTAACGGTTCGTCTGAGCTTGCAAACGGTGTTGAATATAACGGTACAACGGTGTATAACTTGTTCGGTATCGGTGCGGTGGACGAATCGTCGATTGACGCCGGTGCGGAATATGCGTATAAGCAAGGCTGGACGAGTGTAGAAAAGGCAATCGAGGGCGGCGCAAAGTGGATAAGCGAAAATTATATCAATAATTCCAAATACGGGCAGAATACTTTGTATAAAATGAGATGGAACCCTGAAAAACCTGCTGAACACCAATACGCAACCGATATTGCGTGGGCGTCAAAACAGGCAAAGAGTATGAGCAGTATGTTCGAGGCATTCCCAACGGCAAAGTATAAATTTGAAATTCCGAGATACAGCGGACAGGAAAAATTAGAAGTTAAGTAAATAAAAACAAGTCACTTTAAAGTGACTTCTTTTGTTGTTTGTGATTAATTGTAGATTACGATAAGTTTTGCAGTACCCTTTGATGAGCATACAAGAACTTTTGAACAATCTTCACCATAGTTTTTAGCGTCTTTCAAATCGTTGATTGAAAGGTCTGTTGTTGTGTTATCGACATATCTGCTGATTTCATCTCTGTCTTCGTCCATACGAACAATCTTTGTTGACGCATTGATTGTGATTTCTTCGTAATCGCTGTCGTCAAGAGTATATGTACCGTCAACGTTTTCAAAGCCTGTCTTTGTTACATAAATCTTCTTTTCATCAGTAAGAACTTGGCTGATGTTGTACATACAAGCTCTTGAGTAAGGAACTGTACCTGTTGATGTGCTGTTGTAAACTTCGTCTTCGTCAGTACCGTTCTTTTTAAATCTGTAATCGAATTTGTATTTTTGATAATTATTATCTTCTGTAGGGTCTTGTTCTTCTTCCCAGTTGAACTTTTGCCGTCATATGTCTTACCATCAAGAACTTCTGCAATGTCTGCGAACTTAATGTTGTTTATACGTCCTTGTAGCAAGCTGATCGCTGTCATAAGCGAATTGGATAACGTCACCGACTTGCACGTCTGCAAATTCTGTACGGTCATAAGTTGTCCAGGCTTTTCTGTGTTTGAACCTGCGAATACGCTGAATTGAAGAACTGAATCGTCTTTTACTTCATTATATACGCTTTCAGGTAAAGTAGAAACGATTGAGAAGTTTGTATCTTTCTTAACTGATGTAAGTGTACCGTCATTTCCGTAAAGTACCAAAAAGTCCGGCAACCTTTGATGAACTGATGTCGTATGCTTTACATAGTATGTATCACCTGTTGTAAAAGCTGATGACGCGGTCTTTTTAGCATATTTTTCTCTTTGTGTTCTGTCTGCCGGAACATAAAGAACAACTGTTGAAGAGTTTATTGAAAATGCTGTTTTGCCGTTAAGCGAGAAACTGTTTGATGAATAAGTATACTTATCGGCAGCTTTGCACTTTGCGATTTGTTCTTTTTGTCGTCATTTTGAGTTTGAAGTTCATCAGATGTAAGAGCAACGATTTGTGTAACTTCACCGTTTGTTATTGTAACTCTTGCCGGTTGTGAAAAGCCTGTAAGTGTAGGAGTTTTTCCTGCGCCGTAAATCTGATCTGCCAATTCTGTATCATCGTTTGTATAATCGGCTGATGCTTTTAGTTTGTCGATTATAAGTTCACTCTTGATTGATGCACCGTTGAACTTAACTTTATCCTTTACAGGATATGACGACGCACTGCTTGCCGAAACAGTCGGTGCATATGCAGTAATGTAAATCTTACCGCCTTCGTCACGGTCGATAAATGCGTTTGTGATGTAAGCGTAAAGGAATTACGGCAGTCTGTTCAAGTGTTCCGAAACGGCTGTGTTAAATGCGTCAAGATAGAATGTACCCGAAACGCCTGTTTTAAGAGTTTTGCCGTCTTTGTCATTTATGTATGCCTCACACTTGCTGCCGATTTTATATGATTTACCGCCGATTGTCATTTTATCGCCGTTTGAACCGATTGAAGTGATTGAACCCTTAACAGGATTGTTTGTAACAAGAAGTGTGTAGTACGAACCGTCAAGGCTCTTTGTATAAAGAATTACATCGTTTGCGGAAATTGATGTAACAGGAATTTCCAGAACCGTTCTTGTGATTGTGTATGTATAATCAGACGCTTGAGGGTCAAGGATTAAGTAGTTACCTGTTACGAGCTTGTCTGTTATACGGTAATCTGTTGTTGTAGGGTGGCATGCAAACTATTGTGTCATAGTTGTTTATTTGGATCATATCCATTGCCGTCGTCACCGCTGTCTGTAAGTTTAACGTCACCGTAGATTGTGTAGTCTGTGTCAGGGAGTAAGCCATTGTTCATGCCTCTTCACGTGAGAATGTTTCTTCCTGCTTTGTTGTCGGATTTGTAAGAGTTACGGTTTCGTTCTTTTCAACAAGTTTGCCGTTGTATCTTACTGTAAAGTTCATCTTCTTTTTAGTTTTACAGTCTTTAGCTTTGATGATGAATCATAGTATTTAAGTGAGTTGCCGGAAAAACTGTTTAAATCTTCATAATCTAATTTAATTTCAGAATTTTTGTTGTTTCGTCGTCAATGATGATAAGCTTTCTGTCGTCCTTGTCTGTCAACTGTTCATAGTAAACGGTGATAGTATTGCCAAGATATTTGCTTATATCTGTAACGTTTGAAGTGAATTCCGGAGAAGTCGATTTTACAGCAGTCACTGCTGTCGTTCGGCAAGATAGCCATTTCACTTTCGTTAAGATCTTGCTTGCAGTCCTCTGTCAGGTAATCTTCAACACCTACAAGAGTACCTTTTAGCTTTTTAACTTTTAGGTGTCCTTGCATAAGAGTTTTCTGTTGCAACCCAGTTGTAACCGTTGTTTTCGTATATAGGTATTTCAAGTGCATTGTAAAGTACCGTGCAATCATACCTCTTGTTGCACCTTCACTGTAACCTGTTGAATTAACTTTCTTTGTAAGGTCAAGAGTGTTTGCCTGCTTAATGAAACCTTCCGGCCATTCACCGAGATTTTCGGCAAACTGAACATAACCAATGTACAAACTACCATTTTAAGAGCTTGTTCATAAGTTACAGGAGCGTCCGGAGCAAAAGTACCGTCGCCCATACCTGCAATTATACCAAGGTTGTAGGCAGTTTGAATATAGTTCTTTGCCCAGTGTGAAGCGTCAACATCAGTAAAGTCTGATGAGTCGTATGCAAGGTCTTTGTAGCCAAGTATAAATACAATAAGCTTTGTGAATTCGGCTCTTGTGATTTGACCGTCAGGCTTGAAAGTACCGTCTTCGTATCCGTCAATCAACTTTAAGCTTTGTTAAAGTTGTAAAGCGTCTTTGTAAGTATTATCGTCACCTACGTCGCTTGAATGCAGCAAAAACCGATGTCTGACATATGACGGAAAGTGTCATAATAAGTGATGTCAAAATTGCTGTTAGTTTTTTCATGAGTTATTCATCCTTTCGTTTTGAATTTAATAGTAATATTCAGATACTGATATTTTATCATTCTTTTTTATAGATAAGTCAATTAAAATAATATATTTCCGAATTGTGAATTTTAATAAAATTGTGTAAAAAAAATTTATTTAACATTGCAATAATAAGAGGAAAGTGCTAATATCTATTGACTGACATTTTAATATTAGTTATATATTAGTTATATATAAATATGAAGAAAATGGAGGAACATTTATGGATAATAAAAAGAAAAACCGTTCGCCGCTGAAAAATCCGTTGTTGATATTTTTTTGGTGATTTCGGTTATTGCGACAGTTATTTTAAATATGGTAATGCTGTCGTTGCAGACACCGAAGAAACAGGAAATATCGTACAGTGAATTTTTGACTATGCTTGATGAAAATAAAGTTGACGAGGTTATTTTGCAGTCGGAGCAGATAGTCATATATGAAAAGTATGACGAATCACAGCCGATAACAACGCCTAAAAACAACCGAGTTTATGAAGATGATGGGCATAGATACAGACGCGGTTATAGAACAGGCAAAGGAAAACAGCAGAAATGTGTATTATACGGGATATATTCCTGACGACAGACTTCTTGCGGATTTGGACAGTCACGGTGTGAAGTATTCTACGCCGATACAGCATAACAGTCCGTGCTTGATTTCTTCCTTACATGGATATTGCCGTTGGTAGTTATTTATTTACTGTTCTTTATTTTGACACGTTCAATGTCGAAGAAAATCGGCGGTGGCGGCGGAATTATGGGAATAGGTCAGTCCAATGCAAAGATGTATAACGTGGAAAATGCGACAGGTGTAACGTTTGCGGACGTTGCGGGTCAGGGAAGAAGCTAAAGAATCGCTTGACGAAATAGTCGATTATCTTCATAATCCGTCAAAATATCTTGCAATCGGTGCAAAACAGCCTAAGGGTGCGCTTTTGGTCGGACCGCCGGGAACAGGTAAAACACTTCTTGCAAAGGCGGTTGCCGGTGAGGCGAAAGTGCCGTTTTTCTCGCTTTCGGGTTCGGAATTTGTGGAAATGTTTGTCGGCGTCGGTGCGTCAAGAGTTCGTGACTTGTTTAAGCAAGCGTCGACAAAAGCACCTTGTATTATATTTATAGACGAAATTGATGCAATCGGTAAATCAAGAGACAATCAGATTAGTTCAAATGATGAACGTGAACAAACTCTGAATCAGCTGTTAAGTGAGATGGACGGATTTGATTCGTCAAAGGGACTTGTTATTTTGGCGGCAACCAACCGTCCGGAAGTGCTTGATAAAGCGCTGTTAAGACCGGGACGTTTTGACAGAAGAATTATTGTCGATAAGCCGGATTTAAAGGGCAGAAGATATTTTGCGTGTGCATATCAAGCACGTTAAAACAGAACCTGATATTAATCTTCACGAAATGGCACTTGCAACAAGCGGTGCGGCAGGTGCAGACCTTGCGAATATGGTAAATGAGGCGGCTTTAAGAGCGGTACGATGTAGCAGAAAGACCGTAAGTCAAGAAGATCTTATGGAGGCTGTTGAAGTCATAATCGCGGGTAAAGAAAAGAAAGACAGAATTTTGTCCGAAAAGGAAAGAGAATTGTTTCGTTCCACGAAGTCGGTCACGCACTTGCAACGGCGGTACAGAAACATACTCAGCCTGTTCACAAAATCACAATCGTTCCAAGAACTATGGGTTCACTTGGTTATACAATGCAAATGCCCGAAGAGGAAGAACGTTATTTAATGTCAAAAGATGAAATAATTGACCAGATTACAGTGTTCCTTGCAGGTCGTGCGGCGGAAGAACTTGTATTCAACGTGCAGACAACAGGCGCGTCAAACGATATTGAACGTGCAACGTCACTTGCGAGAAATATGATTACCCAGTACGGTATGTCGGAAAAATTCGGTAAGGCCGGACTTGAAAGCATACAGAATAAATATCTTGACGGCAGAAATGTTTCAAACTGTTCGGAGGAAACAAAGACAGATATTGATATGAAGTTGTACGCGTATTGAAAGAGTGTCACGAAAAGGCATTTAATATATTGAAAAGAAAATCAGACGCACTTGATGAAATCGCAGAATTTCTTATCAATAAGGAAACTATTACGGGCGATCAGTTTATGGAGATATTCAACCGCGTAAAAAGCGGCAGAGAAAATTCTGACAGTGATGCAGAAGAAAAGTGCCGCAGTTAATGAAGAAAAATGATAAACAAGAATAACGGTACGTTCAAAAGTGCTTTTGCTCAAAGGCTTAGGGAACTGAGAAAAGAAAACGGCATAACGCAGGCGGGACTTGCGGAGAGAATGAATGTTTCAAGAACGTGTATCGCGAATTGGGAAAGCAGCGAGCGTATCCCTGAAGTGGCGGCGATAACGTATCTTGCCAAGTTTTTTAAAGTTCCCGTTGACTACCTTTGCGGCAGAACGGACGAACGGTACAGAGTGAAATTGCTTGATAATATCGACTTCGACTTAACAAAACTAAACGTCAAAGGCATTGAAATGCTTTGCGAATATTACGATTATCTTGTCAGCAGTGAAAAATATAGGAGCAAAATAGTAAAAAATGCTTGACATTTGTTGAAAAAGATATATAATTACAAGGCTTGCGGTAAACGTAAGCAATCCTTGCCCACACGGGTGTGTGGGACCAAAAGTCCATAAGGAGGTGCAGAAAATGGCTGAAAAATACTAAACAGCTATGAAACAATTTTTATCATTGACGCAACACTTTGATGAGGAAACGGTTACTGCTCTAAAAGGATAAAGTTTACAACACTTATCGAACAGAACGGTGAACTTGAATTGTTGACGAGTGGGGCAAGAGAAGACTTGCTTACGAAATTAATGATAGAACAGAAGGTTTCTACTATCTTGTAAACTTCAAGGCTGACAGCGAGTTCCCTAAAGAACTTGAAAGACAGTACAAGATTACAGAAGGTATCCTAAGAACTATTGTTATCAGAAAAGACGAAGAATAGTCTTTTGTGAAGAAAGCGGTGTAAGTATGAACAAAGTTATATTAATGGACGTCTTAACGCGACGTCGAAATGCGTCAGACTCCGAACGGTGTTTCACTTGCGAGATTTTCAATCGCGGTAAACAGACGTTTCGCCGGTAAAGATGCTCACAGCAGCAAGCTGATTTCATCAACTGTGTTGCATGGCGTCAGACAGGTGAATTTATCGCAAGATATTTCCAAAAGGGCAGTATGATTGCGGTAGTCGGAAGTATTCAATCGAGAAGTTGGGACGGTAATGACGGTAAAAAGCAGTATGCGACGGAAGTTGTTGTAGACGAGGCTTACTTTTACCGGTTCAAGAGCCGAATCAGGTACTCAAGGCGGAGGAAATTATCAGAACCAAGGCTTTAATCAGGGCGGATTTAACGCTCCTCAATCGCAGCCTGCACAAGGCAGTGAACCAAACTTTGGTGATGATTTTGATATGGGCGATTTTTGGACCTTGACGGTTCGAAGACGATTTGCCATTCTAACATCCGCGTGATAAAAATTGATAGGAGGAAAATAACATGGCTGAAAGAAATGACAGACCACAGAGAGCAAGAAGACCTAAGAAAAAGGTTTGTATGTTCTGCGTAGATAAGGTTGAGCATATCGATTATAAGGATACAGCAAAAGCTTAGAAGATACGTTACTGAAAGAGGCAAGATCGTGCCAAGACGTATCAGCGGTAACTGTGCAGCACCAAAGACAGCTTACAACAGCTATCAAGCGTGCAAGAATTATAGCACTATTGCCATTCGTTGCTGAATAATTGATTTTTTAAACGGAATGCACTGCATTCCGTTTTTTTTATATATAATTTAACGGAAGGTGTTATAATGAACATAAAAGTAAGAGAATTTAATGAAAGCGATATACAAGCCGCAAATGAAATTTGGAACGAAGTCGTAGAGGACGGAGTGGCTTTTCCGCAGGAAGAATGTCTTACGGAAAAGAGCGGATTGGAATTTTTAAGAGTCAGTCATATACAGGTATTGCGTATGATGAAGAAACGGATGATATTGTCGGACTTACATACTTCATCCGAACAATGTCGGCAGATGCGGTCATATCTGCAATGCAATGCGTGGTGAAATCAATACAAAGAGGTAAGTTCATATAGGTGAAATTCTTGTGACGGATTGCTTGAAAAAGCAAAGGAAATCGGTTACGGTATGACTTCAATTTAACGCCGTTGTCGCAACCAATCAATATGCACTCAAATTATATAAAAAACTCGGCTTTTGTACAACTCGGCGTAATACCTAACGGTTTCCGTATGAAAGACGGAACATACGAAGATATAATCCGCATTATCACACTTTATAAAAATTTTTTGAAAAAAGTGCAACCTTTTGGTGTGCTGAATTGTATTATAAGTGAAGGGAGGGGGATTAATGACAGACGAAAGGTCAAAACAGACGTTTCATCTGACGAAGTTATACGCAAAGTATTTTGATACGGTGTATAAACTTGCTTTGTCACAAACGAAAAATCAAACTTTGCCGAAGATGTGACGCAAGACGTGTTTGTTCGATTTATACATAATAAAGATAAATTTGAGTCGGAGGAACATATAAAGGCTTGGCTCATTCGGGTGACAATAAATTGCTCAAAAAGTGTTTTTTATGTCATCGTGGTTCAAGAAAACCGTTCCGCTTGAAGAAGATTTAACCTTTGACAGTCCCGAAAAAAGTGACGTGTATTTCGCTGTACAAGACCTTCCCTTTAAAATATCGTACGGTGATACATCTTTTCTATTATGAGGATATGAACGTGAGGGAAATCGCCGAAAGTATTGACGTAAAGAATCAACTGTTAAATCGCATTTACATAGAGGCAGAATGTTGCTTAAAAAATAAACTGAAAGGAGATTATGACTTTGTTTAGAAAAATTTATAAACAGGCTAATGACGATATAAAACCGAGCGAATATGATAAACAGAGTTATCTTGAATGCACATAAAGGTGCAGAGAAAAAGACAATCTCCCCACCGTATAGGCGATACGCAAAATATGCGGTATCGGCTGCGGCGGCAGTTGCTGTTGTGTCTGCGGCGGTTATATCTATGCCGTATTGGCAGAAAACAAGAGATGACGGCGTGATTATTGAGGGGAGCAAGTTTCAACACCGACACCGTCCGATATGTCCGGAAAGTGTAGTTTCAAATACTGCGGATACTTCATATCCGTATCCTACCGATAGTCCCAAACTATTCAAAATCCCTATCCCCCTCCCAATAACTATTCGGATAGTCAAACTAGAACGGAGAAAAAGAACGGTGACTATAAGAGTAGTGACTATAAAAAGTTGCGGTAAATAATCGGATAGCAAACGAGAACAAATCGCTTAAAATCGAGGATAAAACCAAAATCCCCAATATCGAGAGTTGAACAAAACAGTGAAAATCAAGAAATAACGGAAGATGTCACTGTCGAAGAAAGTGCAATCGAGGAAAGCACAATCGAATTGTCAACAATGTTTTCCGCTTTTATGGCAAGTGACAGAACAGCAGAAATCAGTCTAAAAAAGTGCCGACCGATTACAAGCGATGAAGGCAATGCCGATACGGTTATCGGCAGCGGAATGCAATGAGAGTTCAGCTGTGGCTACATCGAGTGCCGACACCTCAAATAGAAATAAACGCTCCGAGCGGTTTGAAACGACCGATACATATAACGGCGGTTGCGGCTTTTGAATCAGAAAACGGCGGGAATAGACGTAAATTATTATTACAGCGGAAATGACGATACAGAGCCGGTGTACGAATATGAAAATGATGTATCGGCATATTTTACCGAAGATGAAATCGATTATAATATTTACGGAACCGATACGGGCAGAGAGCCTGTGGAGGAAGTAGTCAATCAAATAAAAGTATTGAATTGATTTGCAATCTGTGATATAATATAAACAATATAATAATTTCGGAGGTAATGATTGTGAATAAGGAAGATAATAGCATCATGTATTGGCTGTCCATCTGTTTTGACTGTATCGGCAGGCGCTTTGTGATGATAACATTACGGTTACGGTAAACGGAAATAATGTTTCTTTTGTGGAAATAACACCTTTTATTGAAAATGACCATACACTTGTTCCTATGCGTGAAATATTCGAGGCACTTGGTGCAGACGTACAGTGGGATGACGAAACAAGAACTGTTATATCATATGATTCGGTAGTGACGTAAGCATTACAATGCAGATTGATTCTGATGTAATGTATGTAAACGGTGACGCGGTTACACTTGAAACACCCGCAAAAATCGTGGGTTCATCAACGGTTGTGCCTGTAAGAGCAATCGCTGAGGGTATGCACAGCGTTGTCGGTTGGGACGAGGCAACAAAGACAGTTACTGTTGAAAAGGAAATCAAAACAGAGCCGTCATCACAAATTCCAAACCCATGGACAGATTATAACAGTCTTGACGAACTTAATGCGGCATTGAATAATGCAGAGAGCGTAAAATATCAAGTGGCTGATTTGAGTGCAAGCAGTTTTGATGAGGGTAGCAAGTGCGAGGCACAAAGCTACAGATACCTTGCCGACAGTAATTTGGCAGAAATCAACTACACTTACAATACAAATGTATTAGACATTACAGTTCGTACACAACCGGGTGACGCAGACATTTTCGGGTATATCGGGCGGTACTAAGGTTGAGGACTACAAAGTAGCCGATTCGGCAGTTGAAATTTACACATACGATAAAACAACATACGCAATATGGTCATGCGAGGACGCGGGTACAGTAATGAGTCATAGCGTTGCCGTAACGGAAAATGAAACTGTTACAGACGTGAATGCTCTTGTAAAAGCA
>VOFB01001877.1_pt1 | contig 12084 bp, 15 predicted proteins | sample 5384141 | NCBI WGS metagenome assembly VOFB01 (sample SAMN12384721, study PRJNA508395) | human gut metagenome | isolation source: healthy gut A | host: Homo sapiens
TTCTTCATAACTTTATTCTCCTTCCCTTAAAACCGTTCGGTTTTATATATTTTGCTCAAAAATTCAAAACTTGTTATTTATTAAGTATAATCTTTTACCACATTTCCGTCAACCATATTTCCCTTTTTAAAAAATCCCCCTATTTCTTTGCCGTATTCCCTTCTCTTGCCATTCTTTTTCATTTGACGTATAATGGATACATATTAAGGAAAAGAGGAACAATACCTATGGGCATTTATCTTGTAGACTATGAAAATGTACACAACGATGGCGTAACAGACATCCAAAAACTCTCTGCATCTGACCGTGTTGTCATTTTTTACGGAGACAGCATCAAGTCCATCCCTTTTGAAACACATGTCGAAATGATGGCGTCCAAAGCGGCGATCGAATATATTGAAACACACAAGGTAGCTAAAAATTATCTGGATTTCCAGCTGGCCACCTATCTTGGATTCCTGATCGGGAAAGGGGAAAAAGGTCCGGTTTACATCATCAGCCAGGATACCGGGTTTGACAGTATTGTCGATTTCTGGCGCGGAAGAAACATCGAAGCCTTCCGCCAGCCAAGCATTGCTTCCCCTTCCACCCCCAAAGGATGTTTCTTTAAAAAGGGAACCTCCACAAAGAAAAAGAAGAAAAAATCGGATCACGTTCCCAAAGAATCAAAAAAAGAGACGAAAGAGGTAAAAGAGACAAAAGAAATTGTGGAAAAAAAGCCGGAAAAGAAAAAACTTCCGGAAGCAATCCGCAAAAAATACGAACGGAATTAAAGATGAAAACCTCCCGGCCGGCAAATACACATCCATCTATAAAGCAGTGGAAGAATCCGAAAATAAACTTGCATTAAACAACGCACTGGTCAAAACGTTTGATACTACCATTGGAAGTAAAATCTACAATCACATCAAAAAAATTTACGAGGATTACCAGAGGTAATCCTCATTTTTATTCAAGTTCCGTCATTCCTCCAAGCAGGATTCCCACATTGTCTTTATAAATTTTGGGAAACTGCCCCATCGGCAGCGGATTTTCTCCCAGTCCTGCCTCGATGGTATATCCCGGACGGTCATAAAAATTGATAAACCAGTCTTTGTATCCGGCATACCCGGATGCCGCCGGTGTTTCCTCAATCCGGTAACCACTCACTTTGGAAAAATATTCCGCAATGCGGCGGGCACCTTCCGGTTCCTCATCGAGATACTTCCAGTAAATCACTTCTCCCTGTGTGTGATATGCAAGAATCAGGGAAAAATCACGGTTTCTCGTAAAATCAAACATGGCAGTACTCTCCGGGACACTAAGCGGTGTCTGTCCCACGTAATCCCTCGGTGCCGGGCGGTTATACCCCTGTTCAAATTTTATTTTCTTTGCCATATCCCATCCTGCCGGAAACTGCAGATTCAGATCCACACCCTGGATATTTGCTTTCCAGCCATCCGGAAACGGAATATCCGGGAATCCGGACGCAATGCGGACCGCACGGCGATAATAAAATCCTTCCGTCAAAAGCCCATTTACCAGATCCACACCATCCGGATTAACCAATGGTACAAGATACAGGGAATATTCTTCAAACAGCCGCTCCGGGTACAGTTCTTCATACATACGTTCGTCTGCATATGCCTCTAACAGCCGCTCCACAAACTTTAAAAGTACCGGTGTGGTAATGCTCTCATTGGCATGAAAGGAAGCATTGTACCCCACCTCTACCGGACCATTTCCCAACTGCAGCGACCACAGGGGTGTTCCCATAACACTTCTTCCGATCGTTCCCACCTGCAGATAGGGATAACGTGCCTGCAAGCCCTCGATGATCCACCCGGTAAGCAGGGAAGTGTATGGAACTTCTCCGGAAACCAGCGGAAAATTAAATGGTACAACAACCGTACTTCCAATCTGTAATGCTCCGGCATCCGTTCCGGGATTTGCATGCATCACTCGCTCCATCGTTGTGTTATGCATTTTTGCAATGGAGAAAAAGTATCTCCTGCTTTTTACCTCGTGTGTGATATACCCACGTAAAAAGGGCAGTAGACGGTTCCACTGTGCTTCTTTTACCGCACACTTTCCGCTGCTGCCCATTACTTTTTCCACGGCTGCACAGGTCTTTGGTCCAAAAATTCCATCCAGCATCACCTGCTGTCCTGCACGCTGCAATGCCAGCTGCAGATATTGTACCCAGATTCCCTGATCCCCAGGATATAATTCTTTCATTTTGTTCCTGCCTTATTCTCATTCTTTTTATTTTATGAGAATCAAACAGTTTTGTTTCCATTATGCAAATGCTTCTGCTACATTTTCTTCTGTTACTTCTTCCTTTTCATCGAGCAGATTGTTCATACTCTTTAAGCTGATCAGAAGTGTGGACGTGTTGTGAAGCAATGCCGATGTGGTCGGTGGAAATACCCCTGCCACACCAAGAACGATCAATGAGGTGTTAATTCCTACGATCAGACGGTAATTTCTGTGAATCCGCTCCATCAGCCCATTACTGATCTTCTTTAAGGTAACAAGCTCATGGAGATCATCTGCACCCACCGTCACATCTGCAATCTCGCGTGCGATCTGTGCACCATCACTGATGGCAATGCCGACATCCGCTGCAGACAATGCCGGAGAATCATTGATACCGTCACCGACCATGATCACCTTTCTTCCGGCATTCTTTTCTGCCTCAACAAAGCTTGCTTTATCTTCCGGCAATACCTCGGAATGATACTCATACACACCGACTTTTTTCGCAATCGCAGATGCCACGCGGTCACTGTCTCCAGTCATCATGACCACCTTGGAGATTCCGAGTTTCTTTAACTTTGCAATAATCTCAACCGCTTCCAGACGAAGTGGATCTTCGATGCAGATCACTGCCACAAGCACTCCGTCAATCGCCATATACAGGTGGGAATACTGCTCCGGAAGCTGCTCAAATATCTCTTTCTTTTCCTCCGGAATTGTAGCATTCTCATCCTCAAATACGAAATGATAGCTTCCGATCACAATATGTTTCTCCCCGATCTTGGAAGAAATACCGTGTGCGACAATGTACTCTACCTTTGAGTGAAGTTCCTCATGTACCAGATTCCGGTTTACTGCCTCACGTACCACAGCTTTAGCCATTGAATGTGGAAAATGTTCCTCTAAACAGGCAGCAATACGAAGCAGTTCATCCTCGGACTGATCATTGAAGGAAACAATCTTTGCCACTGTCGGCTGTGCCTTGGTCAGTGTACCGGTCTTATCAAAGACGATGGTATCCGCTTCCGCCATAGCTTCCAGATACTTGCCTCCCTTTACGGTAATGTTATAGGTACTTGCTTCCCGGATTGCAGAGAGCACGGACAATGGCATCGCAAGTTTCAATGCACATGAGAAGTCCACCATTAACACAGAAATTGCTTTTGTCACGTTTCTTGTAACCAGCCATACAAGCCCTGTTCCCAGGAAGGTATATGGCACCAGTTTATCTGCTAAATGTTCGGCTTTTCCTTCCAGTGAGGATTTCAGTTTCTCTGATTCCTCGATCATCGCCATGATCTTTTCATACTTGCTTGATCCGTTTACTTCTCTGACGCGGATCGTAATCTCGCCTTCCTCGACAACAGTTCCGGCATATACCACGCCATCAGGTACTTTGCGGACCGGAACCGATTCTCCGGTTAAAGATGCCTGATTTACCATTGCCTCTCCATCCGTTACCGTTCCGTCAAACGGGATCACATTTCCCATATGAATGCGCACTTCATCTCCGGACTGCACGTTGTCTGCGGAAACGAGTACTTCCTGTCCATCACACATCATCCATACCTTGCTGATGTTGAGTGACATACTGCGTGCCAGATCTCCCACGGATTTCTTATGTGTCCATTCTTCCAGCGTCTCTCCGATACCAAGCAGATACATCACAGATCCTGCGGTCGCAAAATCACCACGGATAATGGAAACACCAATGGCAGTTGCATCCAGTACCGGAACCTCGATCTTACCCTGAAACAGAGTCTGAAGCCCTTTCCAGATATACTTCACGGATTTCACCGTTGTGATTACTGCACGAACGGAAAACGGCAGAAACAGTTTGTTACCGAAATGCCAGAACGTCTGCTCCACCAGCTGATCCCAGTAACGCTGATTCATTTCTCTTCCGGAATTTTTAATATAGGTATCCGGAACATCCGTCTTTTCATACGAAAATGCCTTTAACACTTCAAGGATTGCATCTCTGTTTCCTTCATAACAAATGGTCACATCTTCGGTACGATTTTGAATTTTTGCGGAAATCACAGATTCACACTGTTCCAGATAATACTGTAATGTATCTGCCTGTGCAAATGACATACGACTCTGGATCACATGAATCCTCATTCTTCCCCTTATCTCATGTCTGATTTGAAATTTCATATCTATAACCTGCTTTCGATAAAAGAGATGTTACATATAAGGTAACATCTCTTTCATGCGTTTTTATGCTTCTGCTGTCTCTTCTGTAGTTTCTGTCTCTTCGGCAGTTGTCTCTTTGGTTACTTCCTCACCATCAAATACTTCCTCTTCTTTTGCTGCACGGTCTTCATTGATCTGCTTTGCTTCTGCATAGATATCCTCTGCGTTCTCCTGTACCTTTGTAGCGGTCTTTAAAACAACTTCCTTTGCACGGAGTACGGCTGCTGTACAATTTGTATAAAGTTTCTTTGCATCTTTGCTGGAAAGAATCTTGATTCCTGCGGTACCAAACAGTACACCTGCTGCAAAAAGTCCGGTTTTCTTTGCATCAAAATTTTTGAAATACTTTAACATCGTTGTTTCCTCCTTAGTAACTGATTTATAATTTTGTCTTCCTGTTTAAAAACGTATTTTATGCCCCATTTTTCCAATTTGCAAGTATTTTTTAGTCACCACGGCGTGCAAAAAAGAGCATAAAAAAGGACTCACACCATCTATCATCCGATAAATAGCGGAGTCCCACACTTTATGCAACAGCAATCCGGCTGTCCTTATTGAGAAAACTTATCATTACTGTTCCACGCCGGCTTTTCCTGCTGCAATCTTTTCTTTTTCTTTGTTCCAGAGTTTTTCTGCTGTAGGTGTCCAGTTCTCGGCATAAGGAGCAGCTTTTTCTTTCAGATGTTCCGGTGTCTCCGGTGACTGATAATCGGTATTTACTGCCTTTGACTCTTTTACCATCTCTCCAAGCTTATCCGGATTCTCCAGCATCGGACACGGACGAAGCATATTGTCATTAAACGGCTGGTCATCATGATAAGCCTGGAATAATGGGCTCTTTAAAGCATCCAGCAGGCTGCAGTCATGAATATTTGCATTGGAATAATGAATAAACACACATGGCTCCACATCTCCTTTGGCATTGATATGTAAATATCTTCGTCCACCGGCGATACATCCTCCCACAAACTCTGCATCATTCTGGAAATCCATGCTAAATATTGCCTTTGTCTGACGGAACTTACGGATACGATGGAAAATTTCCTCACGCTGCTCAGGTGTAGGCAGAAGTTCCACTGCTGCATCATTTCCAACCGGCATATAATGGAAAAACCATACAAATAATGCACCGCTCTCAACCAGCATATCAAAGAATTTTCGCTGGTTACATCATCTAAATTCTTTCTGGTATAGCAGGTGGAAATACCAAATGGTAAACCATGGCTCTTTAACAGGCTCATGGCATGCTGTACTTTATCAAATACACCTTCGCCTCTTCGTCCATCGTTTGCTGTCTCAAATCCTTCCAGACTGATTGCCGGAACAAAATTCTTTACACGAAGCATTTCCTGACAAAATTCTTCATCAATAAATGTACCGTTTGTGAATGAAAGGAACTCACAATCCGGATTCATTTCACAAATCTTGATCAGGTCTTTTTTTACGTACCAGTGGTTCTCCACCTGTATAAATATACATATAGGTACCAAGCTCCTTACCCTGACGTACGATAGAATCGATGGTCTCAAGATCCAGGTTCAGCTTGTGGCCATACTCTGCTGCCCAGCATCCGGTACAGTGTAAATTACATGCAGAGGTAGGGTCTAACAGAATTGCCCACGGAATGTTACAGTTGTTTTCTTCAGCAAGCTGTTCCTGTAATGCACTTCCCTTTAAACTTGCATTGAAAATGAAATTCTGGAAGAATGCTTTACGTACTTCCGGATCCAGCTGGTAAATACGAAGAATTAACTGATACCAGTTTCCTCTTTCTTTGATTACCTTACGGATCATATTTCTCTGTGCCTCATACCATCCGTCCGGTGCAAATTTGTCAACCATATCCATCAGTTTCGGAATATTCTCCTCCGGATCTTTCTCCATATACTTTAAGGCCTGCTTGATTCCAAAGTTCTGAATACTCTTCTGTAATGACATTTTATTCATAATCTCAACTTCCTTTCATTCTGTCGCCATAACATGACAGAAATGTTTTTGTGTAATCTGAAAAGTATTATATCTTTTCTCTTCTTAAATTCAAGTGGACAAATGTACGAATGTGGGTAAAATTTGTCGAATTTTGCCAGATTACAGAATGCTTCTGCCCTTATTTCTGACTCTGCAGCACATACTTTGCAATCATTTCCACACTCGAACGCAACAGTGCACTGAATTCCTGCGGGGACACACATTCCCTGTCCTCAAGCCATCTCACCAGTGCTGCCAGAAATGCATCCGAAAAGAAATGAATATAAAATTCCTCATGTTCTCCTTTTTCCTCTTCCTCTACCATCGCAAGAAATTTACGATTGACAGGGACTAAAATATCCCGGAAATGTTCTGTAAAAGAGTTCTGCCCCTCAATCTGCAGTACTTTCGAATAGAATGTCCGGTGTTTATAAAAATACTCACAGATTTTTTCCAGTATATCCCATGTAAAGCCGGCATTTTTCCATTCTTCTTCTGAAAAAATCTTTGTAATTTCCGTGTCAAAAATCCAGTTGACCAGATCATATTTATCTTTAAAATGATAATAAAAACTTTTGCGGTTCATTCCGCATTCTTCGCAAATGTGTGATACACTGATCTTCGCAAAGGTTTCTGTTCCAACAGTTTTCGAAGAGCATCTGCAAATGCCTGTTTGGTGGCGTTTGAGTATGGCATAACCGACTCCTCCTTATTCCTTTTCTCTTATCCATATTTTAACTATTGTACCACACTTTTTTATTTTGTTACCCTTTTATATCTCTCATATGGAATTTGTATATATAATAGGAAAGAACCGCTACGATATACTCGGTAACGGCAAATCCGTACCACACACCCGATGCCTGTAACAACCGGCTGAGTGCAAAAAGAAACCGGCAGCATCACAACGATATAGCGCGCAAGAGAAATCAAAAGTGATGGCATGCCCTTTCCCAGTCCCTCCAGGACTCCGGAAAATGTAACGGAAACCGAGGATACCACGAATCCAAAACTGATGATTCTGAGTGCCGCACCTCCGATTTCCATTGTTGTGCGGCTTGTGGTAAACAATCCCATCAGCTGCTGCGGAATTGCACAGGAAATTACCATTCCCATAACCATAACCAGTGCGATCAATCCCATGGAGGTGTGCGTAATCTTTTTCACCCTGTCATATTCTCCCGCTCCATAATTATATCCAACGAGCGGCCGGATTCCCTGCACAATTCCGTTTGCCGTCAGATAAATAAATGTCTGCAGTTTATAATAAACTCCGAGCACCAGAATATAACTTCCCGGAAACGGCGCAAGGATTGCATTTAATGCGGACACCTGAATGGAAGGAAGTGCAAGATTTAAAGTTGCCGGAATTCCGATGGTATAAATATTTTTCATTACGCTTCCGGTTGTTTTCATATTTGCGACGTTGACCTTTACATGCATCGGACGTGCAAAATAAAACAGCAGATACCCCGCCAGCGTCACACACTGACCGATTCCCGTGGCATAAGCCGCACCCGCAATTCCAAGCTTCGGTACCGGTCCCAGACCAAAGATCATAACCGGATCTAAAATAATATTGGTTACACATCCGAGCATCATACAGATCATCGACACCTTCATCCGCCCGACTGCCTGAAAGATCTTTTCATATGCAAGTCCCAGACCGATCACTGGTGCAAACGCAAATACCCGCGTGGAATACGTGCATGCCAGTGCGATCACCTGTGTATCGCCTGTAAACATCCGAAGAAACGATGGCATAATGACAGAACAAAGCAGTGCCAGCACCAGACCGTGGATCAAATTTAACAAAAGCCCCACGGATGCCGACTCATCCGCCAGTTTCTCTTCTTTTGCTCCCAGATAAAAGGCTACCCTTGCATTGATTCCGATCGCAAATCCGATAACAATGGCATTGACGAGATTTTGCATCGGAAACACAAGGGCAAGCGCCGTCATCGCATCTTCACTGATCTTTGCCACAAAATAACTGTCCACAATGTTATACAATGCATTCACTGCCATGGATATGACCATGGGAAGTGACATGGAAAGCACCAGCGGCAGGATTTTTCTTGTTTTCATGTACTCCTGATTCATACAAACTCCTCTTTTCTGCCGGATGTTCTGCAAAAAAAGACTATAGACCGACGGTTTGAATCAGAAACCGTAAAATCTATAGTCTTTTTCAGACATCCTGTTTTGTGTATCTTATCTTACTTCAATTGGTCTGTTTTTGCAAGTCTTTTCTAAAATAAAGAGGTGTCAGTATCTTTCCGGGATTTGTGGAGCCGTAAGGAAACAGACGTATTTCTATGTACAATACCGGAATGTCCGGTCGGTCAGAATTCTTGCAAAGATCAGACCAAGCGGCAGTGCCACAATAATTAAAATTGCAGAAGCAAACCAGGATGCAGAGGTATTCAAAGACATCGCACCCAGATTGTAAATTGCCCGGTACAGATACAGTCCCGGTACCATAATGACAATCGACGGAACCGTAAGTGAAATCCTTGGATATCCCGCCTGGTTTTTGATCAATGATGCAAGGATTCCTGCCAAAAGTGCTCCCACAAAAGCAGCCGCAGCCGGAGGAAATGAAGCAAGATCCACCAGCTCCAGCCGGAGGGTGTTGGCCACTGCTCCGATCAGTGCTGCCGTTGCCGCCAGTTTCCACGGACTGTTAAACATAATCGAAAATCCGAACACGCCGCAGAAACTGAAGACCAGACGCAGTATGATATGCATGGGAACGGACATAGAAAGCGCCGGAAAATCCACCGGATGCAGATGCAAAAGCAGTGCCATCAGCCATGCCGTAATGGTCGCAACAACAATGATAATGATCGCATAGGTCAGCCTCTCAGCCCGGAACGCATATCCAGCTTGGCAAGGTCAATTCCGCTTGTAATAAACGGAAAGCCCGGAATGATAAAAAGCATGGAACAGATATATCCCGCCTCATGCTGCAGGGAAACCCCGGCAATCAGCTCTGCGATCCGAAGCAGAATGGTATAGGTAACGCACGCCGAGGCAACGGATGCCACAATCCCGAGAAACAGTGTCAGATGATGCTTTGTCAGTTTGCAGCGGACAAAGTTTCCAAGTCCTGCCCCGCAAAAAGCAAACAGCATTTCCACGGGTCCTCCGCCAAGCAAAAATGTGAATGCGCCGCATGCCAGTGCCGCGGCAAATCCCAAAGCCACCGGGGAATAGAGTCCATGAATCCGGTCGATCTCATCCAGATGATCATGGAGCTGTTCGCCCGTCATGGTTTTCCCTACGGTTGAAAATTCACCGATAAAACGCTCCAGCCGGTTCAGTTTTGATGTGTTGACTCCGGTATTGGTCAGGCAAAGAGACTGGGAAAATCCACTCGTTCCATCAAAACAGGTATATTCAATAGACATCAGACCGATATCTGTCGAACATGTAATTCCGAGATTTTGTGAAATCGTATTCATGGAACTGCGGACACGCCAGGCTCCCGTTCCACAGGATAACAGCATCAGGCCGACACGGCCGACGATTGAAGCTTTTTCGGTCAGGTCTGCCTCTGTAATCGGACAATTTCCGTGGCCGCTGTACTCATGCCATGGGATATCCATGTGATTTTTAGGTATTGCAGTGGTTTGCATGAATCATCATCCTCTTTCTTAATGCATCAATACAATTTTGTTTGCAATATCAATGTTTTTCTCCAATGCCTTCCGAAAATGGTACATCGGCAAAAACACCCCAAGTGCATCGTAACGGTTTCCCTTATTTTCCATGGAATCCTGTCCGTAATAAACGACCGAACGTGGCAGGGATTTCTGCAGATCCATCAGGATATCCCAGATGGCCGCATATGCCTGCGCTTCTGTCTCCTGTATTTTTACCGTATCCGGCATTTCATAGACAAGCAGCACTCCGATATGCTCTCCCATACGGATTTCCTGTGCTTCCATGGTATCTCTGTCATAACAATGCCGTTTACGGAATCCGTATGCCAGATACATCTTCACCTGTTCACTCTTTTGAAATACCTTAAAAACTGCTCATAATTTTGTCACTGACATGAAATTTGATATCCGGAATTAATTTTCCATCCTCATCCGTCAGGATATAGGGATTTGTCTGACCATTGGCATTAAAACGAAACGGAGCCAGAAACGAATTCCGCAGCAGATCAAACATACTGTTCTGGCAGATTGCCATCAGAAACGCCGTCAGATCCTTTTCCTCATAAGAACGAAACAGTGCGGTTGCGAACTGCTCCGCAGAAAGACCGTTGCCCTCATAATCATCGCCCACTCCGAGCGCATCATAAAACGTTTCCATCAGGCGCTCACATGCCTGCGGATTCTCTTTAATCTTTTCAAAAAGCATTTTTGCCTTCTGTTCCCTTGGAAAAATTGTTGCCATAAAAATACACTTCCTTTTCTCAATCTCGCTATCTTTTATTATAAAGAATATTTTTAAAAAGGATAACGTATTTTCTATATAAGTTTCATATTAAATTGACATATTAAAATGCGGTGAAAATAATCCTTTCACCGCACATAATACTTACTGCTCTGTCTTTTCAATCTGCGTATCCATCTTTAAAATATGATTGATCAGCCATCCGCCAAGGAACTCGATCAGCTCATGCAGATATTCCTGCTGGTTGTCATCAATTTCTTCCAGCTTAGCCAGATCGATACTCATCAGCTTGTCCACAAATGCCTGATGCGCCCTCTTTTGCGCTTCCAGCATCGGGCTGTTGATTTTCTGCATATAGGCCTCTTCATCTTCAAATGAAACTTGGTATATTCCCGGAGTTCATCCAGCAGACGTACAATTTCATCGTATTTGTCATGAAGCAGGTCGTTATGGATCAGTGCATTTACCTCTCCGATAATCTCAAACAGCTTCCGGTGTTCCCTGTCTACCAGTTCAATTCCCGTATAATATTTCGCGGTAAACACAAACGGATCTTCTTTCTGCATTTTCCCGATCATCATGTCACTGCTTAAAATATGCCGGTACAGCCAGCGTACCAGATAGGTCAGAATCTCATCGAGCATCGCCGATGCATTCTCCCCGGTGAGTGGCTGTTTTTCCAGAAGTTTTACGTGATCGGCAAATGCCTGATGCTCTTTTTCTGCAACGGCAGTTCCGGATCGTTCTGTGCCTCCATATAGGCTTCTTCGTGTGCAAAATGGTTTACGGCATAATCACTTAAATGTTCCAGTATATTTTTACCGTCTGTGATGTGCGTGCTTCTTTCGGCAGTTCAACCGCTTCATTGATCAGCGAAAACAGTTTTCGGTGCTCTTCATCGATCTGGTCGATGCCCGTCAGACAATCCTGCGTAAATTCGTACATTATTACGTTCCTCCCTCAGTGTATTTTCTCTGTGAAAACAAAAGTTCTTTTCTGCCACTATATAATCATTTTTTGGAATTGTCAAATACGAATTACTTCTATCATACGCTGTGCCGTTACACCATTAAGTATCCGTGCAGACATTTCTCCATAATACCAGAGTACTCCAAACTTTTTGCATCCATAAAAAATTCCTCCTATATCTTTCTGGTTCTAAGCTTAGAAAATATAGGAGGAAACGTCAATCTACGATTCCTTTATATCGCCTGATTCCGGCGTATTCTGCCCCACAGCCGCGGGGTATACAGTGTCAGAATCTTATTT
>VOFB01001198.1_pt1 | contig 12068 bp, 12 predicted proteins | sample 5384141 | NCBI WGS metagenome assembly VOFB01 (sample SAMN12384721, study PRJNA508395) | human gut metagenome | isolation source: healthy gut A | host: Homo sapiens
GTTGCCGGTATCAACTTCAAGGACAAAGACGGCATCCAGATCATGAAGGACTATATGGCGTCCGGCTCCTTTGCCCGTGGAAAGGAAGAAAAAGCCGCGACCGCTTCTATGGTTTTCGTCGGCAATATCAATCAGAGCGTGGATGTGCTGCTGAAAACGTCCAGCCTCTTTGACCCGTTCCCTCCCGAAATGGGAACGGACACAGCGTTCCTTGACCGTATGCACTGCTATATTCCCGGTTGGGAGATACCGAAGTTCCGTCCGGAGCATTTCACCAACGACTACGGCTTCATCACCGACTATCTGGCAGAGTTCATCCGGGAGCTTCGCAAGGAGCAGTACGGCGATGCGCTGGACAAGTATTTCCGCCTTGGCAAGAACCTCAATCAGCGCGATACCATTGCCGTTCGCAAGATGGTTGGCGGAATGATCAAGCTGCTTTATCCGGACGGGGAGTTTACGAAAGAACAGCTTGAAGAGATCCTCAAGTTTGCCCTTGAAATGCGCCGCCGCGTCAAGGAACAGCTCAAGAAGCTGGGCGGCATGGAGTTTTATGATGTCAATTTCTCGTACATTGACAATGATACCTTTGAGGAACATTTCGTCTCTGTCCCCGAACAGGGCGGCGGGAAATTGATCCCCGAAGGAATGTGCAATCCCGGTCAGGTCTATACGGTTTCACAGGGAAAGAGCGGCATGATCGGCGTCTTCCGTCTGGAATCGCAGATGCTTCCCGGCAACGGCAAGTTTGAGCGGACGGGACTAAACTCTGATGGAAAGTGTAAGGAAGCGGCAAATACCGCCTTCAACTATCTGAAAGCAAACGGCAACCGCATCAGCGGCGCGATCAGCACGACAACGAAGGACTATATCATCAACTATCAGGACTTGCAGGGCATCGGCATGACCGAGAAGCTGGCACTTCCCACGTTGATCGCGCTCTGTTCGATTGCGCTTATATTTGCCGCGAGATTTTACTGGTCGAATATCCGGAGGAAGTCCCATGAGTCTGCCGAGGATTTCAATGAATTGTCTTGGGACTACATTCTGGATGATGTATTCGCAAGCAACACGGCAAAGGGCATCCAGATGTGGCGGCGGCTTTTGGACATCGCGGAGCCGTCTCTGAAAACCGACGCTAAAACTGCCGAAAAACTTCTCCCGGATTGGGATTGGCTGGATTCTTCGAGCCATGATCAAGTGCTGCTACTTTTGACTGCACTGGATGATGAGCGGTTCGCGTCGCAGCTTTTCGAGAGTGCATCCATTGGCAGATTACAGTATGATGTTCTGAATGCCTGTCGTGACTGCGGGCAAGAGAAATTGGGACAGCATTGCCTTGAACTTGCGCTGAAGAATCCCTACCTTGAAGAAAACTGGGAGAAGCGGTTCAGACGAGTGTTCACCACAACACTGCCTTCCGGATCAACAAAGCCGCGTTCTCATGCGACCGCAAAGCCCATTGCAGACACAAAACCTGACGATGGCACAGTGTATCACTATTGCTCTGTTCAAGTGCAGGGAACGCGCCGTTCGTATGCGTATCTGACCGGCGGTTTGCCGCTCAAGGTCGGAGATTGGGTCGAGCTTCCGTTTGGGAAAGACGATGTGCTGCGGCAGGGACAGATAAAAGCCGTTATGGACTGTACGCGCATGGTCGCGCCTTGGCCTCCGGAGCAGACAAAGACCGTCATCCGCACGATAGATGCTCCGGCAGTCACGCCGACCATTGAAGTTGCTGTGCCGACATCCCCAAAAGCGCGTAGAGCAGCCTAAGAAAGAGGCTGAAAAAATAGAAGTCCCTGTGATTTCTGCGCCGGAAACAAAGCCGGAAGAGCCAAAAGCAGAGTCGCAAGTCACTGAGCCTGTTGTTTCAGAAAAAGATGAAAAGAAACCCGTGCCGCCCCCAAAGCCATTCCCATTCAAGAAAATCATCGCGGCAGTTCTGGCAGTAGCCGTGATTGCTGGTATCTCTATTTCTGTCTCAAGCCGCAATAAGCAGAGAGCGGCAGCTTACGAAGCCGCCCTTCAAGAGCTTTCAAATGGAAATTACACTTCTGCCGAGCAGGACTTCTCTTCGCTTTCCGGCTATCGGGATGCCGCATCGCTGTCCGTCTACTGTAAGTACGCCGATATGTACAAAGGCAAGACGGAATACGTGGGCGGGCAGGATGAGTTGGCAGACATCACGCTGCAATATGATACGAGCTGGCAGCAGGATGTTGACGCGCTGGAAACCCGCGTCAAGGGCTATAAGGCGGAGAAAGATGCCACCGAGGAAGCCGAGCGTCAACGAATTGCAGCCGAGAATGCTGCAAAGCGGGAACAAAGTCTGAAGGATCAGTATTCCGGAAAACTGCCCGTGGATGGTATGCCCGTGAGCTGCTTAAAATACACTTCGCTCGGTGAACCGGATAAGCGACTGAACTGCAAAAACTTTGAAAAGTTGGAGCAAAACCAGAAGTATTTCAATGTTTACTGGTATGATGAAAATGGTGAAATGATCGCTGCCGGTATGTGCGCTCAGTGGAAAAACGACAGCGAGTATATGCTGAAATCCTTCTCGCAATATTATCCGTCAGGTGGCAATCAGGGACAAACCTTCAATTATGGTAACGGGGAGCAATACGTCCGGAAGCCTCCGGGATGACTATGATAGCCCCGAAGACCTCTGGGAAGAGAACCAAGATTGGTATGAGGACGAGGATGAAGCGTGGGATGAGTGGTATGATGGCTGAGCAGTAATTAAAAACAAAAATCCTCTATCGATACCAAACTTGGGCATCGGTAGAGCGCTCTTTGCCTGTTTTATGGGCATTTGAATATTTGTTGTTCAAAGGTGATATTAAAAAATATCTGAGCTATGGCGTTATACTCGAGCAGGAAACATTTTTGAATTAGTTGGTTGTGCGGAAGAAATAAATGTGAATCTGGCGCTGCGATGAGGTGGACTACCACAGTTATGCATCAGATAACCGGTAAGTCAACGATTCGCATTTTTGAGTGAAAGGATTGCCTATGGACGCACGAAAGCACTTAATCATCATAAAAGGAAAAGACCAGACGGACTCGGTCGCGAGCTTTCAGTTCCATGACGGAAAGTGCGAGGTCGTCTATACCAGTGCGCCCAATAAGACATACAGCTTTCAGAGTAGCAATGTGGAGATCCTGCCTCTGAAAAAGAAAATTGATCCTGCGCAGGTGATTGTCACCGCAAATGGGCAAACGATCAGCGAAATTGATGAGCTTCTCGACTTCGGCGGATATTACCGCATTATCCGCAACGGAAAGAAAGATTTATCATTCCGTAGAGGTGAAGTGCAGTTCCAGCAGAATTGCCTGACAGACGGTAAAAATCAAGAGGCATTCCAATATTTCAAGGAGACTGCCGCAGCAATTAGCCTCGAGGTGGAAGGCATCAACATTCTGAGCATGCAGTACGATAAGATCAAGCAGGTCAGCGAGGATACCGTGCTGGCAAGCTATCTTGCACCGCAGAAGGAAGCCAAAGCACCCCGGATGCCGGAGGCAGTGATCTATCCGTTTGGTCTGAACCAGAGTCAGAAGCTGGCGGTGGAGCGGGCGCTTTCCTCCAAGATCAGCATCATTCAAGGGCCTCCAGGGACGGGAAAAACGCAGACGATCCTAAATATCATCGCCAATGTGGTTCGGAGCGGGAAGACCGTGGCGGTCGTATCTAATAACAATTCTGCAACGCACAATGTGGCGGAAAAGCTGGAAAAGAAGAATGCTGACTTCCTGACCGCATTTCTCGGAAGCCTTGCCAACAAGCAAAAGTTCCTGGAGAATCAAACTGGCGCCTATCCGAATATGAGTGATTGGGAGATGCCCACAGAGGAACGGCAGCAGTTGGATCAAGAGACGACCGCGCTTTCCCAGGAGCTGAACGAAATGCTCAACGCCAAGAACCGCATTGCGGAAATTGAGCAGGAGTTCTTGCAGCTGAATCCGGAACAGCACTATTTTGAGGAATATTACGCGACTTATAGCGACGCACCGACAGAGAGCCTGGACAAACTGTCCACGCAGAAGATCCTTGCGCTCTGGATGGAGTTTGAACAGCACGCAGAACATGAGAGCCGCTTAGGCCTTCTGCAAAAGCTCTCCATCATGTTCCGATTCAATCGCAGTGCACTCAAATTGTTTCTCCGTTCTCCGGAATTGGTTATTCCCTATTTGCAAAGTCAGTTCTATTCTGTAAAAAGGCGAGAACTGGAGGACGAAAAAGCAGGAACTGAACCGCAAGCTGGAACATTACGCTTTCGATGCCAAAATGGACGAGCTCACACAGAAGTCCCTACGGCTGTTCCAAGCGGAGCTGGCAACACGGTATCACTGGCAGAGTGGCAGACAGCGCTTTGAAATGAGTGATTTCCGCCGGAATTCCGAAAAATTTACTCACGAGTACCCAGTGGCGCTCAGCACGACCTATTCCATCAAGGGGACGCTGAGCATTGAGCACATCTACGATTACCTGATCGTGGATGAAGCCTCACAGGTCGATTTGGCTACTGGCGTTCTGGCATTTTCCTGTGCGCGGAATATTGTGATTGTCGGGGACTTGAAGCAGCTCCCCAATGTGCTGACAGAGGATGACATCCGCACCAGCGATGCCATCTGGCAGAAGTATTCCTTGATGAGCGTTATCGCTTTTCTACCCACAGCCTGCTGTCCTCCGCATTGGAAATATGGCAGGATGCGCCTGTTACATTGCTGCGGGAACACTACCGCTGCCACCCGAAAATCATCAACTTCTGCAACCAGAAGTTCTACCACGGGAAGCTGATCGTCATGACGAAGGACCACGACGAGCCGAATGTGTTGGCAATGTACCGGACGACTGCCGGTAACCATGCCCGCGGTCATCTCAATCAGCGCCAGATCGATGTCATCCAGCAGGAGGTGCTTCCGCGGCTGCATCAGCAGAATTTCGAGAGCATCGGCATTATCACGCCGTATCGGGACCAGGTGACAGCCATCCGCAGGCAACTGGGAGATACTTATGCGGTGGACACCGTCCACAAGTTTCAGGGGCGAGAACAAGATGCTATCATTCTGACCTCAGTCGACAATGTCATCACGGATTTCGTGGATGATCCCCATATGCTGAATGTGGCGGTTTCCCGCGCAGTTCATTCGCTGGCGGTGGTCACATCGCAGGACCCACGCAATGACCAAACCAACTATGGCGACCTAACGCGGTACATCGAATATAACAATTTTGAAGTTATCCAGAGCCAGGTCTACTCCGTGTTTGATATGCTCTATCAGGGCTACGCCGAGCAGCGCAGGGCATATCTGCAAAAACATAAGCGGGTATCGGAGTACGATTCTGAGAATCTCATGTACTCTGTGATTCAGGAGGTGCTGTCCGAGGAGGCGTTCTCCTCCATCGGCTGTGCGGTACATGTTTCTCTTGCGACGCTGGTGAAAGACTATGAACCGCTGACCGAGGAAGAACGCCAATATGCTCGCAATCCGTTGACCCATGTGGATTTTCTGCTGTTCAATCAAATGGATAAGCAGCCCGTGCTGGCGATTGAAGTAGACGGGACTGGCTTCCACGAAGCGGGGAGCAACCAGGCAGCGCGAGATATGAAGAAAAACTCCATTTTGGAGAAGTGCGCCGTCCCGCTGCTGCGCCTCCGTACAGACGGCAGCGGGGAAAAAGAGAAAATCAAAAATGCACTTAAGGGAGAATGATCATGCCGAAAATTATCAGGAACGCGATCAGATGCAAGAAATGCGGAGATATCATCGAAAGCAAAACCGTCCATGATTTCAAGTTTTGCAGTTGTGGCTCCTGCGCCGTGGACGGTGGTCACGATTACCTTCGCAGATGCGGAAATCGTGAGGATTGGGAAGAACTATGTGAAGTGGAAAAGCTGGAGGACAACGGCGCGTTGGCTTAATTTTGAATGATAGAAATTGAGGAATAGAACCATGCCTCTTGAAATTGTTCGCAATGATATTACAAAAATGAAGGTGGACGCTATCATCAATGCGGCGAATGAAACGTTGCTGGGTGGTGGCGGCGTGGATGGCTGTATCCATCGCGCGGCGGGGCCGGAGTTGCTGGCCGAGTGCCGGACTTTGGGCGGCTGCCGGACCGGCGAGGCTAAGATCACCAAGGCTTACCGGCTGCCCTGTCAATATGTGATCCACACCGTCGGCCCTGTGTGGAACGGCGGTAAGTACGGTGAGAGGGAAAAGCTCGCCTCCTGCTACCGGACGAGCCTTGCGCTGGCGAAGGAGCACGGCTGCGAGACGGTCGCTTTCCCGCTGATTTCCTCCGGCATCTTCGGCTATCCTAAGGATCAGGCGCTCCGCGTGGCGGTGGACGCCATCAGCGAATTTTTGGCTGAAAACGACATGACGGTGTATCTCGTCATTTTCAGCCGCGCGGCGTATATGATCGGCAATAAGCTGTTCGCGGATATCGCTGCCTACATCGACGACCACTATGTGGATGCTCACACCGATTCCCGCCGGGAGCGGATGCGCCGGACGGGCGTCGTCGAAAGCCGGATGCTGACCGCCTACGAAGACGCGCCCATGGCGACCTCCGGGCTGGACGAGGCGCTGGCGCATCTGGACGCCGGGTTTTCGGAGACGCTGCTGAAGCTCATCGACCGCAGCGGCAAAAAGGACGCCGAGGTTTACAAGAAGGCCAATGTCGACCGCAAGCTGTTCTCTAAGATCCGCAACAATCCGGACTACAAGCCCTCCAAGGCAACAGCCATTGCCTTTGCCATCGCGCTGGAGCTGAATCTGGATGAGACCCGTGATCTTGTCGCCCGCGCGGGCTACGCTCTCAGTGCCAGCAGCAAGTTCGACGTCATTATTGAGTATTTCATCAGGCAGAAGAAGTACGACATCTTCGAGATCAACGAGGCGCTGTTCGCCTTTGACCAGAGCTTGCTGGGAGCATAATTGCTATAGACTTTCAGACTGTCGGAGTGTGTAGAATGAGGATAAAGCAGAAAAAGAAAAAATTGTATTGTTACTACGGGCGGGAAGTGCAATGACACAGGGTGAGCTGGCGGAAGCTATTTATGGAGATAGCTTTCATACGCCTAATATTTATTCTGCCCTTATGGGACTTGTGAATGAAAAGGTTATAATGCGATTAGACGGATACCCCTGCAAGGTACTCTATCTATGGAACATCAGCTATTCAACAGACTGCAAGGCAAGACTGCGCTGAACAAGCGTCGTGTGATGAAATCAAACATCAAACGATGACCATGTCAGCGGAATGTGCAGTTAATCTTATGCGAGCATATTTCGAGCAAACCATGAGTGATCCCCATGGCAGATATCTGTCCTGGGAGCATTGCTATAAGGCATTTTTTGGAAAACAGAGATGCAAATGATGAACAGGCGATAGATCATTTGGCACTTCACCTTGCGTTCTATTTAGCAAGCTGGGAATGTACCGGGGATCATCATTTTTGTTGCAAAAGGATTATAAGGTGCATATTCCAGTCGTGAAAATTATTCAAGAGAAAAAATATGATCCGTTAGTGGGAATATGCGCGAAAGACTTATGTAAAGAACAGAATCTCGCACTATTGGAAGATATAGGGGAACGAATATGTGAGTGCTACGCTGCAGAGGGGCCTGCTATCGACGGAAAAGTCAATGCCGCAAGCGATACGTTGATAACAAAAATACTGCTGGGAACGCTTGGTTGTGTCCCGGCTTATGACCGTTACTACAAAGAGTCTGTAAAGAAATACCATATATCCAGCGGCAAATATAATAGTGACTCTGTTTATCGTGTAGCAAAATTCTATTGTGATCATGAAGATGAATTTGAAAGGCTAAGACTTGAGATGTCTGAACGTAGAATTGAGTATCCGCCAATGAAACTTATGGATATGTGTTTTTGGCAGGATGCATACATAAGTGACTCTAAAGCTGCAACCATTCAGAGAATCGAATAAGCAATATGTCGCCCGACAGGCGACCAAACCCTCCTTTGGCCGCACTACAATGGCAGCGTAATCAAACGAAGGAGGGCTTTCCTTATGACAGAACTGGTTTTTATTCTTGACCGCAGCGGCTCCATGTCGGGGCTGGAGGCGGACACCATCGGCGGCTTCAACTCCATGATCGTCAGGCAGAAGAAGAAAGCGGGCGAGGCACTGGTCTCTACGGTGCTCTTTGACCATGAGAGCGTGGTTATCCATGACCGCCTGCCGCTGGAGAAAGTACCGCCCATGACAGAGAAGGATTATTTCACCCGTGGCTGCACGGCCTTGCTGGATGCCGTGGGCGGAGCCATCCACCACATCGGCAACATTCACAAGTACGCCCGCCGGGAGGATGTGCCGGAGAAGACGATGTTCATTATCACCACCGACGGTTACGAGAACGCCAGCCGCCGCTACGACTACGAGATGGTTCGGCGGATGATCGAGCGGCAGAAGGAGAAGTACGGCTGGGAGTTCCTCTTCTTGGGCGCGAACATTGACGCGGCGAAAGAAGCGGCTCGCTTCGGCATCGGTGCCGACCGTGCAGTGAACTACAAGTGCGACGAGGTGGGCACGGCGCTGAATTACGAGGTCATCGGCGAGGCCGTGTGCAGCGTCCGCGCCGCCAGACCTCTCAGTGCTGACTGGAAGCACCGTATCGACGAAGACGTGCAAAGACGTGGGAGATGATAAAATGTACGGAGCGATTTTGGGCGACATCGTGGGCAGCCCCTACGAGTTCGACTGCAACAACTATAAGGCGAAGGATTTTCCGCTGTTCAGCCGCCGTTCCGACTTCACCGACGATACGGTGATGACGTTGGCGGTGGCAAAGGCGCTGCTCAGCACCCGTGGGCAAGACGATGCCGCCATCAAAGCAGCACTGGTGCGGGAGATGCAGCAACTGGGCCGTGCCTATCCCGACCGGGGCTATGGCACCCATTTTGGCGGCTGGCTCTATGAGGACGACCCGCAGCCCTACCAGAGCTACGGCAACGGCAGCGCCATGCGGGTGTCGTCTGCCGCATGGCTGGCGACAGATATGGCGGAAACGCTGCGTCTGGCGCGGCTCACCGCCGAGGTAACACACGACCACCCGGAGGGCATCAAGGGCGCACAGGCCACCGCCGCGGCGATTTTCCTCGCCCGCACGGGTCACGACAAAGCGGAAATCAAAGCGTATGTGGAGCGCGAATTCGGCTACGACCTCAGCCGCACCTGCGATGAGATTCGTCCCACCTATCACCATGTGGAGAGCTGTCAGGAAACCGTACCGCAGGCAATCACCGCATTTTTGGAGAGCTGCGATTTTGAGGACGCGCTGCGCACAGCGGTGTCCCTTGGCGGTGACAGCGACACCCTCGCCGCCATCACCGGCAGTATCGCTGAGGCGTTCTACGGCGTGCCGGAGGAACTGCGGCAGGAGTGCCGCAAGCGGCTGACACCTGAGCTGGCGGAGATCCTGATTGAATGGGAGAAAGCTGCGTTTTGATGGCGTATCAAAGACGCGGGTGGTTTAAAATCTGCCTCGCTATAGACAAAGAAAACCGTGTGCGGACCGCAAGGTCAGCACACGGTTTTTCATTTGGATTCCTTCAGCCAGACCTCCAGTTCCTTCTGAGAGATCAGCCCCTGCTCACATTTATCCTTCTCCGCTCTGGCCCGCTCACTCCAATCGTAAAACTGCTGGTCGGTGATCCGTCCGGCCTTGATCCACGCAAAGCGCTTTTTGTACTCTCGGCGGTAGACCTTGAATACCTCATCGTCCCGCTTGCTGCGCGTCCATGTATTGATGGCCCCGACCTCCCGACAGGTGCGCCCGCGCTCGTCGGCCACGCGACCGCAGTACTCCGTCGCGCCATGCCGCATCACCGCAAAGTACCTGCCGCAGTTTTTGCAGCGACGCATCTTAATTTCCTGCTTCACACAGGCGCGGAGCTGGAAGTCGAGGATATCGTAGATGTTATTTGGCGTCAGAACCTCGGTAAACACTTCACCGATCAACTCAAACCCAATCGGCTGCGGATAGAATCGAAATGCCGTCTCGCCGCTGCGCTGATAATAGTCGACCATTCGCTTCGAGGTCGGCTCGTCGCTGTTGTCCGCATCCAGCACATTTTCAAACAGCTCCACGATCTGTCCCTGCATCCGTCGCAAGGTGTCCGGTAACGCATAGAGATATTTGCGTGGCAGCATATCCTCCGTGTACTGTTCGAAGATCACCGCCCGTGACAGCCGATACCTCCAGTCCAGCGCAAGCTGCTGAAAATAGATGTGCCGCAGTTCGAGCTCATCCAACAGTGCGTTTACTTCCTCGACATACTGTTTCTCCCGTGTTGTCGTAAGCTGCCAGAGTACCTCGTTGAGCTGCCGGATCGCCGGCTCGATCTCGTCGATGTTCATGTCAACGAGTGACAGCAAGCTCTCGGGAAACGACACGGTCTTCGATGTCTGCACCATGCCCTTTCCGTAGTCCGCGCCATAGCTATAATGCTCCGCACCATCCGCAATGTAGGTTTCGAATTGAAAAGAGATCATTTTCGCTCTCCCGTTTTAGACTTATTTACAATCCGTTCATTTATCGGTCTTGACAGATTTTTTCATTTCTGTTAGTCTAAGTACATAGACCGAATATTCTTTATTTCAAAAATAAGTCTAACCTGTATGGGCGATAAAGTCAAGAGAAAAATTCGGTCGTCTCTGCACCTCGACAACTGAATACCCATCACCGGAGATGATACACGCCGGAGAAGTAACGCCAGGACGCCGCGGCAAAGCGGTCGAGCGTACCAAGGCAGCGAAAACGCCGTGCAGGTCAAACAAGGCCGCAGGGCAGGAACGGGTACGGTGCGTGGCAGAGAACAAAGAAAGGGGGAAGAAACATACATCGTTCCTACAAAAAGGAAAACCGCTGAACTGTTGCAGCAGTCCAGCGGCGTGCCGCGTTTCGGAAAACGCAGACTCCATCTGCAAACAGTCTAACAGAGGGACCTCCGAAACGCAAGTAATTTTTCTCTGAATTCTATTGGAGGTAACGATTTTGAAAATATCAACCTATCACAGCTACGATGAATTGCCGCTGTTCCTCAATGCGGAACTGGTGGCAAAGGTGCTGGGCGTGTCCATCTCCAGTGCCTACGAGCTGATGCACGAAGAAGTATTTCCGTCCGTGCGCGTCGGCAGTCGGTTCGTGGTGCCCAAGGATAAATTCCAACAGTGGGTAGAGCGGCAGACTGGAGGTGCCAGATGAGAACCTGGACAAAGCGCGATCCGGTCAAGAATTATTTTCCTCTGCCCAATGAGATCTATCAGCTGGGCCTGTCTCACGGCGCGATCGCTGTTTACGGTTACCTGCTCCGCATCGAAGACCGCAGAACCTATCAGTGCCATCCCAGCTACGCCACCATCGGCAAGGCGGTGGGCATGAGCAACAACACCGTGCGAAAATATGTGCAGGAGTTGGAGGAACGCGGGCTCATCCGCACAGAGCGCACCAGCATCATCACGCGGGACGGGCGCAAGCAAAACGGAAGTCTGCTCTACACGATCCTGCCGATCCAGTTTTCCATCGGGAGTTTTATCAGCGGCAGATGGATGCTGTGGACAGAGCAAAGGAACGGCAGCGAGTGGCAAGACGCATGGAGCAGACCGGCGTGTGAAAACAGCAGATATGTTTCTCTGCGTCCTGTTGCTGTGACCGAAAAGAACCGCGGGACCCATCGGGGCGAAGCGAGGTATATGGCGGGGCTGCGCGGCTCGGCGGAGCCGCGGCGCCGATGAACTGCGTCAACCCGCCCTTGGCGGGCAGCCGCAGTTCATCGGCTGTTATTCTGCTCCCCACGGTTTTCACCGCCTCAAATTTGAAGGCATTTTCACAGATTTTGTGCTTTCGGATGTGCTGCACAGATCAGTTCCCCGCACCGTTCGCCCTGTAAGCCGCTGTGTGCGCGGTTAGGGGCTGGGGTGGCGTGTGTACCCACCAAAGCCCATTGAAGCGAGCGTTGCGGCGTTTGTGGGCGATGTGTGAGAGATCCTTGCGAATACTGTTCCGACAAAGGAGAAATGAGT
>VOFB01003471.1_pt1 | contig 12054 bp, 21 predicted proteins | sample 5384141 | NCBI WGS metagenome assembly VOFB01 (sample SAMN12384721, study PRJNA508395) | human gut metagenome | isolation source: healthy gut A | host: Homo sapiens
TTGTGAACATCGACGCCACAGCAAATCGGATATGTGAGTTTCATGACGACCCTCCCTTCATCGTTGGAGAGAGGCAGGGGACTGAGCCGCCACACATTTAGGCAATAGCCAAAAACAATCCTTAGTGTGCGGCCTCTTACGACCACTTATTTGTGCTTGAAAGGCGACTCTTGCACTGATTAAAAATTCAGCCTTGCAGGATTGCTGCTTGCAACTCCTCCTACCGTGCTTTGTGAGTGTGCCTCTCTCAAGCCCATTGTATCAGAAAACGGAAATCTTGCGGTTCCGTTTTCATCACTATTGTGCCGGCTGCCGCACCGGCATGGGATGTACTATGAACTACATAATATCCGATACGACCAATATTATAGTACTTTTGAATACCCTCAGGAGTTTATTATATCTATTCAAAAGGCATAGTTGATTGGGGAAGCTGGTATATTGTTCCTGAACAGAGAGCTAAGCAACGCTTGATGAGGCCTTATGAAAAGATATCCAAATGAAATTATCTCCTGCATTAAAAGATTATGATGACATTGCTTATTTTTAGTTGACGCATCAATTTGTGTAGAATATCTATGCATTTTTCAATTTTAAACAACGACAAGAATAACATGGCTTAAAACAATGGATTTCAATGGTCATAGAATACCGGAAGCCTATCGCCGTAAAGTTTTGTTTGAAGTAATCTTCCTTACGATTCGACCGACGCGAAGGCAAACGCAAAGCAGTACCAGTACGATGTCAACCGCCTCATCGCCGTGGTGGATGAGCTGACGGCAAGACCACCCATACCTACGACGCGCTGGACAACATCGCCAAGGTGACGGACGTCCTTCGCCAGGCAACCAGCTACACCTACGATAAGAACGGTAACCAGTCTCCAGGTAACACTTCTAATACCTTTGTCTATGATACATCTGATATTAGGGTGGTTGTGAATAGTAATGGTGATGTTATTTACTGTAATCCTAAATAGAAGGTGAGCACATGATTAAAAACTTTCAAGAATCTGATTTATTGATGCTTTCAAGATCTTTCCAATTTATATTGGTAATGACCAAAGCGGAGAAATGATTTTCAAAAGAGAATATTCTAACTGGTCTCTTTTGACAACTTACTTGGATATCTATGGAGAAAAAATTGAACTAACAATTTCATACCCAGGACAAAAACATTACCACATTCTCATCGCATATTGAAAGAGTTGAAATCAAATCCAATGTGATACATTGCATCTACCTTGATAAGTGCGTGGCTGAGTTGCAAATAGAGCCACATCTCTTCTAAAAGTTTTTTTTGGGCTACTAAGATTTGAAAACGACCTCATAGTATCCGTACCAAGTGCCCAACCAGCACCTGACAACGGCATACAGCCATGACAGCGTTGGCAATCTGCTCACCATATCCAGCGGCGCAAGCGACATCGCCTTCAGCTACAGCCAACAAGAACGGCTACATCACGGGTGAGTGCGCACTGAAAACGGCCAGACTACCGAGAGCTCCTATGCCTATGACGCGCTGGGCCAGCTTACCAGCTTCCTGCAATCCACGGGCTATGGCGAGCAGTATGCCTATGACAAGGCCGGGAACATGACTGAGAAGGTCATTACGCCCCTGCATAGAGAGCGAGGAAGCACAGGCTGTCACACTCAAGATGAGCTACAACAAGGGCAACCAACTCACCGCCATGGCCAACGGAAGGACAAGATCACCTATTCCTACGATAAGAACGGCTCCATGGTGCAGAAGGTGCTGTCCAGCCAGACCTACGGCAAGCTGACGGACACCTACGCCTACAATGCCCTTGACCAGCTCACCAGCTACACCGGCTATGACGGCTATATACCCAGCAGTTCACCTACGACGCCAACGGCATGCGCCTTTCCAGGAGCAGGCGGGCGACGCGAACCGCTCCACGCTGGAGGAGCTGCTGCGCGGGGAACATTGCCGGGCTGCCGGAGATTGTGGAGCCGGCGCAGAGCCAGACCAACGCGGACGAAGCGGACATGCCCGCCGAGCTGGAATGGGCCACGACGGAATACCTGTATGATTTGACGCAGGAATATTACCAGGTGATTTCCGAAACAACAACATCCGCCAGCGGAACTTCCGCCACGACGGCATATGCCTACGGATTAGAGAATTGTTTATAGTACAGACTCCAAGGTGGAGTATGTCTATGATGGGCGCGGGTCGGTCGTCCAGACCATCTCTGCTCCTGTCGCGGGTGCAGCGGTATCCTCCGCTTTGCCGGATATCAGCGTAAAGGTGCAATCCTTCGCCTACACTGCCTTTGGCGAGCAGATGGGTGTGCAGAAGGTCAGCGGCTTTGCCTACAATGCCGAGGCTTATGACGCGGCCACCGGCATGCTGAATCTGCGGGCCAGGCAATATGAACCTGCTTTGAACAGGTTCAGTCAGAAGGATATTTATCCTCCCAATCCGCTAATCACCTATTCCTTCAATGCATATCTGTTCACTTTTAATAACCCTATTAGCTTTATCGATGCGGACGGATTACAGGCAAGTAGCCTGAGTAATGTGTTGTCTTCCATTGGCAACACCGTGCAAAAAGTGGTTGGCGTTGTTGGAGGCGGAATTAAGAAAGTAGTTACTGCTATTGTGGGCGAAAAGGTAGTCAACACAGTTGTCTCCATCGTGAAGAGTGCGGCGAAAACTGTTTCCCGCGTTGTACAAAATGTAGCCATCGCCGCAGCTTCTTGGACAAGTAATGATCCCAAAACCATTGAGATCATTAAGGCTGCGCAGGAGGAGATCAACGCGCTTGATCAATCCGACCCGGAATATGTAAAAAGGCCACCGCTATTTTCATCGCCGCATGTGAACTGGCTGCCCGCATGTTAAAGAGCAAGCGGCCAGACAGAAAGAACATGAAGAATTTATGTTTAACATGTATGGCTTTGAAAAGAGGAAGTCCGTATCATGGACAAGATTCGGGTTGGGCTCAAGGCATTTGATCCAGGGCTTACCTGACGATGAGATTGACTGGGTTTATACAAGAGCTATTGGGCGCCTGGTTTACGGGGACAGTAACGACAGCTTTAAAGAATGGGCTGATATGATGATGTGGGATGGTACTGTTACAACTGAGCTAATTCCAGAGGAACAGCTTTTTACTAAAGTTATCGGGCTTTCCCAGCAGGAGTATAAACTGCTACGCTATAAGGTGCGTGTTCAAAAATCAGATTCTTGGACAACCTGAAGAAATGACACTTGCACAAATTTTGTCCGAGCCCAATAGGTTATTTAGTTATAAATCTTCGATGGAAGATGCGTTAGGTAAAAAACTTTCGGATAAGGAATTCATAGTATTATGGAGCAATCAATATGAAGCCATGTCCGTCGCGAGTGATTATGCACATTACAATATAACAAAAGCGGCCATATTTGCATCTGACTATCCTCCATCTTTTGGGATTTTATAGAATGGATAAAACGTAAAGCTGCCAATAGCTATACGGGAGGAAGCGATGCAACACGTGAAGATATGGCAGGATGGTTGGGCGATGCAACTATTCGCACCAATAATGGGAAAGTAGCCTTTTCACCAGATGATTATATGGCTGATCTTGATGCGGATAATGTGATGAACATTATGAAAACACAGAATATCTCGCATAGTGAGGCAGAAGCAATATACTTTAAAAGGTTGGAAAATGGCGAGACACGTGCGGAGATTTTCCTGTCGCATACGTCACTTGACTTTGTAATATCAGAGGTATTGAGTCGGCTAAATATTAATTCTCTAGAAGAATTGAAAACGATCGAGCCCGAAGCGTATGCATTTATAGTTAGTTTGGAACACGGGTCAAACGAATTGGAGGTTGTTCCATGAAACGGGGATTGAAGAACATATTAATCATCATACTAATACTTATTCTGACTATTGGAACGTTCAATTGCGCTAAAAAAGTTTTGATGAGAAACATTTTTGATGAAATGTATTTTGGCACAAAAGATATTTGGGGAGGGCACCTTACTTCAACGTCATGGAATAATATGAGCGGATTAGCAAAGATGAATGATTCATCAAAATATGAAATACCTAACATTATAAGAATCTATTTTAGTAAGCTCTATTTAACAGAAAACGAAAATTTTTCGGTTTTGTGGCGAATGGATATAAAGCAATTGCAATTTATATATTCAGTATACTTTCAAAAATCAGAAGAGATCAACGAGATTATTTTAGACATATACTATTCACCCTGTCAAAAAGCGATTGGAAGTCCATCCGTTGCGCGTTGCCAGTAACAATAATATATACGGAGACACCTCTCGCGAAGCAGTGGATGGATTTTTTGAGAAGTATGGAATCTCAGAGGCAGCTTTCTATGCGCGTGTAACAGAAGTATTTAAAACGGCACTAATTGAAAATTGGCGTACAGGAAATCCCACTACATTATTTCAAGATACTTTGGGCGAATTTGAGACTGTATACAAAGAAGTAGAAAATTGATCTTGAACAGGAAACGTGACCCGGAAGCATGGTTGAAAAGGCGCTATCCAGCCAGAGCTACGGCAAGCTGACGGATCGCTATGCGCATGACGCGCTCGATCAGCTTACCTCCTACGTCGGGTATGACGGATATCAGCAGCAGTTTACCTACGATGCAAACGGTATGCGCCTGAGCAAAAAGGAAAGGGTGACACATCCCGCTCCACGTTGGAAGAACTGCTTCGCGGGAATATTGCCGGACTGCCGGAAATCGTTGTCCAGCAGGCGCAGGACGACGCGGCGGACGTGCCGGAAGAACTGGCGTGGGCGACGACGGATTATCTGTACGATATCACGCAGGAATGCTATCAGGTGATCTCCGAAACCCGGACGGAAACGAACGGTCATACGGCGACAACCGCTTATGCCTACGGCTTGGAACGCATCGCAGCGTATACGGCAGACAGCAAGACCAGCTATGTCTATGATGGACGCGGTTCGGTTGCGCAGGCGGTGACTGCGCCTGTTGCGGGCGAAAAGGTATCCTCCGCCCTGCCGGATGTTGCTGTGAAGGTGCAACCTTCTTGTATACTGCTTTCGGTGAGCAGATGGGCGCGCAGAAGGTGAGCGGCTTTGCCTATAATGCCGAAGCCTACGATGCAGCAACGGGCATGATTAACCTGAGAGCCAGACAGTATGAGCCGACGATTGGGAGGTTTGAGCAGAAGGATCCGGGAAAAATCATCTAATGAAATGTTGTATTGTGATAATTCTCCTATTCGATTTGCAGACTTTGATGGATATGAAATGGAGTTGTTATCTCTGGCAATGTTTAAAAAAAACACCACCAACGGAAGGTGAACGAGAAATAAAAATATGGTGATTATAACTTCATATCGTCTGCGCTTGGGGAAATACGTGATGATCTGATAGCATTCCAGAAGAAAATATTGGATGGCTTATAGCTGATGATGGATGGATAGAAGGGAGTTGATAAACCTAATTTTGAAGAGGCAGCAAGAGAATTGGGAGGAGAACGTATAAAAATAACATACCTAAAAGTATTTGAATCCTGTATTTTTGTATGTCAATAGTCCATCAAGAGAAGTTGATAAAATAACAAAGATGGCAGTGTTTTCTCATGGAATTGTAAATGAGGGCGGTACAATAAAATTAGGCTATTCGACACATAATAATGAACTTGATATTGACAAAGATGTAATAAAAAATGGAATAGAAGTGCATTTAGGTCAAACGCGGAAGTGTATCTCCAATCTTGTAACCTTGGTAATAGCGGACAAAGTCTTGCTAAAGTGATGTCTGATAGTTTAAATGTAATAGTATATGCTTATGCAGGAAAATCAGATTACAGTTATATAGATTATCCGCCAACGAGAAAAATTTTTAAATAGAACTACACTGGAACTTGTAGATGCGCCAGTTGTTAAGGAAATGAATAAACTAAGAGAAGCTAATAAGGATAAAGGGTTTATTCCGACAGGGTCTTTTTGGCCTCCACAGGCAGCCGGATTTAGTACAAAGGCGCTTAAGTGCGTGGCTGAGTTGCAAATAGATCCACATCTCTTCTTAAAGGTTCTCAGCTATTAAGAACTGAAAAAGATAAAATATTCCTTGACAAAATTCTTTCCATTCACATATTATTATTTCGGCGGTGAATCTTGATTGTGATCGGAAGTTTCGCAATTTCTGGGGCAGTTCAAAAAGCCATCCGGCGGCTCAGTGATACATTGTGCATCCAGAACGGTTTGTCGATTATCGAGCAGCCTAAGGGACATAGCAAGAGCTATAATAAATGGCTGGGTAATGAAGCGAAAACTCTCAACGGGATGGACTGCGGGAAGCGATTGATGCTGCATTGGCACGCCAACCGAAAGATTTTGAAGAACTGCTGACCATGCTCCAAAAGAGGCGGATGGGAGGTTAAAAGGGGAAAACGAATCAGTCTGAAAGGAAAAGGACAAGAGCGGTTTAAACGACTGATTCGCTGGGAGGACTATTCGGAAGCGGCACTTCGAGCGATAATCGCAGGCGAGAAAGAGCATCATCCAAGAGAAAAAGAAAACAGTTCAACCGATGCGGCAGGTCAATCTGTTGGTCGATATTCAGGCAAAGCTGCAAGCTGGAAAAGGCGCAGGGTATGAGCGCTGGGCGAAGGTCTTTAACCTCAAACAAATGGCGCAGACGCTCAATTATCTGTCTGAGAATAATCTGATGAACATTGAGGATTTGACGGCGAAAACGGATGCGGCGATTGCACGGGTTCACGAGCTGCAAATCACGATTCGTGAAACGGAAAAGAGCATGGCAGAACTCCATGCGTTAAAAGGACACATCATCAATTACGTTAAAACGCGGGAGGTTTATGTGGCATACCGTATGGCAGGGTATTCAAAGAAATTTGTCGCGGAGCATGAACAGGAGATTAGACTGCATCAGGCGGCAAAGGAGGCTTTTTTTCGGCACTTGGTAAACAGAAGATACCGAAGGTAAAAAGAGATTCAAGCTGAGTATGATGCGCTAAGAGAGAAGAAAAAGCAGGCATATGCAGCGTATCATCAGGCGCAGGATGAAATGCGGCAGTTGCTGACGGTGCGTACCAATGTGGAACGGATACTTGGCGTCGAGGAAAAAGAAAAGGAACGACAGAAGGAAAAGAAAAAGAACGTTGATGGCGTTCCTCCGTCCTGAAAAAGCGCCCCGGGTGAGCGCAGCCGCATGACTTGTCATGCGAAAATGGGGTTTGGGGGAAGATTTTTCTCCAACAAGCAAAGCGCCTCTGGATAACCAGAGGCATTGCTTGCCATGATTGCAACAAATACCCTCTAAAGTGTCGTGAATTTGATATTATCGGTATTCAGTAAATAAGAATGGTTGGCTTGCTTGCTGTGTGCATCCCGCATAGCAGCGAGCTTTTTTTGTACATGAGATTTGGGAAAAGAGAGCAACAGAAAAGCGGCTTGAAATTCATGGATACAAAGTGATTTCTTTCGATTATAAAGATGGATAGGAGGCAATAATGGTTTGCAATGGAAAACAAAAGAATAATACAAAGAATTGAAATGGAAGTATCAAAAAATACAGTTTTTACGTCTTAGAAGTGAAGGATGAAGTGCGCGGATACAATTTGAAAAAAGTGAGGAGGAACGATGATGAAAAGATTTGCGGGGATGATGGGGGCGTTACTTTTGATGCCGACGCTGGCATTGGCAAGCGGCGACATGGTTTCCATTTACGAACTGCGTCAGCAGGGTGAAGCTGTGGGACGCTGGACGCAGACTTATGAAACGCCGAACGGCAAAGTAAGCGTAGACATACCCATTATTGTGCCTGAGGTGGAAAACGTGCCGATTTTACAGGTAAGCGCGGTAATGGGAAAAGATGTTGCGGAAGAAAAAGGACTGATCAAATCCGAAGAACAGGGAAATGGAATCCTTTACGAAGATTTTGATATTCTCTCAAAATTAAGTGTGGATGTGAGCAATGCGGCAACAATTTTTTGCGCAAACCCAGAAGAAACGAATTTGGCATTTTTTTTTCAGGTCAACCTTGATGAACCGCTTGCAAAGCGCCTTGGAAGCTGGGATTACAGCAGCGACTATTATTATCCGAATGAAATGAATCCAGAAACGTTGTTTGCAGAAGAAAATGACCAGCCGCTGTCTGCGGCAGAGGATGTGCTGGTAGTTTTGCTGCAAGATTATTATGGAAGCGAAAATGCGGATTACGACGTGGATTATGTAGAAGTACGGAGGCAGGGCAAGGAAAAGCGCAGGACGGACAAAGAATGATTTAGGCGCTTACAAAAAAGGATTATCCGAAAGGGACTTATTATATCAGCTTCAGGCAGAAGCTCGAAGGAATCCCATTTACTTGGAAATCGGACACAAAATGCTGACAACGAATCAAACTCACATCACGCAGAGGTAGCGACTTAAATGCCAGAGAATCAGTGGGATGACGAACACGTTGGAGTACATGGATGAAACGTCTTTCATTTTGGATACAACATGGATGGGAGAAGAAAAGAGGATTCAGGAGGATGTGCCGCTTGCAACGCTTGACGAAGTGATGCAGGCACTTGAAAAGAAGATCGAGGAAGGTTATATCGTGATATCTATGCGCTCAGGCTGGGCTATGTCTGCTATTTGGATGATACCTCTCCGGATATTTATGCGCTTTATCCGGCGTGGATCTGCGATTGTATTTATGCCAATTCGCCGCGTGAACAGATTATGAAAAATATTGTGACCGATGCGTTCAGAGAGAATTACAGGTATGAACAGATTATCGTGGATGCACAAGACATGCGATATCCAAGCGGGATGGATAGATCGAGATGAAGGGCTGTATCATGCAGAACCGATGACGTGGGGAAAATGCAATGAAGAAAATACTGTTTGCACTTTGTGTGCTTCTTGTCCCGACGCTGGTATTGGCAAACAGCGACATGGTTTCTATTTCCGAACTGCGCCAGCAGGTTGAAGCTATGGGACGGTGGACAGCAAGCTATGAGGCATACAAACGGAAAATTGAAGTGGATATTCCGATTGATATACCAGAAGTCGATGCCGTTCCTATTGTTCAGTGAGCGGATAATCCTTATTCTGAAACCAAGAAGGACGTTTGAAAAGAGATGAAAACCAAGTTACAATGGAATGGGATATGACGGCTTTTGGACATCTGAATGAAGAAAAAGGGAAAAATGATGATTTAGGCACAACATGTGCTAATGGAGAAATTAAGGCTGCGTCGTTTGAGTGTGAAATTAAATGCCCCACAAGAGATTTTGAGCATAGGTCAAAAGGATCATCTTAAATATAAAGACGACAGCATGTTTATCCGTATGGCAGGTTTCGATGAATGAAGCATATGCCTGAAGATGGTGAGTATGGCGGCTTTTGCAAAAGCGATTGATTATGTTCAGAGAATAGCCAATTATTATTACGGAAGCGGAATAGATGGATATGATGTTCGTTTATTTGGAAATACGTTCAGAGAGGGCAAAAAGCAAAAAGGATTGATGACTATGAATCTTGAAGAAATGTTAAATATTATCCCGATGGGAACATATGCATTAAGCATTTTTGTCCAAACCATCCAAGGTATTCCTGTTTATCATGATGTTGGTAGACGCTTAGATACAACCGGCAATGCTCCGCATGAGCTTATAGATGATGCATGGGAAAAAAGCGAGCCTATCATGCGTATTTCTGATAATCGCTTCGAGTTCATGGGTGATGACAGCTTTGAAATGCTTGTACGCTGGGTGAAGGAAGCTGGGATCATAAAGGAGGATGTGCCGCTTGCACCGCTGTCAAGCATTATAAGCAGCATTGAAGATGAAATACAAAAAGGTCATATTCGGAACGTATACGCCCTGCGTTTGGGTATGGTTGCTATTTACAAATGAGTCTCCCGAAACGTATGTGCTTTATCCGACATGGATATGCGATTGCGATTATATAGGCGATCCGAAAGAGAAAATAAACGTAAGTGCATACAATATCGAAAAGGACTTTAATAAAAATATACTTTTAAGACACTTTAATCAATGCTCAGACCGGAGAAATGGATGATCCATAATTTCAAAAAAAGGAACAGATATTCTGTCCGACGATTATCACATGGGAGGATGCACAATGAAAAGATATTTGCCGCACTTTGTTTTGATGATTGTCCCGACGCTGGCATTGGCAAGCAGCGACATGGTGTCCGTTTTGCGCCAGCGAACTGCGCCAGGCAAACGGAAAATTGAAGTGGATATTCCGTATACCAGATGCTGTTCCTATTGTTCAGGTGAGCGGATACTATGCAGTAGATCAAGAAGGACGTTTGACAAGAGATGGAACCAAGTTAAATAGAATCGGATATGACGGTTTTGACATCTATGAAAGAAGACGGATTGATGATGTATTTAGGCACAACAGATGTAACTGGAGAAATAAATGTTTCTCCTTTTGATAAGAATAAAGGCGTTATCCTCTTAGCTTATTATAATAGTAACTTGAGAACACATAAAAGTAAAGTATGATTCAAAAGTCTATTATCCGTATGAAGTCGATGCAGACGAGATATATGCCGAGGACAATCCACAGTCAGCAGCAGCGGCAAAGCGTACTTAGAGCGGCGTTCTAGGTTATTTCTATCCAGAAAGTGATAATTCAATTGCACTTCGTTATTTGGAAGTGCGTTCAAGAGGACATAAAGTAAAAGGATTGGATGATCATAATCTTGGCGAGTATGCTAAAGATTATCTGATGGGAACATATGCATTAAGCTTCTGTCAAAAAAATTCGTGGTATTCCTGTTTATCATGATGTTGGTGATCGCTTAGATTTAACTGGCAGTGCTCCGCATGAGCTTATAAAGGATGCATGGAAAAGAATAGAACCCATTATGGGTATTTCAGATAATCGTTACGAGTTCATGGGTGATGATAGTTTTGAAATGCTTGTACGCTGGGTGAAGGAAGCTGGGATCATAAAGGAAGATGTGCCGCTTGCACCGCTGTCAAGCATTATAAGCAGCATTGAAGATGAAATACAAAAAGGTCATATTCGGAACGTATACGCCCTGCGTCTTGGGTATGGTTGCTATATTACAAATGAGTCTCCCGAAACGTATGTGCTTTATCCGACATGGATATGCGATTGCGATTATATAGGCGATCCGAAAGAGAAAATAAACGTAAGTGCATACAATATCGAAAAGGACTTTAATAAAAAATACTACTTTTAAGACACTTGTAATCAATGCTCAGACAGGAGAAATGGATGATCCATATCTTTCAAAAAAAGAACAGATATTCTGTCCGACGATTATCACATGGGAGGATGCACAATGAAAAAGATATTTGCCGCACTTTGTACACTGATGATTGTCCCGACGCTGGCATTGGCAAGCGGCGACATGGTGTCCATTTCCGAACTGTGCCAACAGGTTGAAGCTATGGGGCGGTGGACAAAGACTTATGAAGCGCATGGGCGGACGATTGAGGTAGATGTGCCGATCATTGTGCCGGAAGTTGATGAATTTCCCGTTTTTTCGGTTGAACCATACTATGCGGTTTATGAACAGCATTTAACAAGAGACGGAACGGCTCTTGAAAAAATAGGAGAAGATGGGGGATGTTCGGTATATGCAGAATCAAATTTGTTTTCAGAAGATGGGAATAACGGGAAAGGTGGAGGCACTTGATCTTGATGATTTCAAATGCGCTAGGTTTTATGCAAACTATTTTTCACCTAGAGATGACGAAAACATAAATACAAAATACACGAGTGAGTTTTTTATCCATATCAGGTATGCGCGTCAAATACATATGCAGAGGATAATCTAATGTCTTTGGAAGATGCAGAAGAAAAGTCTTTTGAAAAGGTTATCGGTTATTTTTATCCTGAAGAATCATCTGTTCTTTTTAGAACGAATCGAACTTTTTGTTCAAGATTACATAAGGTGAAAGGAATAGATGATTATGAGCTTGGAGATTATGTGGAAAATTATCCGTCAGGAACATACAATCTGAGTATTAGGCAGATGATGGACGGAATTCAATTTATACAGATATCGGA
>VOFB01004474.1_pt1 | contig 12053 bp, 28 predicted proteins | sample 5384141 | NCBI WGS metagenome assembly VOFB01 (sample SAMN12384721, study PRJNA508395) | human gut metagenome | isolation source: healthy gut A | host: Homo sapiens
AACGTCGGCGATATCCTGAAGGCAGACGCTTTCGCGGCCGGCGACCACGTGGATGTAGTCGGCACCAGCAAGGTAAAGGCTACGCTGGTGCGATCAAGCGATGGAATTTCCAGCGGCTGAAGGAAACCCACGGCACCGGTCCTGTGGCTCGCCACGCCGGTTCCGCTGGGCGCCTGCTCGTCTCCGTCCCGTGTCTATAAGGGAATGAAGGGCGCGGGCCATCTCGGCGCAGAGCGCGTCACCGTGCAGAACCTTGACGTCGTCAAGGTGGACGCGGAGAATAACCTGATCGCCGTGCAAGGGCGCCGTTCCCGGCCCCGCGGCAGCGTCGTGGTTCTCTCCGAGACCGTCAAGAAGGCGTAAGGGAAGGAGGAAATCAGAATGCCCACAGTATCCGTTTTTGATATGACCGGCAAGCAGACCGGCAGCATCGAACCCAACAAGGCGGTCATGCACGCGGCGGTTGTCAATTATCTGGCCAACCAGCGTCAGGGCACCCAGTCCACGCTGACCCGCACCGAGGTGACCGGCGGCGGCAAAAAGCCGTGGCGTCAGAAGGGCACCGGCCGCGCCCGTCAGGGTTCCGATCCGCGCTCCTCAGTGGACCCACGGCGGCATCGCCTTCGGGCCGAAGCCCCGCGATTATCACTATGCGCTGCCCAAGAAGGTTCGCCGTCTGGCGATGAAGTCCGCGTTTCTCCGCGAAGGCGGCCGCCGGCGACCTGATCGTTCTGGAAGCGCTGACACCATGGACGAGATCAAGACCAAGACCGTGGCCGCGATGCTGAACGCGCTGGGCGCGGAGCAAGGCCATCCTGGTTCTGCCGGAGAAGAACGACGATCGTCATCAAGTCGGCCCGCAACATCCCCGGCGTGAAGACCGCTCTGGTCAACACCCTCAATGTTTACGACATCCTGAACGCCGATAAGTTCATCGTCGTGAAGGACGCCGTTGCGAAACTCGAGGAGGTGTACAAATAATGGAAGCTCGGGATATCATCCTGGCGCCTGTCGTCACGGAAAAGTCGGTGTCTGTTCATGGCCGAAAAGAAGTACACCTTTAAAGTGGCGAAGGACGCCAACAAGATCGAAATCGCCCGCGCCGTCGCCGAAATCTTCGGCGTCAAGGTTGCAAAGGTCAACACCATCAGCATGAAGGGGCGTCTGCGCCGTCAGGGCCGCAGCGAAGGGCTACACCCCGTCCTGGAAAAAAGGCGGTTGTCACCCTCACCCCCCGATTCGAAGACCATCGAGTTCTTGACGGCATGTTCTAAGCCGGAAGGACGATGGATCATTTGATCCGGGCAACGTATGGGGCTGCCTTCGAAGCCCCGCAAAGCCAAGATTTAGGAGAGTGAGTCGAACAATGGCGATAAAGTTCTATAAGCCGACCACCCCCGGACGCCGCGGTATGACCGTTACCGATTACAGCGCGCTGTCCAAGGTGGATCCGGAAAAGAGCCTGCTGGCTCCGCTGAATAAAAAGCGCCGGCCGCAACAGCTACGGCCGCATCACCGTCCGCCACCGCGGCGGCGGACACCGCCGCAAGTACCGCATCATCGACTTCAAGAGAAACAAGCTCGATATGCCGGCCGCGACGGTGCTGACACTGGAATACGACCCCAACCGCAGCCGCAAACATCGCGCTGGTGCAGTATGAAGACGGGGAGAAGCGCTACATTGTGGCCCTCCGCAGGGCCTGAAGGTCGGCGATACGGTTGTCTCGGGCGCTTCGGCCGACATCAAGCCGGGCAACGCTCTGCCTCTGTCCAGCATCCCGACCGGTACGTTCATCCACAACGTGGAGCTGTATCCGGGCAAGGGCGCGCAGCTGGCCCGCAGCGCCGGTACCATGGCTCAGCTGATGGGCAAAGGAAAACAAAATGGCGCTGATCCGCCTGCCTTCCGGCGAGATGCGCAACGTGCCGGTCACCTGCATGGCCACCATCGGTCAGGTGGGCAACGTCGATCATGAAAACGTGAACATCGGCAAGGCTGGCCGGAAGCGTCACATGGGCTGGCGCCCCACGGTGCGCGGCTCCGTCATGAACCCCTGCGATCACCCCCACGGCGGTGGTGAAGGCAAGTCGCCGGTCGGCCGTCCCGGCCCGGTAACCCCCTGGGGCAAGCCCGCACTCGGCTACAAGACCCGCAAGCATCACAATCGTTCGATAAGTTCATTGTGAAGCGCCGCAGCAAGTAAGCGAAAGGAGATTCGTCATTTATGGGTAGAAGCGTAAAGAAGGGCTCCTTTCGTACAGCCCGTGCTGCTCAAAAGGATTCAGGAGATGAACAAATCCGGTGAGAAGCGCATCCTCAAGACCTGGAGCCGCGCCTCCACCATTTTCCCTGATTTCGTGGGACACACCTTCGCCGTGCATGACGGACGCAAGCACGTTCCCGTCTATGTGACCGAGGATATGGTCGGCCACAAACTCGGCGAATTCGCACCCACCCGCACCTTCCGCGGCCATGCCGGTTCCAAGACTTCCAACAATAAGTAAGCGGCTGAAAGGAGAGAAACGTCATGGAAGCAAGGGCAAAAATACGCCCGTATTTCCCCCCGCAAAGTGCAGATCGTTCTCGACCTCATCCGCAACAAGCCGGTTGACGTCGCCGTCGCGATTGTACACAACACCCCCAAAGGCCGCCTGTGAGTATCTGGAGAAGCTGCTCAAGTCGGCGGCCGCCAATGCGGAGAACAACTACGACATGGATCGGAATAGCCTTTATGTTTCCGAATGCTTCGTCTGCCCCGGACCGATTCTCAAGCGTATCCGTCCGAGAGCCCAGGGTCGCGCGTTCCGCATCGATCAAGAGAACCAGCCACATCACCCTTGTGCTCAAGGAAAAAGAGTAATTGAGGAGGAGGTAAATTATGGGACAGAAGATCAACCCCCATGGCCTGCGTGTCGGCGTAATCAAAGATTGGGATTCCCGCTGGTTTGTGAAGGACAGCGAGTTCGGCGACACCATTGTCTCCGATTATAAGCTTCGGAAATACCTCAAGAAGACCCTGTATGCCGCCGGCGTGCCGAAGATCGAAATCGAACGCGACGCGTCCCGCGTGCGCGTAATATCCACTGTGCAAAGCCCGGCATTGTCATCGGCAAGGGCGGCGCGGAGATCGAGAAGCTGCGCCAGACTGCGAAAAGATGCTCGGCAAGCCCACCCTGATCAATATCGTGGAAGTACGCAACCCCGACGTCAACGCGCAGCTGGTGGCCGAGAATATCGCCGCCCAGCTCGAGAAGCGCACGTCTTTCCGCCGCGCCATGAAGCAGGCCATCTCCCGCACGATGCAGCTTGGTGCCAAGGGTATCAAGACGCAGGTGTCCGGCCGTCTGAACGGCGCGGAAATCGCCCGTACCGAGCAGTATCATGAAGGCACCATCCCGCTGCAGACCCTGCGCGCCGATATCGACTACGGCTTTGCCGAGGCGAAGACCACCTACGGGCGGATCGGCGTGAAAGTCTGGATCTACAGAGGCGAGGTTCTCGGCCGGCTGCCGCCAAGCCCCCCCGTCGGGAAGGAGGCAACAGTAATGCTGCTACCCAAGAGAGTGAAATACCGCCGCGTTCATAGAGGACGTCTGACCGGTAAGGCCTACCGCGGCAACGAAGTGAACTACGGCGATTACGGCCTGGTGGCCCTGGAGCCCGCCTGGATCTCTTCGAATCAGATTGAGGCGGCTCGTATCGCAATGACTCGTTACATCAAGCGTGGCGGTCAGGTCTGGATCAAAATTTTCCCCGACAAGCCGGTCACAAAGAAACCGGCTGAAACCAGAATGGGTTCGGGTAAAGGTTCCCCCGAATACTGGGTGGCAGTGGTGAAGCCCGGCCGCGTCATGTTCGAAATCAGCGGCGTACCGAAGAGGTTGCCCGCGAGGCAATGCGGCTTGCAGCGAACAAGCTGCCCATCAAGTGCAAATTCGTCGTGAAGGCCGAGCAGGATGCGGCCGGTTCGGAAGAAACGGGTGGTGAGCAGGCATGAAGAGCAAAGAAATCGAAAAATCCGCGAACTGAACGACACAGAGCTTCAGAACAGGCTCAAGGACCTCAAGACCGAGCTGTTCAACCTGCGTTTCCAGCATGCGATCAATCAGCTCGACAATCCGATGCGTCTGAAGGCTGTCAAGAAGGAAATCGCGATTGTCAAAACGATCATGCGTGAGAACGAGATCAAGAACGGCGCCGAGGCGTAACGGAAGGAGGAGTAAGTTGTGAGCGATCGGAATCTGAGAAAAGACGAGAACCGGCTTGGTCGTCAGCGACTAAGATGGACAAAACCATGGTGGTGACGATTGAAGGACAACGTCCGCCATCCGCTGTACAAGAAGATCATCAAACGCACCGTGAAGCTGAAGGCGCACGACGAGAAACGAGTGCCGCACGGGTGATCGCGTGTCCATTATGGAGACCCGCCCGCTGTCCAAGGACAAGAGATGGCGCTGGCCCACCAACGATTATCGAGAAGCCAAGTAAGTCGGCTTTACTGAAAGGAGGAACAACCTGTGATTCAACAGCAGACCTATCTGAAAGTTGCCGACAACACCGGTGCGAAGGAGCTTATGTGCATTCGCGTTCTGGGCGGCACTCGCAGGAGGTATGCCAATATTGGCGACGTGGTGGTGGCTAGCGTGAAAAAAGCAGCACCCGGCGGCGTGGTAAAAAAAGGCGACGTGGTAAAGGCGGTCATCGTCCGCTCCGCAAAAGGCGTTCGCCGTGATGACGGCACCTACATCCGCTTCGATGAGAACGCGGCCGTCATTATCCGTGACGACAAGAACCCTCGCGGCACACGTATTTTTCGGGCCGGTGGCGAGGGAACTCCGCGAAAAGGATTATATGAAGATCCTGAGCCTCGCCCCCGAAGTGCTTTAATGGGAGGGCCAAAAATGAGTAAAACTGCATGTAAAAAAGGGCGATACCGTCCTGATTCTCAGCGGTGAGGACCGCGGCAAAAAGGGCAAGGTGCTGGAAGTCAGCCCCAAAAGGAGGGCAAAGGTCATCGTCGAGGGGCGGAACATGGTGAAGAAGCATCTGAAGCCCCGCAAAATGGGCGATCCAGGGCGGCATCATCGAACGCCGCCGGCGCGATGTACGCCTCCAAAGTCATGGTTATCTGCCCCCACTGCAACAAGCCGGCTCGGGTCGGCCATAAAAATTCGCCGACGGCACCAAGGTCGCGCATCTGCAAGCGTTGCGGCGAAGCGCTGTAAGGAGGGGTTAAAGAATGGCCAGACTGATGGACTACTACAAAAAGACGTCGCTCCGGCGCTGATGAAGAAGTTCGGCTATAAGAGCGTCATGCAGATCCCGAAACTCGATAAGATCGTAATCAACGTCGGCTCCGGCGAAGCCAGGACAACGCAAAGGTCATCGAAGCCATTATGGCGGATCTTTCCGCGATCACCGGCCAGAAGCCCGATCGTCTGCAAAGCGCGCAAATCGGTCGCGAACTTCAAGGTCAGAGAGGGCATGCCCATCGGCGTGAAAGTGACCCTGCGCGGCGAGCGCATGTACGAGTTCCTGGACCGGCTGTTCAACGTCGCCCTGCCCCGCGTCCGCGACTTCCGCGGGATCAGCGCCAATTCCTTCGACGGCCGCGGCAACTACAGCATGGGCCTGAAGGAACAGATCATCTTCCCCGAAATCGACTACGACAAGATCGATAAGGTCCGCGGCATGGACATTTGCTTCGTGACCACGGCGACCACCGATGAAGAGGCCCGCGAGCTGCTCACCCTGATGGGCGCTCCGTTGCGAAATAAGGAGGGGGAAACACCGTGGCGAAAACGAGTATGAAGCTCAAGCAACAGAGACAGCCGAAGTATTCCACCCAGGGTTATAACCGTTGCAAAATCTGTGGGAGGCCCCACGCTTATCTGCGCAAGTATGGCATTTGCCGCATCTGCTTCAGGGAGCTGGCCTACAAGGGCGAGATCCCGGGCGTGCGGAAGGCCAGCTGGTAAGCAATAGCTACTAAAGGAGGTTGACGGAATGCAAATCACCGATACCATCGCCGACATGCTGACCAGAATTCGGAATGCAAACTCGGCCAAGCATGATACGGTGGATATCCCCGCTTCCAACATGAAGAAGGCTATTGCCCAGATTCTTGTTGACGAGGGATATGTCAAGAATTATCAAGTTATCGAGGATGACAAGCAGGGCACTATCCGCATCGTCCTTAAGTATCAGGGCCCGTCCAAGACCCCGGTGCTCATGGGCCTGCGCCGCGTTTCCAAGCCCGGCCTGCGCATCTATTCCAGCAGCGAGGACATGCCGAAGGTCCTGAAGGGCATCGGCACCGCCATTGTTTCCACCTCCCGCGGCGTCATGACTGATAAGCGGGCGCGCAAAGAGAACGTGGGCGGCGAAGTCCTGGCTTTCGTATGGTAAGGGGGCGGAACGATATGTCTAGAATCGGACGCAAACCCATTGCGGTGCCCGCCGGTGTCGATGTTTCCATCGCGGACGGGGTCACAGTTAAGGGCGCCAAGGGCACCCTGACTCAGAAGGTCCATCCCAATATGACGGACGGTGGAGAACGGTGAGGTGCTGGTCACCCGCCCCAACGACGAGAAGGAAAACCGCGCGCTCCACGGACTGACCCGCACGTTGGTCGCCAACATGGTGGAGGGCGTTGCCAACGGCTTCAAAAAGCAGCTGGACGTCAACGGCGTCGGTTACCGTGTGCAGAAGCAGGGCAAGGACCTGATTATGACTCTGGGCTACAGCCATCTGGTCATTGTCAGCGAGATCCCGGGCATCACCATCGAGGCTCCGTCGCCCGAACAAGATCATCATTTCCGGTCCCGACAAGCAGCTTGTAGGCCAGTTTGCGGCCGAGGTGCGGGAGAAGCGCCCGCCGGAGCCTTATAAGGGCAAGGGCATCAAGTACGTCGACGAGGTTATCCGCCGCAAGGAAGGTAAGACCGGCGGCAAGGGCAAGAAGTAAAGGGAGGAGTGAACACCCATGGTGAGCAAGACTGACAGCAACAAGGCCCGTCTGCGCCGTCATCACCCGTGTGCGCGGCAAGGTCAGCGGCACCGCGGAACGTCCCCGTCTCAACGTGTGACCGCTCCCTGAATCACATCTATGCCCAGGTCATCGATGATGTCAAAGGGAGCCACGCTTGTCTCCGCCTCCAGTGTCGAAAAGGATTTCGGCATGACCGGAGGCAACAAGGAAGCCGCTAAGAAGGTCGGCGAGCTGATCGCCAAACGCGCTGCCGACAAAGGGATCACCGAGGTGGTATTCGACCGCGGCGGCTATATCTATCACGGCCGCGTCAAAGAGCTGGCAGAAGGCGCCCGCGAGGGCGGCCTCAAGTTCTAAGGAAAGGGAGGAAACAACTTTGGCCAGAATGACGCATCCACAATGGAAATGAAAGAGCGCATTGTCGCGATTAACCGCGTCAGCAAGACGGTAAAGGGCGGCCGATCTTCAAGTTCGCCGCGCTGGTCGTTGTCGGCGACGGCAATGGGCTGGTTGGCTTCGGCCTCGGGAAGGCCGGCGAAGTGCCGGACGCGATCCGCAAGGGCATTGAAGACGCCAAGAAGAATCTGATTCAGATTTCCCTGAAGGGCTCCACCATTCCGCACGAGGTGATCGGCAAAGTTCGGGGCCGGCCGCGTGCTCATGAAGCCCGCCGCTCCCGGTACCGGCGTTATCGCCGGCGGCGCTGTCCGCGCCGTCGTCGAAGCCGCGGGCATTAAGGACATCCGGACCAAGGCGCTGCGTTCCAACAACCTGTATAACGTGGTCAACGCGACCTTCGACGGCCTTGCCCGGCTGCGTACGGTGGAGCAGAGGTCGCGGCCGTCCGCGGCAAGTCCGCCAAGGAAATCTTTAAGGTTAACGGGAGGGCGGATCCCTTCACAGGATTTCTTTCAGAAAGGAATGGATGGCAAAGAAGGCGAATACCAACGCCCTGCAGATCAAGCTGGTCGCAGCCTGATCGGCAGCAAGCCGGATCAGGTGGCCACCGCCGCTTCCCTGGGCCTGCGGAAAATCGGCGATACCACAAGCCAGCCGGATAACGCCGCGACCAGGGGAAGATGAAGAAGATAATCCACCTCGTCGAGGTAACCGAAGCGTAAAATTCGAGCAAGGAGGTGCGAACATATGAAGCTACATGAGCTTTCTCCGGCCCCCGGCTCCGTCCGGGACGTAAACGAATTGGCCGCGGCCATGGTTCCGGACAGGGTAAGACCGCCGGTAAGGGCCACAAGGGCCAGAAGGCCGCGCGCGGGCCACGGCATGCGTCCCGGCTTTGAAGGCGGCCAGATGCCTCTTCAGAGCGTCTCCCGAAGCGGGTTTTGTCAATATCTTTGCGACCCGTTATACCGCTGTCAACGTGGCGGCTCCTCGAGCGCGTTTGAGGACGGCGCCGTTGTGGACGTCGATGCGCTGAAAAAGGCTGCCGGTCTGGTTAAAAAACCGGCGACGGTGTGAAGGTCCTGGGCAACGGAACGCTGGAGAAGAAGCTGACCGTCAAAGCGGCGGCTTTCTCGGAGTCGGCCAAGGCGAAGATCGAGGCTGCCGGCGGGAAGGCCGAGGTGATCTGACGTGTTTCGGACATTGAGAAATGCTTGGAAAATCGTCGATCTCCGTAAAAAGATCCCTGTATACCCTGTTTATTATCCTGATTTTTCCGCATCGGTTCCGCTATTTCGGTGCCGTTGTGGATGTGGCCGCTTTGGCCGCCGCTACGGGGGCCAGCAGCACCGATCTCGGGCTATTTTGACTCTGATGTCGGGCGGCGGCTTTTCCAACGCCAGCATTTTTGCCCTGTCCATCACCCCCTACATCAACGCCAGCATCATCATTCAGCTGCTGACGGTGGCGATCCCTCCCTGGAGCGGATGGCTAAGGATGGCGAGGCCGGTCGGAAAAAGCTGGGCCAGATTACCCGCTATGTCACCGTGGTGCTGGGGCTTGTGCTGGGTGTCGCGTACTATTTCATGGTGCGCAACAAGTACAACGCCCTGGACGAGGCGGTCCAGAGCGGCGGCGCTGCCTGGTTCGGCGGTATCGTTATCGTGCTGTGCTTTACCGCCGGCTCCGCTTTGATGATGTGGCTAGGCGAGCAGATCAATGAGAAGGGCATTGGCAACGGTATCTCCATCCTTCTGTTCGCGGGCATTATTTCCCGCATCCCGGATGGCGCGACCTACCTGTTCTACAACATTTTCTATCAGGCGGGTATCCAGCAGCTCAGCGACGGCACTGGCCTGAAGTATGTGATTTTGGTGCCTATCATCCTGGTGCTGTTCTTGGCTATGATCGCGCTGATCGTGTTCATCACCAACGCCGAGCGCCGCATCCCCGTGCAGTACGCCAAGCGTGTGGTGGGCCGGAAGATGTACGGTGGGCAGAATACCTTCATCCCGATCAAGGTCAACATGTCCGGCGTCATGCCCATCATCCTGGCGGTGTCCATTGTGTCTCTGCCCCAGATGATCGGCAGCTTTATCACCATCCCGGAAAGCGGTTTCTGGCACGGTTTCTTCAATGTGTTTTCCCTCAACGCATCCGGTGTATATCATTTTGTATTTCCTGCTGATCATCGGATTCGCGTTTTTCTATGTCACCATCCAGTACAATCCGGTGGAAATGGCCAATAACCTCCGCCGGAATTCCGATTCGGGCTACCGTCCCGGTAAGCCCCACCCAGGACTTCATCAAGCGGGTGCTGCATAAGATTACCTTTATCGGCGCTCTCTTCCTGGGGTGATCGCGGTGTTCCCCAGCGTGTTCGGCGCGCTGAGCGGCATCTACGGCCTGTCTCTCGGCGGCACCTCCATCATGATCGTGGTGGGCGTCGCCCTGGAAACCACCCAGCAGATCGAGAGCCAGATGATGATGCGGCATTACAAGGGCTTCCTGAGTAACATCCGGATAGCCGGGCCCGCCTCCTTTGAAACGAATGCCGTCCGGTGTCCTGCGGGACATTGTTCCGACAGGATCCGGACGGCCAAAGGAACCGGAACCCACGGTGATGCGATGAAGGAGGAGTTTCATGAAGCTGATTCTTCTCGGCGCCCCCGGCGCCGGAAAAGGAACAGGCAGAGATTATCAGTGAAACGCTCCGCATTCCCACAATTTCCACGGGTAACATTATCCGGGAAGCGCTGAAAAGCGGCACGGAATTGGGGCGGAAAGCCAAGGGATATATGGACAGCGGACAGCTGGTGCCCGACGACATCGTCATCGGCATCATTCGCGACCGGCTGGCACAGCCTGACTGTGCGGACGGGTTTATCCTGGACGGCTTTCCCCGCACCATTCCCCAGGCCGAGGCGCTTGACCGCATGGGCGTGGCAATCGACCGCGTAATTGAGATCGAGGTCGCGGACGACACCATTGCCCGGCGTGTATCGGGCCGCCGTATCTGCCCCAGCTGCGGGTCTTCCTACCATGTGGACTACAAGCGTCCCACAGTGGAGGGAATCTGCGACCGCTGCGGCGATACCCCTTGTTCAGCGCCAGGATGACCGTCCGGATACGGTACGGGAACGTCTCAGCGTATACCACGAGCAGACTGAACCGCTCAAGAGCTACTACGCCGCGGCCGGCAAGCTGTTTGTCGTGGAGGGGCAGGAAGAAATCGCCGATACCTCTCGATTGGTGCTGGCGGCGCTGGAACAAGGCCGGGCAAAACCGGATTTAGCGTAACCGTTCTTCCAGGAAAGGTCGGATTGCTTATGGTATCCATTAAAAACAGCCGGGAGCTCAGCAGCATGCGGGAAGCATGCCGTATCTCGGCCGGGCGCTCCAGCTGGCGGGCGAAGCTGTGGTTCAGCCCGGTGTCACCACCGGGGAGATCGACCGTCTGGTCCGTAAGTATATCGAGAGTGAGGGAGCCACGCCTTCCTTCCTCGGCTACGGCGGATTTCCCGGCAGCGCCTGCATCTCGGTCAACGACGAAGTCATCCACGGCATACCCGGCAAGCGTGATTCATGCAGGCGACATCGTCAGCGTGGACGTGGGCGCGTTTTTCAACGGCTATCACGGCGACAACGCCGCCACTTTCGGGGGGGGATATTTCCCTGAGGCCCAGGCGCTTTTGGACGCCACCAGGGAATCCCTTCAGGAGGGGATCCGGGCGGCCAAAGCGGGCAACCGGATCGGCGATATCGGCGCGGCTGTTCAGCGGTATGTCGAGGTTCGCGGTTACTCGGTGGTACGGCAGTTTGTCGGCCACGGAGTAGGCACGAACCTGCACGAAGACCCCAGTGTTCCCAATTTCGGTACTCCCGGACGCGGCCCCCGGCTGCTTCGGGCATGACCATCGCCATCGAGCCCATGATCAATCAGGGCACCTGCGACGTCAGGACCCTGAAGGACGGCTGGACCGTCGTCACCAAGGACGGCAAGCTGTCCGCCCACTTTGAGCATACCGTCGCCATCACGGCGGACGGACCGGTCATCCTGACCTTGGCCTGAGGAGGGAAGACGGTGCTGCAACGAGGGCGAGTGGTGCTCTCCCTGGCCGGCAGGGATAAAGACCGGCTGATGACCGTGCTGGCCGTGGAGCCCGACGGCTACCTGATGGTGGCGGACGGGAAGGAACGGCCGATACAGCGGCCAAAACGCAAGAACCCCCGCCACGTGGCGCAGACCCGCCGCACACTGGGGGAGAAGGCCATGGCGACCAACCGTGAACTGCGCCGGGCGCTCAGTCAGCCGGAAACCGGCGGGGACGAGGCGGCGCAACAACCGAGGCATGGGAGTCCCCGGCGGCCGTTCACCTAAGGAGGTTATTGAATGTCCAAAGCGGACGTTATCGAATTGGAAGGCACCGTTGTGGAGGCTCTGCCCAACGCCACGTTTCAGGTGGAGCTGGCCAACGGACATCAGATTCTGGCCCACATCTCCGGCAAGCTACGGATGAACTACATCCGGATCCTGCCGGGGACAAAGGTCACGGTGGAAATGTCTCCCTATGACCTGACCAGGGCCGCATCACCTGGCGTACCAAGTAAGTCCGGGGTCGTACGGGCCGCGAGGACCGCGGCAACGCCTATTTTCAACAA
>VOFB01004340.1_pt1 | contig 12050 bp, 11 predicted proteins | sample 5384141 | NCBI WGS metagenome assembly VOFB01 (sample SAMN12384721, study PRJNA508395) | human gut metagenome | isolation source: healthy gut A | host: Homo sapiens
GGTGCAGCACCTCTACCGTGATGCCCGATATGCCCCAATAGGCGAGCTCTCTCTCTGTGAAAGACTTTTCAGCTACTTGGTAGGGGCTTGGTCCAGGACGCTCGCGGGATAAATCTTTCCCTTCCGTGCCCGTGACAGTATCCCGGGAATGCTCTCCCCGGTATTTCCCCCTCACTTTTCTCTCGTGCACCCGTTACGGGCCGTGTCGTCCGGCAGCTTCCTCCCGATTGTTGGTACCGGAAGGGATGGCCCCATCCAACCCCAGGCACAACTCCCGGTCAATGGTGTGCAGCACTTCCACGAAATCAGCGGCACTCCGGCAGTCCAGTCCTTTCAGTTTCGCCACAAGGAAGAAACAGTCTCCCGAATACTCACCGTTACCAAAGTCCTCATCCCTTGTACATCCCGCTGTGGCGATCATAATAAACGTTACACGAGGCCCTGCCATCAGCGTACAGCGGATTCAGGAAATTTCGACCCACCCGCCATTTTACGGGCAGATAATGACGGAACACCTCCAGCCCGTTACCTGTTTTTGCCAGTATTTCCTCTTTTCTTACCATATGATCTGCTTTTGCATTGGTGTAAAGGGTACGCTTCAATCATTCGGTCCACCAGCTTGTCAGGCGTTTCCCCGTATCCAACGCTCATGGAACTGTTCCACGTCCGTACGGCGGTAACGTATCTTCCTCCCGCAGATAGAGTAAGCGATGATACGGTTCGTGCGGTAACGCTGCAAAGTACGGGGACTGATTTCAAGTTGTTCACACTTCCTTTCCCGTCATCCATAGCCCTGCCTTCCTCGTACCCTTCTTATCCGCTACCGGCCATTGCTCCCGCTCCTTTGTTCCGGACGCCTCCCGTATGCCGCTATCCCCTCTATCTTCTCCACGAGGGTAGCAAACGCTTTGCTTTCGATTGCTATTATTTCCATAATCTTTTAATAATTTGGTTTCCGGTTACAAAGGTCAGTCTGTTCGACCGTTTTCTTTTCACGTTCGTAGCAAGCTGCCAAAGTTTTTTTCTGGTACAAAACCGCCGCGGAGCCTTATTCGCTCTCTACGGTGGCTATATACTGTATTTTCACCAAATGGCGTATCGGGAAGGTGATTTGGCAACTTGCTATGAACCTGCCAGTCTCTTCCTTGTTTTACAAAAGGTTATCCGTCCGTTTCGTCCATTCGTTTCAACAAACGTTCCTTCATTTGATCAAGGTAAGCTGTCCGGCTGTTCTTCCGGTTACGCATGGAGATAAACGTGTGGTACACGTCTCCCCAGGTCAATATGGAACATTTGTTCGAACAGCATCACGAGCTCGACAATGCTCACCCTCCCGTTATCCACGCTACCCATCGCCCAAATGCCATATATCAGTTCCACGGCAGCCGCCTTCGGTCCGTCCAATGGTGCTCCCTTTTCCTGCACGGCATACGCCCCTCCATTGCCAGCAGCACTTTCCGGTTCAGATAACCAAGTAACATTTCCGCCGCTATCAGTCTTGCGGCCAACAAGTCATAACCGGTTGACATCACCGAATCCTCCTCAGCATAAAACTTCCGCTTTCCGGGCTCAGCTCCTTTTGGCACGGCGGAAATAGTAATGGTCCCGGTAAGTCGCCCCGCTCCGGTAATACTGGTAAAAGGGAAGGTATCGTTCCAGTTTCCGCTGGTATTCTTTCATAGCCTTGCGGTAATGCATCCGGGCAATCTCCGGGCAACATGAACAACCGCTCTCGATCTGGTATACCCGGTAATAATACAGCAGGCGTCCCGTCAGGGCAGGCTTGTAATACTTGAAAAAGCAGATTTCCTCTTCCACGTTGGAGAATGGGTGGTTTAGGACATAGTCCTTCAACTCACGGGATCGCTCCCTCAAAAAAGAAACCATCTCTGACAAGTCCGTATCACTTGCTCTCCCTCCATACGGGAAGATTCAATGCCCATCTTACGTTCGACCTCCTGCATCAAGTTGTTAAAGTACGTTTCTATCATGTTATTCCTTAATTATGGGGCACGTGGTACCTTCACGCTACCCGATTTATTTTATACCTCGCTTGATTCGATCGCAGGTTTCCTTTCGGCCCTTTACGATGAAAAAACTTTTTCCTCATATCGAAAAGACCGGAGAAAAGCCATGATACGGCTTCCTCGGTCACACCTGCAAAACTGGGAAATTCCTTCCCCAATCCCCGGGACCAGACTATTCAAGGTCCCTCACGCAACGCACGTATCCCTTCCTGTTATTCACAAGCCTGTCATTGTCACCCGCCCACTGGGTATCCACGGTCGTGACCCATCGGAGATAACCATGGAGATACATCTGGTAGCCGGCACTGAACGATCTTGCCCCGTTCATGCTACGCTTGGAAAATCCCGTCGAGAATGGAGAACTTCAGATTCTACTACTCCCAGAAGGAAGGTCATTACCGAATTCGTAAACCTCCTTTTTCTCAGGGTTATGCCAGTCGAACAGGCTCCCGCACATGATGATCAATTCCACCTCGTTGGGCACCCGCCAGGTTCCCAGGTCGCTCTTGTCCGCCTCCTGGTAATAATAGGCGCACGGGCTGTTTCCCTGTTCGATGTCCGCCATCAGCGTGCTCCAATCCTGTAAGTAATACTCGCTCTTCCTGTCAGGATTATTCAAATCCTTGGGCTTATCTATCTTATTGGCGATATACTTGGCCACCTCAAACCCGTTCTTGTAAATGGTGTTGCTCTGGGAGTCCTCATCATGCGCGGGCAACTCGTAAATGGCTCTTACTCACGCGTCATGCTGTATGGCAGGTGATCTGCCCTAAAGACCAGATATTCCTCTTTCGTCCTGTTATTGACAAGAGACTTGTTCAGTTCCTTGCCCAACTCCTCGATGTGATAGCTTTCTTCCCAGACTCCAGCATCCCCAGATCCCTGATCAACCTCACTTCCGAGTAGGGGTGCGGTCCCCGGGTGAGTTCCCTCCCTTGTAATAATCAAAGTTTGCGATGGGAGTCACGCTGCGGGACTCCAAGATACAAATATAGGGGTTGGAAGAGTATAAAGAAAGGTTTGTACTTGCCATAAAGGCTCTTGACATATAAAATGCTGTGGCGTTGTCCGAGGGGGCGTGCCCGTGCAGCCTGGAATGTAACGGCAACGCCCGTTCCCCCACGATAAGCATACCGCTCTCGCTCACCGAAGGAATATACCACTTCATCTCGGCGGCCTGCATCCGGCCATCACGGTTATCATCCCGGTTCCGTAAAAACGGGGTGAAACAGGCATATTCGGCGTGGTAATTCTTGGCTGCCAAATTATAATGGTCTCTGCTGAGAGTCAGCTTCGCGTTGTCCACCTTCGTCATGACCTGCCATAACTGGTCTTGTTTACTTCTTCTCATCGGGTCAATCATGACCTCTTGACTGAAGTCGCCCGACCTTGCCATCACCTTCCAGGTATTCGACCAGCCGTTGGATGTATATTTATTATAAAAAGCATCCGGTTCTCCCGGAGCCTTCACCATAAAGTCCAGGTCCGGTGTCTCGTTCACGTTTTCCACCCCCCAGACACGCATGCCTTCGGGTCCCTCCGTAAACACCGTCTTGATGGACATCTGACGGATGGAAACGACAGCCTGGTGATAACGTGACTGTCCGTCAGGAGAAATTTCATGCGACGTGTTCACCAGCAAATCGAACGTACGATCCGGGGAGTTGGCAAAGGTTTTCCACAAATTTTTATCCTTGGGGCGTTCTCCTGCATAGGAGTTCTGCTCGTAGAAATACTCATTGGCATAAACAGTTACTTGCAAAGTCCCGAAGACGCATTGAATACATAATCGGGCTCTTTGACAAGTCGGTAAAGAAACTGTTCCAGCGAAAGCAGATGCGCCCCCGTGTTGGAGTAATATTCCATGTTTCGTTTCCATTGTCAGACAGGGTGCTCGGGTGGATGAATGAATTTGAACGCGAGCCAACCGTATCTGCCTTTTTTTCTTTAGAAGGAATATAATTGTTATTCTTCAACTGTTCCAATTCCGCCCTCGTGTAAGAGATAATCTTATCACAGAACGGTGTGCGTATGGCAAAGGAGATCATGGCATCATCCTTCAGAGTACCGTCCGGATTGAAGATAGCAAGCTCGTTCTTCTTAAAACGCATCAGTCCCTGTTCATAATGACAGTCAAAATTGAATGACCGGTGTGCGTCATACACCAGCCCCTCTACTCCGGGAGCGGGTTCCTCCTCTTTCGCCTTGTCCGATTTTGCTTCTACAACCAGATCATTCATGCCTTTAATGGTCACATTATAGGTATAATGTACGTTACGTTCTATATCATAATCATTGGCCGGATCGTTTTCCGCCGTATATCCCAGATAAATGCGGTAGGTCACCCTTCCGAAACGCTCGGTAGGAGTATCACCGGTTGCAAGATTCTGACGTAACTCACCTGTAAATTCAATATAGGGAGCCAGATCCGGGGCATATTCCGTCTCACCGTTTTGCAGATTAGGTTTGTCAGTTGCACCTGCAACGGGAGACTTCAGTTGCTTCTGTCTCAGATCATATCCCTTCCTTTCCGCATTATAACCAGGGGAAGCCGGAGAAATAGCCTTCTTCGCGATCTTTCGGTTTTCGGGCATGTAGAATGAAGTGGTAATATTGTCGGCATCACCCTCGAACTGGAAATATTCCGAAACCCAGTATGATTTTTTGTCCACCCCGTCAGCATCCCATGAAGCAGTCTGATCGGTTCCTTTTGCATGTTCCGCAATGAAGGTCGATCCCGGCACATTACCAAGACGATATGTTCCAGGCTCAAAAGTGAGTCCGGCAATTGTTTGCAGGTTCAATGTAATTTTGGCTTCCGAGCGTTTCAAGGAGACTTCGATTTGTTTTGTAGCGGTAGAAACCGTTACTGTTTGGGTTAGCGACATCAATAAGTTACCATTCGGACGAAACAGGGTATGAACAGTCATGGCCGCTCTTACTTTTTCCAGGTCTGAATATTTTGAACGCCATCCCGAATACTCAGGCTCCACATGAAACAACCCGTCAGCATCCGATTTATAGTTCGCCAGAAGAAACAGTGTCTTTTTCCCTGTGGTAAGACTGATATTTTTCAACAATCCCATGCTGGTGGGCGCATCTGCATCCACTTCACCTGTGGATGTTGTAAGATCAGTTGCAGCCTGAATAAGGTCGGCTCTTGAATACTCACGTGAGCATTCCACGTTACCGGAAGAATTGAAAACCCACAGATAAAGGTTATAGATTTTTCTCTCTTCACTTTCCAGTAAGGCGGAACGTGTCTTGGCCGTATTAGCTGCCGTACCGACACTTATATCCACCGTCGTGGGAACTCCCTCCGTGACACCGCTCCCTTGAAAGATTTCTTCATCCGTACAGGATGCAAAGAGGGGTAGTAACAGCAGAATAAAATAAGTTATTTTCAGCTTGTATCGTTTCATAAATAATAAAAATTATCGTAATAAATTCTCGTATACATCATTGGAATGGAGGAAGGTCTACCTCTTTACTATTCCAAGGCTCAACCCGGTAAATAATCTCTTTATCTGAAGATTCCGGCAGGACTATGAATACTTTATAATCCCGATTCGGATAAATAGGACCGGAATATACTCCGGGAGAAGTCTCCTCACCAACATCAAGCAGGAAAGTCCTCGTTTTTGTTTGTGATTCATCTCCTCCTGTAAAATAATCCAATGTCAACTGTATTTTCGGGTGATTTTGCTTTTTCTGCCAGGAATTACTTTCCGGAATATAAGGGGCCAGATACTGGGGCACAACAAACTGTTCGTATAATCGAGCTTCCATTGCCACATAATCAATTTCTCCCTCGGCAGTAAGGGGGCCTCGTATACAGTCAATGATGCTCCTTCATGTTTTACCCCATAAGAATATGTACCTGTATGTTCCATAGCCTTTCCTGTTCCTGGGGTGGAGGCAGCCAACTGAGTTTTCTCGGAATCATTTTCCCTGAAAGAGGGAGACATCAATACAGGAAAGTTCAAAAAGGAAATCCCTTGGTAATTATACGTAACCTGACCGTAACGGGGTGCGCTTGCCAGATATACTCTGATACGGGCAAAATCACGGAATAGGGGAACTGTTATCTCTTGCGCCAGCTTTCCTGATGCAGGCAGAACAGATGCCACCGTTTTCCCCGAAAGCAAACTCAAATGTAGTCTGTTAGACACGCCGGGCAAATCTGCCCAAGCGACAACATAAGTTCCTTTCCAGTCAATAATCTTTTCATCTGCTGGAGAAGGAGTTACACCGTCATAAGGATTATTCACAGGTAATCCCAAACTTCCATCCTGCTGTTCCTTAATAATAGCAGGAAAAGCAGCCTGCAAATTCCTCTTTGGAGATTTCCTCCGTACCAGCTCCCAGGAAGTCCCATGGAATCTTATTCTGAAGATTGCCTTCAGGAGTATAATAAGGTAGATCCTTTCCTGTCTGGTTAGGAGCATACAATGCATAAAACTCGGTTTCCCCCTTAGGAATACGTATATTGATCTGATATTGTCCGTCCACCCCGGTTGAATTGAAGGGAAGCAGTTGATTATACACATACCGATTCAAATCTCTGTTAAAGATCATAAGTGCTATCCTTGGCTGGGCGGGAGCCTGAGGAAACAGAGTACCGGTCTTAAACCACTGAAAAGGATCAGAGGAAAGTTCATCCAACAAATCGCTGTCACCGGTTTCAACACCTCTGGTTGTAAGATTTAGTCTGACAGTCACAGCATCCTCATCGAAAAACTGTTCCGAAACAGTATCTTCATTTCGGCAGGATACCGAAATAAAGCAAAGGACCAGTGACATCGTTATCATAGAGTACCTCACAGCCTTCATCATACGAATATATTTAATATTTTTCAACATAACATTAATCAATCAGTTATAGGAACCACATCAACAGCTTCCCATGGTTTTACACTTATACTCAGTGAGAGGGGATTCTGGCGGAAAAACAGTGGAAGAACCGCTTCTTGCCGTCCCGTTATCCGTATCTGCTCGGGATATTGTGCGATATATTGTGCCACATTTACAGTACAAAGAACCTTGTCACCCTGCATAAGACGGATCATTAGCGGGTCCTTGTCATCAAAGCGCAGGGTATTGAAGTCAAGCACGAAGCGATCATTCTCCTCGCCTGCGATAAACGGAAGGTCAAAAGAAGTTTCACCAGCCCGCTGTCCGGAAAGATAGAAACGTGCAGAAAGTGATTCCATTGTCAGGCGAAAACCTGCCTCCTTGTTCTGCTCAAACCAGGTCTGCGAATTGTTATCATCATCAGAAAGGACTACCGCATGGATTTTCACATGCTGGGAATAAAGGCGAACTACGTCACGGGACTCGTTCATAACTTTAGATGTAATAGCTGTTTCTCCCAGGTATAACCTGTCAAACGTACCGGATGCTCGTCCGTCCTTTTCCATTAGTTCGGGGCGGGAAACCGACGAACCTTTGTAGCTGTCCTCTTTACCGATAATCGTTTCTGTCAAAGCGTTGCCTACGGCCACCACTTTATAATCCCCTTCCGGAAGCGTGACCTCCAGTGGTGAAAGCAGCCGTTCTCTCTCCAGATGATGCTTTTCTATAAGAACTTCGCCTTTGGCATCAAAAATAAAGACATCAATACCATCCACATATTCCTGTAAATGTTCCTGATTGTCATCAGCCAGATAAGAAAAGACAATCGTGTTGCCAAGACAGCCGCTCAAATCGTCATATACCCGATCACAGGCGGTCACGAGGTATAAAGTGAGTAGCAGCCCCAGCCAAGTGGGTATGTATCTTATGTTCATACTTTATACTAATTATTATAAATCAATGCAGATAACTTCCCCGGAAGAGATAACGTATACTTCTCCCGGGAATAATAAAAAAGGGAGGAGATAACCTTTCCCCTCCCCAAAAGTCAGGCGGATTCCGGTATTGACCTGTCAGAGCCAACACGGGAGAACCGCTCCGGCAAGTGACTATTACTCTCCTATCTGTTAAAGGATAGGGAAGACGTTCACAGCAGTCCAAGCTTGTACTTGAACACGAACAATAACATTCACATTTTCATCTTCCAAGTCTTCCTGACCACCCGGTTCTGGAGTCACTCCTTCCGGAATAGTCGGATCTGTATCCACCAGGATACCCTGTCCGTTGTTCAATGTGCTAAGATTCAGATTGATCAGGTAACCACCCTTACCGGCCGGAACATCAGTCGTACCGTCTGTTGCACCTTCTGTCTTCGCATAACCGGATATAACTACAAAACGTCTGTCTACAGATACGCCCGCATCACCTGTTTTGAAAACGAAAGCGAGTTTTGGAGCATTGTTAGTCTTTCCGTAACCGGTAATTCCATTTGAGAAGAAGTTAAATGCCGCAGCTTTTTTACCTGCTCCGAAATCAAAAGCAGTTGCTGTAAAGTAGGAAGATACATCGGACAAGTCTGTCTTGCCATCAGGTTTGAATGTTCCATTGGTAAAATCATATCTGTCACCTGCATAAGTCTTGGCCCAGAACCAGTTTGCTTCTTCTTCTACTGTAAGTGCAGGAATAGAAAGTGTTCTGCTGAAACGGTTCATCAGGATACCCTGGTTTGCAGAGGTCACGTCAACAACCTGCAACCATTTGCTCAAAGCGGCTTTCTTGCTAAGGTCAGACTTACCATCCCACACTTCGTTATTGAAGCCATCGGCAGCAGCTTTGAAAGCCGTCCATGCATCAGCACTGGTTTTTCCGTTGTTTTCAGCCTTACCCAGCCATGTCTTGCACCACTGTTCCGCCTCGGCCTTTTTTCCGTCTTTCCAAGTAACTTTGATAAATTTGGTTCCAGTCACTTGGAAACGGTTCATACTGGCAGCCAAGGTGAGTTCCGCTTTCTTGACGGTACGCTTATCCTGCTGGGGATCAACGCCATAAGATTCGGCACCAACAGTGGTAAGTTCTTTGGAACCTGCATAGATCACTTCATTAATTTTAGCCTTCAACAGTTGTTTGCTAACATCAGACACGGGCTTGTTCTCAACCAATGCACCTTGAGGGTTTGCAATAACAAGAGCTTTTGTTGCGCCTTTGTCCACGTTAAGGAATTTATAACCTCCTGTCGCTTCACCAGCTCCCACGGCGGTAGATGAAGTCAACTTAGTAAAATCATCAGACCCCTTCGTAAACTCCTTCGCAAAGACAATATCATCTCCCTTTAACAAGTACACATGCAGTTTTTCAACCGTTGCCGGATCACCATTGTTGGCAGTGTTCTGCAAATCGCCCATGGCGGCACGTGTACCGGGACCGGGCAATGCTACTGACATCATCACATCAACCGGCTGATTAGCACCCTCCGGTACAACCAGATTTTCTTCATTGTTACATGCAGCAAACAACGCCAGCGAGGCCACTGCAAAATACTTCATTACTTTCATGATTCGAATTGTTTTTAAATTAAAATTACTAATACAATATATAACTGAGTTACATCCGCAACCCACGATTTATTCATTTACCCTTACAGCCTTGAATGCTTTCGCACGGTTACATCCCCGAGCCGCTGCCTCTTCCAACAGTTTCTCTGCCTTCCTCCAATCACCTTTCATATCATAGGCAATTGCCATTGGGAACAGGACACGACTGTCTTCTCTTACCACTTCCAATACCTGCAACGCACCGTCCGCATCCTTGCCATATTTCAACAAGGCATTGGCATAATTCAAAACCGCCACAATGTCCCCCGGAAACTGCTCGTATGCCTTCTTATATACCGGCAGAGGATTCTCCCCCCGGGAAGCATACAATCCGGCCAGCTGGTACATTTCGTACAAGCTAAGACATTCGGGCTTGGTCTCAAAAACTCCGGGGAGTTCCTCCGACGTATAAGGCCTTACATCAAAGCTGAGACTGAATGTTGTACGCCGCAGAGCCGGGTAAAACTCTTCCAAAAGAATATGGTAAGTCTTATCATTATCTAACTCACGGATAGCCGACTCACGTTCCGTATCATTTGAGTTATGTTCAATGATAAAAAGGATTTTGTCCTTATTGGAAAGAGTGGAACCACTGACTGCTGCCTTAAGACCTTCCCAGTCTTCCCCAACCCCTTCGGTACGATAAACCGGTGCTTTCTTGAGGGCGGGATATTGACTGGAAATATAATTTGAAAGGGTTTGAGTCCGTCTTTGCGCAAGGGATTTGTTATAATTAAAATCTCCTTCGGGAGAAGCGTAACCTTTTATATACACATCCTTTAGCTCCGCCCCTTTAATCAATAGGTTTTCAGATACAAATTGGCCGAGTCCGGCAAGCTCCTGACGGTTATCCGCAAAGGTCTTGCGAAGATCGTGTTGTGCCACGGGAAAAGTCACTTTACAATCAAAAGAATCCTTGTAGCACTTGACCAGCACCTTTTCCGGTTCGATAAAATCGTAGGCATAATCTTTCGCTCCAAAGAGTGGAATACCGGCTTGCAATGCAATACCATCGTTTTTACTCATACCACATTCGGCACAACCATATAACTTTTCATTCACAACAAGATGACCATCTGCCATCCAACTTTCAAAAGGGAAACTGCTTTTGAATGTCAAGGGTGTTTCTTTCAGCTCCTTGACGGAATGCACCTCACCGTAGCCAAGCTGGTCACTCTTCACATTATGCAGGGTCTTGCGACGTTTAACAACCTTATACCTCCTTCGGCCGGAAATGCATACAGGTTCCAGTTCCACACTTTTTTTTCCATCCACTGAAACAAAACGGGGAGAAATATACATCATTTGCTGGCTTTTCAACTTTTCGACAAGCCCTATCGAAAATTCTATATCCAATTTATCCCCGTCCGCGCTTCTCTCTACACGGCTTCCGGAATAATCCCCGTGCAGACCATTAGCTGACGATAAAGTACTGGTAACCGGCGCTCAACCCGCCTCCCCAGAAATAACCCTCGTAACGGTGGTCCTTCATGTTTCCGTCCCTTTCTGAAGCACGAAGGGACATCGACACCTCCGATGTTCATCTGCCCTCCATGCGCGTGCAACCCGAAGAACCAGCCATTGAAAACATCACACGTCCAGTAACGTAGCTCAGGCTGGACAAGCCAGTGACTGAACTTCTTTGCCTTGTACCGGGAAGACGTGGCGTCCCGCGTGTAGAAAAAGAAATTCATACCCACCTGTGTGTCAAGGGTCCATTTACGCCCCATGGAGAACTCCAAGGAGAGGTTGGGAGTTTTCAAGGCATCGTAGGCCAGATTGTTCTTCAAGGCAACTTGAGAGAAAGGCACCAGCCGAACAAAGCAAAAACACCAGAAGAAAAAACGGTTTCATCATACTGTTATTCATTGTTTCGTTATTTATAAAGACAAAGCCAAAGTTATCCTTATGTAATAACATAATAAAAATGCAGCTTCCCGGAAAAGACTCCAGAATCTTTCTTGACGTAGTAGAGTGGACGGCCGGAAACTCCCTGCCCGCACCAGAAGGACCTGCAGGGACGCAAATCAACCCGGCCCACGAGACTTAAAGTTCAGCTGATCCGGCGAAAGCCGAATAGACACCGTCCCGAGTATGCAGGTAAATCGAATCCCTGTTGGACCATTCCATGTTGAATATCTCATGACTCATTCGCATAATGTAAACCTTTATTCGATGACTCTTTTAATTTTCCACCTCTCCCGTAGAGAGGGAAAATTTTTCAAAAATCCGCTCTGGAAAGGGTTATAGATACTAAAAAGAAATAAAAGATGAAACATGGACAGATTTTATCATATAACTAACTTAAAAGGAAAATAAGATTGTACTAATATTTTCATTAGGGCAACAAAACAGAAACAATGGAACTTTTTTATTTGAACGAGCACGTCTTGTTATAATTACTCAAAATCTATGCAGGAGGGATTCCGGTATTATAAATTTGGATTGATGAACCACGAGGAGAAATTCGGTAAAAGGATTGTATCCTGTTCGTACAAAGGGAGTCTGCAATTCTCCTGCAACGGTTTTCAGTTCACTGTTTCATCAGGAGAGATGGTCTTTTTTGCCGTGACATTGA
>VOFB01002943.1_pt1 | contig 12043 bp, 28 predicted proteins | sample 5384141 | NCBI WGS metagenome assembly VOFB01 (sample SAMN12384721, study PRJNA508395) | human gut metagenome | isolation source: healthy gut A | host: Homo sapiens
TAAGCGAAGTGTTCTTAGAGGTGGTCAAAAATCATGAAGACATTTTACCTCATGTAGAAAATGTAGCTTTATGAAGATGAATGTGAGTCATCGGCTGGGTGTCCGGTCGCCGTATTCTTGTGGGAAACCGAGACTTAATGAATCATTACAGCGTGGATGTTCCTGCTGTACAAATTGATAGAGAGCACGGACATCAATTGGTATATTTGGCAGCAGGCAATGAAGTGGTGGGTGCATTTGTGCTTGCTTATCACGTAAGCAGTGAGAAGAAACAAAGAAATGCAGCGTATGGCCAAAAAATGGAATCGGATTATTGTAAAAACAACAGATCCTTCCGTTACTGCTGAGTTCATTTCTCAGCAATTTGGTATTGATATTCATGCCATTACGGTACTTTCAGGACCGTTGGTACATACCTATAACGAGCTAACAAACCAAGTAGAAGAAACAAGCAATGCAATGTTTGCCACAAAGGAAAAAGCAACTTGCATGATGCGCGTGATTACTGCATGTGTCCGCGAAAAAGCAATATTTCTATTGTTCGTTTGTTGCAAAATATTTCTATTATTTTAGGGTTTGTGCTGGTAGCATTTTTTAGTGTGCTTCTCAGGTTTAAAACAAATCAGTACGCTTGCAATGGTAATTTATGAAGTATTTTGGTTGGTTGTACTGTTAATCCTTCCAAAAAATAAGGCGTTCTTAATTTTATAGCGATAAAAAGCTGTGATGTAAATAAACATCACAGCTTTTTTCTATGGTAAAATTCGACAAAAGTATGCTGGATTCTATTGTATGATGTTTCTATATTCAGCAGAGATTCTTTTTAGCAAATTTATATACATAAATTTTATTTACATTTTTTATGAATAGTGTAGAACTTCAATCAAATTGTTGTATTGTATGTACAAACGGTATATAATTGTAATATATTATTGAAATAAATTGTAATGTTTACCTAAAGAAAGGGAGTCTTATTGTTGAAACAATATCATGCAAAGCAAATTTTAAATATTGCGTTGGCAGGTCACAGCAGCTCCGGTAAAACTACAGTTGCAGAAGCAATGCTATTCTTGTCCGGTGGATTGGAACGTTTGGGAAGAGTTTCTGAAGGTACTGCTACCTTGGATTTTGACCCGGAGGAAATCAAAAGAAAAACATCCGTCACCACGGCAGTTGCACCTGTGGAATGGAAGAATTACAAAATTAATTTAATTGACACACCCGGATTATTTGACTTTGAGGGAAGCGTATGTGAAGCAGTGCGTGCTGCAGACACGATGTTAATTGCGGTATCGGCAAAAAGCGGTGTTAGTGTTGGTACGGAAAAGGCAGGCAGCAGCGAATCAAAATGATTTGGCAAAAAAGTCTTTTTTTGTCAATGGCCTTTGTGATGAAAAGCGCTGACTTTTACAAAGTATTCCAAGATTTAAAACATATTTTGACCCGCTGTTTGTCCGTTGGTTGTGCCGTTTATAGTAGATGGCAAAGTGGATTGTTACATAAACCTGTTGGAATATAAAGCGCATCGTTACGAAAGCGGCACTATGAAAGACGTACCTATGCCTGATATGGGAACACGATTGACGGTTTGCGCACGGCTATCTATGAGGCCGTTGCGGAAACAAGCGATGAAATGTTTGAAAGTATTTTTCAGGTGAAAAATTTACGCCGGAAGAAGTCATTTTAGGTATCAGCAAAGGTGTAAAAGGAAGGTAAAATCTATCCTGTTTTTGTGGTGACGCTCAATTAACCGACGGTGTAGACCAATTGCTCAACGGTCTTATTTGGTTGGCGCCTACCGTTGCTGATTATGGTTCTGAAATAGGGTAGACATAGAAGGCAATCCTGTAGAAATTGCAGTGAATGAGGATGCTGCCACAGCAGCGATTGTATTTAAAACAGTAGTGGATCCCTTTATAGAAAAATTAGCATTTGTAAAAGTTGTTGCGGGTAAATTAACAGCAGATTCTCCTGTGATAAATATGCGCACAGGCGAGCAGGAACGCATGATTAAAAATGTATTATATGTGCGGCAAAAAACAGGAAGAGACAAAATGTATTTGTGCGGGAGATATTGAGCAATTCCAAAATTACAGCACACCAATACAGGGCGATACGTTGTGTTCTCCGACCAGAAAAGTTGTTTTGGAAGGAGTGACATATCCGGAGCCGGTATTGTCTATGGCAATTCTGCCAAAGCAAAAGGGAGAAGAAGATAAAGTAGCGCAAGGCGTTTTGCGGTTACTTGAGGAAGATCCTACGTTAAAGTTTGTCAATAACGCAGAAACACATCAAATGATTCTTTCTGGATTAGAGAACAGCATTTAGATGTTGTAGTTTCAAAATTAAAAGGTAAATTTGGTTTGGATGTCACACTGAAAAAACCAAAAGTTGCTTACCGTGAGACGATACGGAAAAAAAAGTGCAGGCACAAGGAAAACATAAAAAACAATCTGGCGGACATGGTCAATTTGGCGATGTTTGGATTGAGTTTGAACCAAGTGATAGTGAGGGATTGGAATTTGAAGAACGAGTGGTAGGCGGTGCTGTTCCAAAAGGATTCTTCCCTGCAGTAGAAAAAGGATTGCGCGAAAAGCATGCAAAAAGGTATACTTGCAGGATATCCCGTGGTAGGATTAAAGGCTACTTTGTATGATGGGTCATATCATCCTGTAGATTCCTCTGAGATGGCCTTTAAAATGGCTGCTGCTGCCGCTGCTTATAAAGCCGGTATGCCCAATGCTTCTCCGGTATTGTTAGAGCCGGTGGGTAACTTAATGGCAACTGTTCCCGATCAAAATATGGGCGATGTAATGGGAGAAATCAATAAACGCCGCGGTAGAGTTTTAGGGATGCATCCTGCCAATACAGGTTATCAAACAATTAATGCAGAAGTACCTGTTGCCGAAATGCATGACTTTTCTACATATATCCGACAGAATACCCATGGAAGAGGCAACTATCTGTTTTCTTTTGTAAAGTATGAAGAGGTACCTACACACATTGTTCAAAACATTTTAAAGGAAAATCAAGATAAGGAATAGTGAAAATGGCAAAACAATTTGTTTTGCCATTTTTTTATGTGAATATATAAACAAAACTATCGTTTAGGATGAAAAATAAATGATGTATTGTGATAAGAATCACTAGACCTCATTGTTGTATTTACCGATTCTCTTATTTTAGTGCCAATTATGAAGTCATAAAAACAGCTCTACAAATATAACTTAGATGTTATTTTATTTAGTACACTGAAACAATGCAGCTGTGGTAAGTTAACATTTGCAGCGATATTTTGAAAAAAATGATTTCATTTATTTGAAGGAATACCAAACAATGTCCACTTCTATTTTATTACAGGGGGCGTAAGTAATATTTATAAAAATAGTTTAATATTTGCTTAAAAGGGTATATGAATGCCTCAAAGATATTGTGAAAAAATATATGCTTTAGAACCGTTTATCATAAAAGGCAGCTATCAAATGGCTGCCTTTTATGATTCTGATAATATTGTTTTCAAATAAATTATGATTCATTGGCAATATTAAAAATGTGTCTGTTTTTCTTTTTTGCGTATTGCACAGTGTAGGCAGTGCCACCGGTTTGATTTGCCAGGTAACAAATACAGTATAAGCTATTATCCACCATATAGTGATTACGCATATGCATACATCCGCTGTGATGTTCCTGAGACATATAAATAATTTGATTGGCTTGTTTTAAAATAGACTGATATACTGCAATATCGTTTGAGCTCCATCCGTTTGTTTGTTGTGGAGATGGCAATGCCAGAATCAACTGTATATGCGGATAAATAGAACGTATCTTTAATACAGCCAATGCTGCAAGTGTATCAAACCCAATGCTCCCCCGCAAATAAAAGTATTCACGCCAATATGAATTAGTTTTAAAATATGTTTACCAATAAATTGTGTATATGTAATGTTTCTTGTTTGGGCAAATGTCTATGCCCGCTAAAACAGCATGTTTGTTCATTCATATGCATCTTCCTTTTACATATTTATTATTTTACCACATATTTTGATTTTGTAAACTCATTTGGGGTTAGCAAAATGGAAAAAATAAGTTAATCTTAAACAAGTGGAAATTAATTAGAGAGGTTGCATATGAACGTTGGTCAAGCAGTAAGAGAAAGAATTGCAGAGCTGTGTGAAGAAAACATATTACTATTAATAAACTGGCTAATATCAGCGGAATTACACAATCTACTTTAAACAACATTATGAGTGGAAGAAATAACAGTACCACCATATCAACCATTCAAAAAAATTTGTGATGGTTTGAAATTACAGTGACCGACTTTTTTCGACAGTCCGTTGTTTTTGGGAATAGAACAAGAGATTAAATAATAATGAAAAAAGAGAGCCTTTCCAAGTGAGAGAGACTCTTTTTTTATTGCCTTTGTTAAAAAACTTATTTTTTTATATCCATTTCAATATCACCGTTGTTGGTAAGCACTTTTAATATTTTGTTACCTCCGGCCTTAGATTCAGGTAAGCTATTTTCCCTTTTTTAGCAAAACTTTCAATGGTAAAGTCATCATAACTGCCCAATACGGTTCCTTTTATATTGCCATTCTTCGTTTCTAATGTAATGGTGTTGCCAGCATCTAATGTATCAAATTGATATTTCCATGATTTACATAAATTGAAACAGAATCAGTTACAGTAAGTGACGGCAGTGTAATATCCTCATTTGTTGTTTTAACAGTTAATGAAGATAGTAGATTTTGAGGAATGCGTAAGCGGATGGTACGATTCTGCAAGGGAGCGCTAAAGCCAATATAATCTGTCCATTGCTTTTCAGTATTGTATGACATGGTAAGGGTATGGCCATCAGAAACTGCAATGTTAAAAAATTCTTGTTCACTTTCATAATAATCAATATATATTTGGTTATCGTCAGATAGTTCAATGTCGATTTTTCTGTCAATGGCGTCAATGTTAATGGTTTGAATTTGTGAGCTGTCTGCAGTATAGTTCTTTTCTGTAAAGTTATTTTGTTCAGTAGAACAACCTGATAAGATGGCAATACTGATACACAATAATCCAATCATAGAAATTATTTTTTTCATGGTTCCTCCTAGTAATGTTTATTCACTTGATTTATCTTAATTTTTAAATATAATACAAATATAAACCTTTGTGCAACACAAAAGTCAAGAGGTGTAAAATGGAAAGCTATTTTTCTATCAGTGAAGCAGCCAAAATAGTTGGTTTAACCAGTGAAACACTGCGGCACTATGACAGGATTGATTTGGTAAAGCCATGCAAAAAAAGATCAATGGTCAGGTTATAGATATTATTCTGAGCAAGAAATTGTTCGCTTAAATACAATACAAGCATTACGCTGTATGGACTTGTCTTTAAAAGAAATAAAAAAAGTGCTGGAATATGATAATTTGGAAGAAATTGTTGAATTTTTAAAACGAGCAGAGCAAAAGGCAAATCAAAAAATAGAACAATTAAAATATGCAAAATCAAAAATACAATTGGCAAGGGGCAGATTATGAAAAGAAACAGAATGGCAAACAGATGCATCATGATATTTTTTATCAGCAAATAGATGAACGAGTTATTTTATTGTCAAATTCTATGCAAGAGCCTACATTAAGTAATTTATGGAACTATCACAGCCATTTTTATCAGCAGACCAATGATTTGCAAAAAGCAAAATTATTTATTTGAAGATTTAGCCGGTATTTTATACAAAGACGGTAAATCTTCTTTATTTGCAGTTTGTATAGAATATCCGAATAAAAAAGATTTGGTAGTTCTGCCATCAGGTACCTATATTTGTGCTAATTGCAGCGAGGAAGACAGGGAGGATATTTTAAAGAAGCTACTGAATACCATAAAACAAAAGTACGAAAAGAGCCTGAATTTATTGTACAGATGGTTGTTATTTCCGGAATTTTGCAGTGGAACTACCAAATACAAATATTTTTGGGAGAAGTAGAAGAAATAGACAATTAAAAGGTGCAATGAAAAAAAGAGGAGGTTTTCAAATGAGAAAACCTCCTCTTTTTATTCTTTTAAAACTTCTTTATGAGTTAATAGTTTGAAATCATGATTCGTTAAAACGTCAATCGCAGCAGATGTGTCTTCCACACGCAATATGATAATGGCCTCGCCGATTTTACGGCTTGTAAATGCATAAATATATTCCATACTAATATGTTGCTTTGCCAGCAATTCAATCACAGTGGATAATCCGCCTGCATTGTCCTGTATTGCAACCCAATTACTTTTTTGTCAAAGAAACTGTAAATTTGGCCTTTTCCAGTTCTTCCATAGCCTTTGCTGGTTTATCCACAATCATACGTAAAATACCATATTCGTTAGAATCTGCCACACAAAGCGCCAAAATATCAATGTCAGCTTCTTTTTAGTATCTGAGTAACACGAGATAAACGTCCGGATTTATTTTCCAGAAATACAGAAATTTGTTTTAATTGCATATGAAAATTCCTCTTTTCTTTGCTTATCAATAGAAGGGATATGCTTACCGCAAAGCGGCTGAGTATCTGTAATGAACCATTATGTTAAATGGCGCTTATCAATCACGCGTTTTGCTTTTCCCTCTGAACGCGGTATTGATTTTGGTTCCAACAAGCGTACTTTTGCAGAAATATTTAGTATGGATTGCAATGCAGATGCAATTTTTCTTTCAATTTCCGTTAAGCTTTTCAATGTGTCTTGGAACATGTCGGCTGTCATTTCTACTTGTACCTCTAAACTATCCGTATTATTGGCACGGTCTACTACAATTTGATAGTTGGGGTCCATATTAAGGGATAAAAAGTACAGCTTCAATTTGAGATGGAAAAACATTGATACCACGAATAATTAACATATCGTCTGTTCTGCCTTTTGGTTTGCACATCTTTACCAATGTTCTGCCACAAGAGCACGTACCACGCTCCAATTTACAAATATCACGTGTACGATAGCGAATTAAGGGTAATGCTTCTTTACCGATGCAGGTAAATACTAACTCTCCAAATTCTCCGTCTGGAAGAACTTCTTCCGTATCAGGATTAATAATTTCGGGATAGAAAAATCTTCGTTAATATGCATACCTTGTTGTGCCGGACATTCAAATGCTACGCCGGGACCTGCAATTTCAGACAGACCGTAAATATCATATGCCTTGATATTTAAAATTGCCTCCAGCTCCTGACGCATGTGTTCTGTCCAAGGTTCAGCGCCAAAAAAGCCTGCGCGTACAGGAAGCTGCTTTGTATCAATTCCCATATCTCTTGCAGTTTCTCCAATATACATAGCGTAAGAAGGTGTACAGCATAAAATATTAGAACCGTAATCCTGTAAAATTTGTACTTGGCGCTTTGTATTTCCTGAAGAAACCGGAATTGCGGTTGCATCCATGTATTCCGCTCCATAGTGCAGCCCCAATCCTCCCGTAAATAGGCCATAACCATAAGAAACATGGACATAATCAGATTTTGTAGTTCCAATGCTGGTAAGCGCACGCGCAACAGAGCGTGACCATACGTCAATGTCATTTTTGGTATAACCTACAACAGTTTGTTTTCCCGTAGTACCGGAAGATGCATGAATTCGTACCAATTCTTCTTTTGGAACAGCGAACATGCCAAAAGGATACGTATTTCTCAAATCATCTTTTACCGTAAACGGTAGTTTATGCAGGTCATCAATAGAATGAATATCGTCGGGAGATACCCCCATAGCATCCATTCGTTCTTGATATAGAGGCACGTTTTCGTATGCATGTTTGACCATGTGTTTCAAACGTTCGGTCTGAAGTTGACGCATTTCATCAGTAGATGCACACTCTATTTCAGGATCTAAATATTGTTTTTGGTACAGACATTCCAAGTTCCCCTTTGATTCACTTATTATTGTTACTATGATATTAGGAGTTATAACCTAATAAAAATGCTTTTTTCATTCATTTCAATAAATTTAGCAGGTACAGTTGCTTTGATGGTATCCAGCCAAACTTGTTTGTCAATATCCAGATGTTTGGCCATTGCTCCAAGCAAAACTACGTTGACTGCTTTTACAGAGCCTGCTTGCTGCGCTAATTTTAAAGCATCGAATGCAAGTAAATGTGCACCTTTATCTGCAATTTGTTTTTCTAAATGCTCAGGATAAGAGGCTGCGCCTGTAATGACAGGCATAGGGTCAATTTGTTGGGTATTGGCAATGATAACACCGCCTTTTTCAACCATGGCAAGTATCTTCCCGCTTCCAATAACTCAAAAGCCAAAATCACATCAGCTTCTCCTTGTTCAATTACAGGTGAATACACTTTATCTCCATAACGTACATAAGTAACCACAGAGCCGCCGCGTTGGCTCATTCCATGCACCTCTGACATTTTACATCATAGCCTTGATTTAACATAGCCGCACCAAGCACTCGACTGGCCAGCAGTGTGCCTTGACCGCCAACGCCTACAATCACAACGCTTTTTACATTTTGTTTCATGATACTACCTCCTGCTTGCCAATGGCTTTGACGCCGCATAGTCCAACGCATACGCCGCAGCCTACACATTGAGTAGCGTCAATGACAGCCTTTTTTATTTTTCATACTGATAGCAGGACAGCCAATACCCAGACATGCACGGCATCCAACGCATTTTTCGGGATTGATGAAAAAGGAGGATTATGTTTAACAGTTTTCAGCAGTGCACAGGGGCGACGCGCGATAATTACAGATGGTTCTTCCGCAGCCAGTTCTTCTTTTTAAAACAGTGCGCACCTGCTTTAAATTGAAAGGGTCTACTACGGTAACACGTTGCACACCCACAGCTTTGCATAGTGCTTCCAAGTCTACAGCGGCAGCCGGTTCGTTATAAATATTTTTTCCGGTAGTCGGGTTTTGCTGATGACCAGTCATACCGGTAGTAGAGTTGTCTAGGATAATAACAACGGAATTGCTCTTGTTATAGGCAATGTCGATCAGACCCGTGATGCCGGAGTGGATGAAGGTGGAATCTCCGATGACGGCAACTGATTTTTTCTCTCCCTGTGCACCGCGTGCTTTGTTAAATCCGTGCAGACCGGATACAGAACCGCCCATGCATAAACAAGTATCCATTGCATTTAACGGAGCAGAAGCGCCCAATGTATAACAACCAATATCTCCGCTTACAAAAATACGTTTGCTTTCTTTAACTCATAAAAGACTCCTCTGCGGGCAACCGCAGCACATCACAGGAGGACGTACAGGAGTTGGCTCATCTAATGACAACACTTCGTCTTCCTGGTGAAGCATGAGTTTTTGATGAGTTTTTGAGAAAGTTCTCCGCAGATTGGAAATAATTCTTTTCCTATAACATTTACGCCAATTCGGTTACAGTGTGTCTCAATGATTGGATCAAGTTCTTCGATAACGTATGTAGTTTCCACCATATTCGCAAAATTGCGTATCAAATCTACAGGCAAAGGGTGTACCATACCCAGTTTTAAATAGGAAACGGTATCGCCAAGTGCTTCTTTTTTGCGTATTGATAAGTCGCGCCTGAAACAATCACACCACATTTTTGCGTGGTTGTCTTCCACACGATTGATGTCACAGTTTTCTGCCCATTGAGATAATTTTTAGTTCTTTTTCTTCTACAAGAGGGTGTTTGGCTCTTGCAAAAGCAGGAAGAACAACATATTTGCTTGGCTGTTTTTCATATGGTTTTAAATCTATTTCTTTTCTGTCCTGTGTATCTACAATACTGCAAGAGTGAGAAATTCTGGTGGAAAGACGGATGATAACCGGAGTATCATACTCCTCTGAAAGTGAATAAGCCAGCTTTGTAAAAGAACAGCATTCCGCAGAATCGGAAGGTTCCAGCATAGGAACTTTAGATGCAATTGCATGGTGACGGGAATCTTGTTCATTCTGTGAAGAGTGCATACCCGGGTCATCTGCAACGGCAATTACCATACCGCCGTTTATCCCTGTGTAAGAGATGGTATATAAAAGGTCTGCCGCTACGTTTAAACCAACATGTTTCATAGCACAAAAAGAACGAGCACCGGCAATGGATGCACCTGCAGCAACTTCGGCTGCGACTTTTCATTGGGAGCCCATTCACAATATATTTCTTCAAATTTTGCGGCTGCTTCCGTAATTTCGGTACTGGGCGTACCGGGATAACTGGAAACTACGCGCACGCCGGCTTCGTATAATCCGCGTGCTACAGCCTCGTTACCTAATAATAGCTGTTTCATGATATACCTCCGTGCGGACCAAGACCGCTCGTACATTCATTTTTTACGTTTCGTTATTTTAGTGTATTTTCATACATATTCAACAGTATTTTACTATGTTTCTATATTGAATGCAAGGCATATTTCCCAGCTGTTCCCGCGTTTTGGGGTGATAAAATACAATGCTTTATTATGGCAAAAAACAAATATGGATTTACTCTATACAATACTATGCTTTTTGTATAAAATTGCCCTTACTTTTCTCTTATGCTATAATCGTAAATACATGTAAACGTGATATCATAACGGTTGAAAAGGAGGATAGCACATGCTATTGCTTTCTGCAGAAAAAAAAAATAGAAAAAAGTTACGGCATCAAACCTTTGTTAGAAGGTGCCTCTCTTTATTTGAGTCGAGGAGACAAAGTAGGTGTGGTGGGCTTGAATGGAATGGGAAAATCTACACTACTTAAAATCATTGCAGGTGTGGAGCAATACGATAGCAGGAGTATTACAAAAATACCTCATCTGGTCATTCATTATTTGCCTCAACAGCCTGATATGCAAGCTGGAAATACAGTGTTGCAACAAGTATTTTTAGGCGCTTCAGAAGAATTGCGTCAAATGAAAGAATATGAGGCAAAGTCTATATTAACAAAATTGGGCATTTCTGATTTTCAGCAGGATGTTTCCACATTGTCAGGCGGACAGAAAAAACGGGTAGCAATTGCAAGCGCTTTAGCTACTCCGTGCGATTTATTGATTTTAGATGAACCTACCAACCATTTGGACCATCATATGGTTGCCTGGTTAGAGCAAACCTTACAGAAATTTAGAGGCGCATTGCTTATGATTACCCACGACCGTTATTTTCTTGATCGGGTTTCCAATAAAATCCTAGAGGTAAACAACGGTCAAATTTATCAATATGAAAGCAATTATTCCGGTTATTTGGAGAGCAAAAGCACAGCGTGAGGAGATGGCGCTCAGTTCTGAAAGAAAACGTCAAAGCCTGCTGAGGAAAGAATTACAATGGATTCAAAGAGGAGTGAAAGCGAGAGGAACAAAGAGTCGTTCCCGTGTAGAACGTTGTGAAGCACTGAGAATAAAAGAGGCACCGGAGCTGCCTCAACAATTAGAGATTAGTTCAGTGGGTACACGACTGGGAAAAAAAGACCATAGAGGTAAATCATATTTCCAAGTCCTATGGAGATAAGGTGTTGATTCAAGATTTTTCCTATATTGTTCCTCGCAATGGAAGAATCGGAATTATAGGGGAGAACGGATGCGGAAAATCAACTTTGCTGCAATTGTTAAGTGGAAATTTATCTCCGGATACTGGTACCGTTGAGATAGGAGATACCGTTAAAATAGGATATTATACACAAGAATGCAAAAATATGGATGAACATCAGCGTGTAATTGATTACATCAAAGACGGCGCGGAATGGATTGAAACAATCAAGTAAATTAAGCGCGGCGCAAATGCGTGGAAACTTATTTTATTCCGCGGCGATATGCAATGGAATTATATCAATAATGATTTGGAGGAGGAGAACGTCAAATTTTATATTTATTGGAAACATTTGGAGGCGCCGAATGTTGTTGCTTTTGGATGACCGTTATTTTCTGGATAAAGTAACAGAAACTATTTTTGAATTTGAAGAAACGGAACCTTAAAAGCAATTTTTAGGGGGCTATTCTGATTACTTTAACACTGCAAAAAACAGATTTACGCGTGACAAAAATTAAAATTTTCTTATAATGAGCAAAAGAGAATTTCGGAGAATTGACAGTATTATAGAAGCGTTAGAAGTACAAATACAAA
>VOFB01000404.1_pt1 | contig 12041 bp, 19 predicted proteins | sample 5384141 | NCBI WGS metagenome assembly VOFB01 (sample SAMN12384721, study PRJNA508395) | human gut metagenome | isolation source: healthy gut A | host: Homo sapiens
TTGTGAAATTCCGACTGCTGACTCTGCCAGGCAGTTCCAAAGTTTCCTTTTAAATGAGAATATTTCTTTAATTCCGGATATCCATGTGCCGGAAGCATCTCACTGTGGGTGTAGATATTGATCCCTTTTCCTTCCGTCTGCTTTAATAACAGTTCCATATCATGAAGATCATGTCCGCTGACAACGATGAAAGGCCCCTTTTCGATGGTCAGTGGAACTTCTGTCGGTACCGGATTGCCATAAGTGCCGGAGTTTGCATGATCCAGAAGCTCCATGCAGCGGAAATTAATCTCACCCGTTTTTAATACGAGTGCAAGTAATTCGTCACTGCTTTTTTTCCGAACCGAGGGCTTCGAGTCCTTCATAAAAGAAATCAAGGACATTTCTGTCTACATAATCCAACGCATAAGCATGATAAGCGTAAGCAGCCATTCCGCGGATTCCGAAAAGAATAAGAGACTTTAACGAGCGGATATCTTCCTGATCTTCCCAGATATGGCGGACATCATAATTCATGATATCCGGATAGATCCGGTCCTTTTCAACATTTACTTCATGAATAAGTTTGATGATCGTATCATTGAAAAAAATTAACATTGGTAATGGTGGTGAATAACCCTTTTAAGATAAGTTCATCCGCATGTTCGAAAGAAGCATCGGATTCAGGGCAAGCTTTTTACGCACGGCACGTGACAGGCCGATCAGCGCACCGGTAAGCTCATCTTGATAATTGGCGGTGTCATTTTTTTTCCACAGACACCGGCACGCCCCTTCACATCCGGAATTATGAGCGGTCTGCTGACACTGGAAACAAAAACATATCTTTCACTGGTAAGACCTCCGTATATTTGTGATAGGTCTATTATGTACCGATATGTGAAATTTATTCCTGAGTTTTATGAGAAAAACAGCCTTACAGCCAGTGCAGAGAACACAAATCCCATAAGGTCTGAAAGGCACGCCGCCGCAAATACCGAGGGATAAGTCTTTTGTTTTATGGCTGAAAAATATACTGCTATTGTGTAGAATGTCGTTTCCGTTGAACCCATTAAAACGCTTGCCACACGTCCGCTGTAGCTGTCAGGGGAAACGCCTGAAAGAATGGTTTCAAGGCAGGCGAGTGCGCCGCTCCCTGAAATGGGTCTGACTATGGCAAGGGGTATGCACTCTTCTGGAAAGCCTAGAAAAGTGGTCACAGGTCGGAGCAGTTTTGCTATAATATCAGCCGCACCTGATGATGTGAACATTCCCACTGCTGTCATAAGCAGAATGAGCATTGGTATCAGCCCCACGGCGATTTTGAGGTTTTCAGTCGCACCCTCGCAGAACACATTCACTATATCCACCTTTTTTACAAGCCCATAGCAAAGTATAAAAACCATAAGCGCAGGCACGAAAATGTCACCGAAATTCATGGCGTTCGTCCTTTCTGAGGTTGAGGGCATAGACCATAAGACAGCCTGCGGTCACGGAGATAAGGGAGGAGAAAATGATAGCAGGCGTTACGTCAAAGGGGATACTGCACCATGCTCAAGGCGCATTGCCGCAATGGTGGAGGATAAGCTGAATGGAAGCCGTGTTAAGCACCACAAGCATAGAAATGCACTTCTTTCGTGCCGCAGGCGGAAGCTTCTGCATGGCTTTCACTGTGGCTATGCCTGAGGGTGTGGCGGCATTGCCTAATCCTAAAAGGTTTGCGGTCAGGTTCATTGTCACGGCATTCATGACCTCGGGGCAGTGTGCGGCATCTCTGAATAGTAGCCTAGTGACGGGGATAGCATACGGGCAATGACCGCTGTTATGCCAGCCTTTTCACATATCTTCATAAGTCCGCCCCCAAAGACACATCGAGCCACTCAGGTATATGACAAGCTCCACCGCTTTGTTACATCCTTCAAGAGAAGCCACTGATACTGCTGTCATGTCGCCTTTAAGAAAACCGCATAACAAGGCGGATAGGGACAATATCACAATTATTACGCTTAATATAATTAACACTCCTTTCAGCTAGTATTCATATCAAGTTAATATATGAAAAACTTTGACAATAAGTGTGAAATTTTGGTGATAACGCTTGACAAATGTAATTATGTTTGTTATAATATGTTTATCATAAGATTTATGTTAAATGAAATACTATTTTTGTGTTTCAAATTAATTTAAAGGGGATTGATTTTATGAAATCTACAGGAATTGTAAGAAAAGTTGACGAGCTTGGAAGAATAGTTCTTCCTATCGAGCTCAGAAGAACCTACGACCTTGCTGTTAAGGACGCTATCGAGATCTATACAGATGATGACAAGATCATTCTGAAGAAGTTCCAGAGAACTTGTATCTTCTGCGGAAGCGGTGAAGAGTGCGTTGAATACAAGGGCAAGACAATTTGTGCAGCCTTTGTATGGCAGAGCTCAAGGGTGAAACTAAGTAATTACATATTTGTAGTAATATTGTGAAAAATAGCAGGACGGACATGAAAGTGTTTGTCCTGCTTAATTTTATGTATGAAAAAGCGTGTATGCAAAAAACATACACGCTTTTTACAATATTAGTTTTTGAAATCATCTTCGCTGCCATTAAATACCGTCATGTGGAGATATTCGCCGCTTTCATAGAATGAGAATTTTACACGGTTGGTATAAGTCCAAAACGTCCAATTCATATCCTCGTCAGGCTTTGAAAACAGGCTCATACCATATCTTGTCCTTGTTAAATCTGCTGTCTGAAGCGACGATGTTTTTGTACGTCCGTTCTGTGCAGTATATGACAGGTCTTACGCCGTATTGCTTTTTCTATCCTGTCGCAGAAGTCTGCAAGGTTATCTGCGGCTTCGTAATAGTCAGGGGCAGAAGTCTGTAAAGTCCTCTCAGTCTTACCTCCACTGCAGGGATAAGCCTGCCGCTTAGATCCTCGCCCACAGCATTTATGAAATGCTCTGCCTGCTTAGTGCCGTCAGTATCAAGCTCAAGCACATGGTATGCTCCCACTGATATATCAGTGTCCTTTGAGCCGTTCCAGTTGTCACGGAACGCACCGTCCTCAAAGGTAGTGCCTTTGGTGGCTCTTATATAGGCGGTCTGGATATTCTGCTTAGCAAAACTCTTCCAGCGTATCTCGCCCATTGACTCTGTTACAACAGGTCCTCTTATTGGATAGTCACGCTTTTTCGGCTCATTGAACCACAGTCTGCCTGTATACAAAAGCACCGCAATGTTTATCACAAGCACAACTGCACACAGTATTATCAGCCGTTTTACGAGCTTTTTCAGAAATCTGTGACGCGGCTTTTCTTCCTCGCAGACCTCGTAGTTTGTGTAGTTTGAAAGGTCACGATCGTCATACTCGCTGTCTATTTTGTTTATAGCTTCCTTGTCAAGCTTGAATTTCTTGCTGCGTTTCATTAGCAGTATCCTCTCGGTTAAATTCCTCAGAATTTGCGATAAGCTCCGCAAAGGTATATGTGTCAAGCTTGTTCCTTACCATTTCAGATATCTCGTTAAAAGCTTTCTGATAACAGCAGATACCGTCTGCACCTCTGTTGCAGGTGCAGTCTGGGGAAAGACATCTTGAAAAATAATATGTACCCTCTATGGCTTCAAGAACGTCTTTCAAGGTAAGCTGTGCAGGGTCTTTATTTATGATATAGCCCCCTGCGTGCCTTTATATGACTTCACTATGTCAGCCGCAACAAGCTTTCTCAGTATCTTCAGCGCAAATCGAAGTGTAACGCAGGCATCATTGGAAATGGTCTTTGCGTCCATTTTGTCTTTTTCGCGGCATAGAACGGATACTATTCTTACTGCGTAATCCGCCTCAAGTGTTATAAACATTTATTTCCTCGAAACTTAGTCAAGATAATCTCTTACCTTGTTGCTCCTGTTAGGGTGACGGAGCTTTCTGAGAGCCTTTGACTCTATCTGACGTATTCTCTCACGGGTAACGTTGAACTGCTGACCTACTTCTTCAAGAGTTCTTGAACGTCCGTCCTCAAGACCGAAACGCAGTCTGAGCACCTTCTCCTCTCTCTCTGTAAGAGTGGAAAGCACCTGATTTATCTGCTCTTTAAGAAGCACAAGTGAAGCGGCTTCTGCCGGAGCCGGAGCGTCATCATCAGGGATAAAGTCGCCAAGATGTGAGTCCTCCTCCTCACCGATAGGTGTTTCAAGAGAAACAGGGTCCTGAGCGATACGCATTATCTCTCTTACTCTTTCAACGCTCATATCAAGCTCTTTTGCTATTTCCTCAGGTGACGGATCATGACCGTTCTTGTGGAGAAGCTGTGAGGATACTTTCTTTACCTTTGTGATAGTTTCTACCATGTGTACAGGTATTCTGATAGTTCTTGCCTGATCGGCGATCGCTCTTGTTATAGCCTGTCTTATCCACCATGTGGCATATGTGGAGAATTTGAAGCCCTTTGTATAGTCAATTTTTCAACGGCTTTGATAAGACCCATGTTGCCTTCCTGGATAAAAAAGGAAGCTCATTCCTCTGCCCACATATTTCTTTGCGATAGAAACAACAAGTCTGAGGTTTGCTTCTGCAAGTCTTTTTCTTGCTTTTTTAGCGTCCTTTTCATTGCCGCTAGACATCTTTTCTGCAAGTTGTATCTCCTCCTCGGAGGTAAGAAGCGGCACTCTGCCTATTTCCTTAAGGTAGATCTTAACCGGGTCGTCGATAGCGATCCCGTCAGTTGAAAGGAAATATCAACGCCGTCCTGATCCAGATCGTCTTCTGGGTTTACCATGTCAAGGCTGTCGTCGGTGATGATATCATCAATTATCTCAATATTATTTGCGGCACAGCTATCATAGAAGCTGTCCATTTGCTCGACGTCATAGTCGAGCTTTTTCAAGCGTCAGTTATCTCTTTTTGTAGTGAGCTTGCCTGTAGTTTTGCCGTGTTCCATAAGGTTATCAAGTATCTGTTTCTTGTCTGTCATTTCAAACACTCCAATCTCAATTTTTACATCGGTTGATCTTTGCTAATTCTTTTTTGCGCATTTCCTCAAACTTTTGAAGAAGTCATCGTCGGATATATCCTCCTGTTTCTCCTTCGGTTTGTAGTTTAAAAGCACATTTATATAATCCTCAGCGACCTTGGCGTCAATGCCCAGTTCGCTGTATTTTTTCCAGTATCTCCGTTATCTTACCCACTTCCTCGGGTGAAAATTCACCATTAAAAGATGATACAGAGCAATCCTGCAAATCGGTTATCTTGCTCGTCAGGCTTTCGTAAACACGCCTATTGAAGCTGGTAACGAATTTGTCGGGCGGAAGCCTTTTGAGAACATCTCCGCAGGCGTCATGATTATTGTAGAGATAATATATGATACCCGCTTCAGCGGCGGATTCTCGTCTGTGTTCATTGGCTTCGGGGTTTATGGTGTCACGCTTGTCAGCGAAGGTTATAGTGCGAGTCCATTCCTTTTTGCTATACTGATAGCGACGGTTTTTAAGTATAGCATTAAGTTCTGCATTGACAGTTGTGATGCTCACATTCTGTTCAGCCGCCACCTTTTTGCGTATATCTCACGCTCAGTAGGGGAGCTTATATCCGCAAAGGACTTTATAGGTTTTTTGAGATAATCTATCCTGCCTATATCAGTGTCCATATCAATGCCGTCTTTGCATTTTTCTAGCTCAAACTCTATTGCACCGTCTGATTTTTTTTCAGCAAATGGCGAAAGTGGTCTGCTCCGAATTTGTTTATGTACTCATCAGGGTCTTTTGCACCGTTCATTTTTATAACGGTGGTTTTAAGACCGGTCTCACCGAGAATTTTTATTGCTCTCGTTGTGGCTTTCTGACCTGCGCCATCTGCGTCATAGCATATGACAACGTTGTCTGCGTAGTTGGATATTATCTTCGCCTGTTCAGGGGTGAGCGCAGTTCCGCAGGAAGCTACGGCGTTCTCAAAGCCTGCCTGATTAAGGGAAATAACGTCAAGGTTACCCTCACACAGAAGAATGGTCTTATCTTTCACTGCGGCGTTTTGGCGAAGTGCATGGAGAAAAGAAATCTGTTTCTTTTGAATACACAAGGGGTATCTTTTGAGTTAAGGTATTTTCTCTTATCGTCAGGTGTGAGCGCTCTTCCGCCAAAGCCCCACTATATGACCTGCAAAGGTCGATAAAAGGAACATTGCACGATTTACGAAGAAATCGAACGTATTTCGGGTATTCTTCTGTGAACGTGAGATAAGCGAGCCTTGCTCCAATTCTTCCTCGGTAAAGCCCTCAGAGAGCATATAGCTTTCAAGGCAGACCAACTGTTTGGAGCAAAGCCCATTCCATATTTCTTTATGGTTTCAATACTGAGCTTACGTTTGTTTATAAGATAGTCAAGACATTCCTTGCCCTGTGGTGTCTTTAGCTGATGATAGAAAAACCTTGCGGCTGTTTTATTCATTTCATAGAAGCGCTTTCTGGTATCGGTGCGCTTGCTGTCATAGCCGTTATCCTCCGGAAGCGGCACTCCGCCACGTTCTGCAAGGAGCTTGACAGCTTCCCAATAGTCAGATTATTGTACTTCATTGTAAAGTGATAACATCTCCGCCTGCTCCGCAGCCAAAGCAGTGAAAATACTCTTTGTCAGGGTGAATATGGCAGGACGGGGTTTTTCGTTGTGAAAAGGGCAGAGGCAAACATAATCTCTGCCTGTTCTTTTGAGGGGTGACGTAGTCTGCTCATGACCTCTGCGATAGGGTTGGCAGCTTTAAGTCTTTCTATAAAATCTATAGGCAGCGGCAAATTTCTTCCTCCTTGGGTATGCGCTAATACTTTGTCCACCCCAATGGGATAAACAGATTTTTAAAGGTCTCAATGGCAAATCCGTCTGTCATGCCTGATATGTAATCGCAGATAGCACGGTCAATTCGAACTGATAGGCGAGATTCATATAAAAAGGCAGGCGAGCTTTTCGATATGATGAACATAGTAGTCATAGAGCTTTGCTATCATGTCTTTAGCCTTGACTTCTTCTGATTTGCACTTTGGATTTGTGTATACAAAGTCAAACATAAATCTATGCAGTGCAGTGTAGGCGTCACTCACTTCGTTGTCCATATGCAGGCTTTCTGCTCCGCCCTTGATAAGCGAGGTCACAAGAGTGGTTATCCTCTCAGATTTGGATCCGCCAAGAACCTTTGTGATGTTTTTCGGGATATCCTCCTCGGTCATAATGCCTGCACGAACGGAATCGTCGATATCGTGATTTATATAGGCGATAACGTCTGCAAATCGCACAACATAGCCCTCTTTCGTGTCGGCTATCATGTTAGTGTGCTTTAATATTCCGTCACGGACTTCTTCTGTGAGGTCAAGACCCTTACCGTCTTTTCCAAAATATCCACTACACGCAGGCTTTGCTCATAGTGGTGAAAGCCGTCAGGGCTAAGCTCGTTGAGTGCCCTTTCTCCTGCATGACCAAAAGGCGTATGACCAAGGTCATGACCCAGTGCGATAGCTTCGGTGAGATCTTCGTTGAGCCGCAAAGCCCGTGAGATAGTCCGTGCGATCTGACTTACCTCAAGGGTATGAGTAAGTCGTGTTCTGTAATGGTCGCCTGGGGACAGATAGACCTGAGTTTTATGCTTCAGCCGTCTGAAAGAGTTGCAGTGAAGTATCCTGTCACGGTCACGCTGGAAACACGTCCTCAGCGGACAAGGTTCGCAAGGCTCTTTACGCCCTTTTGAATCAACAGACAAGCAGGCGTTTTCGCTCAGAAATTGTTTTTCAAACAATTCGGTTTGTTCTCTCGGCAAGCACAAAAATTCCCCCTTACAGTATATAAAACATACTAACTCTATATAATATATACTATAATAGTTCAAAAAGCCTTTATTTTTACATAAAGGCTGAATGTTTTGTATAATCGCACAAATCTCATGCAAAATCAGCGAGGAGATTTGTTTCTTCTGACAATTCAAGCTTGCCGCAGGATATATCCGTAAGCTGTTTTTCAGCTTGTCTGAAAATTCAGACTTCACAAGAAACGCAAGGTTTACAGAATCGGCAAAGTCCTCTTTTTCCATTATCACGCCATATTCAGGCAGCGCATAGCTGACCTTGCCATAAAGTGTATAGTCGCAGGAAAAGGATATTCTTGAACACTCACACATTTTCATTTTTCTTGCAGCGTTCACCGCCATTGAACAACCCTGAGAATAGGCTCTTGTAAGACCGCTTGCCCCCAAAAGTATTCCACCGAAATATCGTGTCACCACCACACAAACGTCTGTAAGCCCAGATTTGTTTATTACATCAAGCACAGGCACTCTCGCCTGTACCCTGTGGCTCACCGTCGTCGCTGTATCGTGAAACGTTACCCTCTCTCAACACATAGGCATAGACGTTGTGTCTAGCCTTGCGGTTTTCGGCTTTTATCCTGTTTATAAATGCGACAGCCTCATCAGCGGTGCTGACAGGTGCGATATGCCCGATAAATTCGGACTTTTTTCTCCGTAAAGCTCGCCTGAGCTTCCTCAGATTGTTGTATATCCCATTTGGTTTCCTCATATAAAAAGAAAAAAAGGAACGGAATTATCCGTTCCCTTTGAAAATTAGTCAAGATTAAATCTCTTCTTGAATCTGTCAACACGTCCGCCTGTATCTACGAGCTTCTGCTTACCTGTGTAGAAATGGGTGGCATCTTAGAACAAATTTCAACCTTGATATCCTTCTTTGTAGAACGAGTATGGATAACATTACCGCATGCGCAAGTAATTGTTGTTTCCTCATACTTTGGGTGAATTCCTTCTCTCATTTGACTTCCTCCTTCCAAACTAAAATTATGACTCATAGAAGCCCATCATTTCAGTTTAGACAGTAGTTCTATGTAGTATTTATCAATATGCTGAACAAATCAGCTTTATTATTATACCATTATATACGTCACTTGTCAAGCACTTAACACTTTTTTTTTTTACATTTATCCTGCTCATTTCGACAAAACAAAAAGGCAACCCATCGGCGCCCTTTGTTTGTAAAAATTTTGGAGAGGATGAAACGAGCTAAGAGTTTGATCTTAGTGTTTACATTCTTTTTTTTCTTTCTCTGTTCTACATTACATATTATAGCCTTTAGGGGCTGTAACTTCAAGAACAGACAAGTTACATTTCACTACAATACTGTTACAAATTATTTCAATTTGTAACTTTAAAATAACCTTAAATTTTTCTCAAAGCAGGCTTATTATTCGTGGTCAACTCCATATGCTGCACGGTATTCCAGCATTTTGTCAAGATACTCTTTGCCCTCAACAACACCGTCCTGAATAGCCTTGATGATATCGTTGATGTTTACGATAGAGTATACCTTTACGCCAAAGTCTTTATAAGCCTGTTCAACAGCTGAAAGGTCGGTGTCAAGAGCCTTTTCCATTCTGTCAACTGTTATCACCATGCCTGTTACGTTTACGTCTGCGGCACTTTTGAGCTTTGGCATTGACTCTCTGAGAGCCTTGCCAGATGTCATAACATCGTCGATGATTATTACCTTTTCTCCGTCTGCAAGCTTCTTTCCAACGAACATTCCGCCCTCGCCGTGATCCTTAGCTTCCTTTCTGTCAAAGCAGTAAGAAACGTCAATGCCATACTTTGTTGCAAGCGCGATAACGGCTGAAACAGCAAGAGGGATACCTTTATATGCAGGTCCGAAAAAGTGTTTCAACAGGTATTTTGTTGTCAGCTATGCGATCAGCGTAAAAGCTGCCCAGCTTTGCAAGCTGTTCGCCTGTTTTATAGTTTCCGCAGTTGATGAAATACGGAGCTTTTCTTCCACTTTTAAGCGTAAAGTCGCCAAATGTGAGAACTCCGCTGTCTACCATAAATTTTATAAATTCTTCCTTGTAGGTCATATTGAACTTCCTTTCAATTATGTTACTTTGATTATACCACATTTTTCACGGCTTTGCAAAGGTTTTTTTGTCTGCCGAACATAAGTCCGTGAGAGCCTGTGGCAAGGCAGAAAAAAACGCCGTGTTCTCGCATATCTCCACATATTGAGTGTATAACGCCGTATTGCTGTCTATCGGTATTTATACGTGCGAAGCTTTCGCCCAGATCATCAGAAATATAAAAGCCGTATTCGCCACTGATATTTCCTGTGACATACATTGCAGGAGTTTCTTCAAGCCCTTTTCCAAAGCCTATGCAATTAATCCTGTCCTCATGGAGAATATCACTTATACCCACGCTGTCACTCTCTTTATCTCGAAGCGGTAAAGTCCCTTTATGCCGTTTGCAAGCCAGAATACTCCGCTTTTATCTGGCTGTCTTGAAAGCTGATAGTGAGCGTATCGTGGACACTTTATGTCCGTTTTATGGACACTTCTCTGAAAGTTGCACCTTTGTCACGGCTGATGTAAAGCCCCAGATTTTCTCTTTCTGCTATGGCGAAGAAAAGATCGCTGTTGTAATAGTCCGAGAAAAAATTTTTACGTTGTGTTCATCTGCTGAGTTTCCACTGCTGTCCGTAAAAATGGACTTTTGCCATGTTTTGCCCTCATCGTCGGTATAGCAGACAGCCTTGTTAGAAAAGCCTCTGCCGCCTGCAACAGCCCACATTATGCGTTTGCCGTCGGCAGATATCGCTGTCCAACCTGAGTCTACATTAGGCTTTTCGATGTTGTCAAGCTTTTGGTCTATAAACTCAGAAAGCCCACGGGGCATGGGAAGTCTTTCCCACGTTGAACCGCAATCTTTGGATAAAGCTAAGACCCCCTTTTGTTTTGCCCGTCCAGTTGCCACGGGGAGTTGCGACGATGTATTCTGGGTCGCTGAGGGTGAGATCAGCATTAAGGCAGGTTATATAGCGGTCGCCTTTTTCGTTTGCAAAGGGTTTTCGCACTCGCTGTCATAGTCCTTAAAGGCAAAGCCACCAAGGTCGCCAATAATATCTATAATGCGATTCCTGCCATGGGGAGTGGTGTATACATTAAGGTGAACAGTTTCCTCGATGCCCTCGCAGAATGGTTTGACAAGCACATCTCCGATTGCAAGACCTGTTATCATGAACAGACCTGTTCCTGTGTTGAACAAGGCTGTGTCGCTGTCAAAAAGGTGAAAGCTTTATGTCGCTTATCCAGTGGACGCAGTTTCCGCCGCCGTTGTATCGTGGCTTCATGTATGGGATATTCCAATCGAAGCGGCTATATTCAAGCCTGTTCATTATTATCTTCCAGCTTTCACCGCTGTCGGTGCTTGTATAGATTATATCTCCGCCATTTTTCCGGCAGACAGTTGATAGCAAAAAGCATTTTGCCATTGGAACATATTCGCTGTAGCCGCATGGGATATGGTCCTCGGGGGTGATGTCTTTGTCAAAACAGTCACTCCATTTTCGATGCGGTATCTGTATACTTTGCCACCTGAAAGCGAGCCTGTGTCGCAAGCATAAGCAACCATGCCACCATAGAATACTTCTCCGCTTGAAGCAAAAGTGATGTATATATATCTGCTGTCGCTGGTGATACGCTGTGGCACGAAGCCATAATATGTTGCCTTTTCATATCTTACAGGTTCGGGGGCGGTGAGGTGAACGAAGCTTTTCAAGCCGTCTGTGGAGCAATACAGAGTGTGACCTCTTGTTACACCGTCAGGGGAGTTTGCTTCACCTGAACAGCCTGCGATAAAAAGTTTGCCCTCACTGTCTGTCCATATAAGCGAGATGTTTTTCTCACCAAACAGGTCTATGCTTTGCCAGCTTTCGCCCATATCCTCAGAATAGATAATTCCTGCGGTCTGAGAGCCGAAATACAGCCTGCCGTTTTTGTAAATAAGTCTGTCACCTGTGGCTCTGCCAACTTCGTTTCCGTGAACGCTGCATGGGAGTGTCTTTTGTATTATATTTTCTCCCTTGTCATCAGATATGCAGATATAATTTGAGCGTTTATCTCCGCAGGTGAAAAACAGCTTATTTGGGTCGTTTTCGTCAAGGGCTATTGCAAGGGATAGGTCTGAGCAGGGGTCGTCTGCGGTAACTTTGTCTGCCAGATACACCCAAGTTTGTTTATCAAAGTCATAGCGATAAACGCAGCAATGCA
>VOFB01003689.1_pt1 | contig 12025 bp, 19 predicted proteins | sample 5384141 | NCBI WGS metagenome assembly VOFB01 (sample SAMN12384721, study PRJNA508395) | human gut metagenome | isolation source: healthy gut A | host: Homo sapiens
ACTACTATGAGCATATTCGGCAAAGCAAGCAGGAGAAGCTATTTCACGAGGCTATCTTCCAGATCGGCAACTTAACAGACTGCGGGTGCGGCTCCCCTGGAGGGGAACGGGCGGCGGCAGCTCTCAAAGAGTTTGCAGAGTCCTTCCAGGAGCGCAACCCTCATCTGCGGGTGTTCAATATGGTGCTGCACATGGACGAGGCCACGCCCCACCTCCATGTGGACTTCGTGCCAGTGGCAACGGAGCAGAGCCGGGGCCTCTCAACGCGGGTATCAATGAAACAGGCGTTAAAGCAACAGGGATTTGAAGGGCTGGGCAGGAAGCAGACGGAATGGAAAGCCTGGATGGAACGGGAGAAAGAGGCCCTAACGGAAATCGCCCAGGCGCACGAGTTTGAGATTATCAGCTTGGGCGGTGGCCGCGCCTCATATGGAGCTGCCAGAATACAGAGCAGCGGCCCAGCGACTTGAAGCTATCCAGGAACAGGTGACAGCAGCAGAGCAAGAGATCGCGGCCCTGGAAAAGCAGAGAAAGGCCCTGCAAGGGAATGTGAAGCTGCTGAAAGCGGTTGAGAAGGTCAAGCCAGATCTGGACGCAATACAACCGGAAAAGACGCTGACAGGGGCCGTCAAGGGCGTGACGGTGGAGCAGGTGAAGGAGCTGAAGGCGGCGGTGATCCGGGGCGCGGCGGCAGAGCAGAAGGTGCGGGAGCTGAAAGTAGAAAACCAACAGCTTCAGCAGAAAATCCCCTCGATGAAAGAAAAGCTGAAGGACGCCCAGGAGCGACAGCGGCTTGAAAATGAAAACCGGCAGCTCAAAGTGCAGGTGGAATACCTGGAAGAAGATTTGAGCTGGGAGCGCGGGATTTCGGCACGGCTCCGGGAAGGGATCGGGGCGGTGCTGGACTTTCTGGATCGGCACTTGCCGGAGCAGTTCCGGCCCCTGGTCGAAAAGGCGCGGGAGCTCCTACCTGTGCCAGAGGTGCAGCAGCCGGAGAAAGAGCAAGAACGGGGCCACACCTGGGGCGGCATGGAGCTGTAAAGGAAGCCTGTCCGGGGGACTTGAAAGAGCCGCCCGGACAGGCTATAATAACAGTAAAAATAGGGAAAAAATGTATTGATAATATATGCCCCCCTATGGGGTATGGGGGATAACAGGGGTTAGTGTGTCATAAAATAGGGAATAAAATGTATTGATAATATATGCCCCCTATGGCCTTTAGGCCAGGGAAAAAATAATAAAATATTCTCTCTCGGACAGGGAGAAAGTCGGAGGGGTAATGGGGGTGAGCGACGGGGTGTGGGAATGTGGCAAACCTGAAAGGTTTTCCATCATTTCCATGCCCCAGAGCGAGGGGGAAAAGGGGGAGGTGACTTTCTCTTTAAGGCCCCGAAGGGGCCGCTCTTTGGCTCCCCCTTTTCCCCCTATGGGTTTGCAGAATGTACGAAAAGAGGTGTAAGGAATGGCGGATCAGCAAGAAGCCCTGGAACGGCTGCGGGAACTTTACAGGGAAAAGAACGAGCATTTAGAGAAATTTTTGGAGCCGGTGGAGCCGTATGAGTTTTATCGTGAGATCTTTCCGGAAGGATCTTTCGAGAGGAAAGGCCATTTTGAGGACAGGAAGGGAAATGGAATTGCGGTGACGGTGCCGAAAGGTGAGGTTGACAAGGCAACGGGGATTGCCTTGCAGATCGAGGGGGACGGTAAAGCGAAACGCTGTACCATTACTGACGAGCTGGACGAGCTGCGGGAGTTGCAAGATACCGATTTTACGATTATGTCCCCGATCTCCTATTTTGGGCGGCGGCGGTGCGGCAAAAATGCCCGGTATCTCTATGCCCTGGTCTTTGACCTGGACGGGGTGGGTATGCCCCAGCTCCGGGACACGCTGCACCAGATGAACAAGGATATTCTGCCCCAGGCAACCTTTGTTGTAAACAGCGGGACAGGGCTTCACCTGTATTATGTGCTGAAAGAGCCGGTGCCTATGTACCCGTACAACCAGAAATGCTTGAAAGAGCTGAAATATTCCCTTACCCGGCAGATTTGGAATAAGTTTACCTCCACCATCAAGGAGCCGCAAATGGGGATTTTGCAGGGCTTTCGGGTTGTCGGCTCCGGCTCGAAGCTGGGACGGGAGTACCCTGTGAGGGCGTTTCGGCTCGGTGGGCCGGTGGAGCTGGCGCGGCTGCTTGATTATATCCCGGACAGCAATGGGGAGCAGCAGCGGCTTGAAGGGCTTATGAGAAAGAGCCGCCTGTCGCTGGCCGAGGCGAAGGAGAAGTACCCGGATTGGTATGAGCGGCGGATCGTCAAAAAGGAGCGACGGGGCCGCTGGACGGTCAAGCGTGACCTTTATGACTGGTGGCTGCACCGGATCGCCGATGAAATCCGGGTGGGCCATCGTTTCTATGGCATTATGACGCTGGCGATTTATGCGAAAAAATGCCAATGAAAGCATTAAAAAAACAGTTAATTGGAGATTGTCAATGAGGGTCGACCTAAAGGCAGCGGAACGGCTCAGGTACGGGTTTATGAATGGCGGCAGCAGCACCCGGAGGGCCGTAAGGCCGACTGTCACCGAGAAACTGGCCTTGATCCGAAAACTATCCGCAAATGGTGGGATTGTCCACCGCCAGCGGTGCGCTTTGAAGATGGGCATATAACGGTGCGGGTGTCCCCTACGCAGGAGTTGAGCGATTGGCTCCTGGACGCACTGCACAATGGGGTCAGGAATAAGGCCCAGAAAGGCCCTTGTTACGCTTTAGAAGTCGTTTTCAGCCCTCCGTGGGTAAATATACCGGCTCCATCGCTACTGCGCCCGTAAAGCCGCATAAATCAAGGCTTTTTGCCCCCTAAATGCGTACATACTGGGATAGAACTTTAGAGCGTCGAGGACAGGGAGATTGTATTGACATTGTAAACAAAAAGCTATACAATGAATATGATAAAACGGGTTATAATAAAAGCGAAAGGAGTTGCTATTATGGCGAATACAAGTATCAATATCCGTATGGATGCAGATTTGAAGCGGCAGTTTGAGGCGTTCTGTGCTGATATGGGAATGACGATGACAACGGCGTTCAATGTTTTTGCGCGTAAGGCTGTGAGGGAGTATAGAATACCCTTTGAAATCAGCGGCGATGTGCCGAACGCGGAAACCGTCGAAGCAATCAAGGAAGTAAAGAGAATGAAGGCTAATCCGAGCCTCGGCAAGACCTATTCAATGTCGATCAGATGATGGAGGAGCTACTTGCCGATGTATAACATAAGACCAACCACAAAGTTTCAGAAGGATTTGAAGCGTGTGAAAAGCGCGGCTTTGATATTTCTTTGCTGACCGATATTATTAAAAAGCTGGCTGCGGGGGAGCCGTTGCCGGAGAAGAACAGGGATCACCAGCTTTCCGGGGACTATGCGGGGTGTCGTGAGTGCCACATTACGCCGGATTGGTTGCTGATCTACGAAGTGGACGGGGACGAGCTGATTTTATATCTCACCGGACGGGATCGCATAGCGATTTATTTTAGGGGAAGGAGGAAAGGTCTATGAGCTGGGATAAAGAGAGGATCGCGCAGCTGCGGCTCCCCGATCCGGCGGACGATGATCCGCACCCTCGGCTGCTTCTGGAAGGGTACGGCATACATGCTGGGCAGGGATTTACCGCCTTGTTTCCCGATGGCTGGCACGGTGTGTGTCCGTTGGCCTGTTCGTGAAGGTATGAAAACAATCCGGCAGATAGCCGACGAGATAGGCGTATCAAAACAGGCGGTTTATAAGCGGTACAAAGGCAAGCTGTATACGGTTTGCGCTCCGTATGCGCATACGGAACAGGGGTCTTGTATCTATCGGAGCAGGCTGAAACCCTGATAAAACAAGACTTTTTGAGAGATGGCTGCCCCAATGGATCGCATACGGATACGCATACGGAGCGCTCCGTTGGAGCGGTGCCGGAGCAGTCGCAAGAGGCTGGTGTGGTAGCAATTTTACAGGCCACCATTGACACGCTGCAAGGGCAGCTTTCTGTAAAGGACAAGCAGATTGAAGAATTGAATGCAAGGCTGGCAGAGGTCAGCTCTGCGCTGGTGGTGGCACAGCAGACTGCCCAGGCCGCCCAGGCACTTCATGCCGGAACAATTCGGCAGCAGCTTACTGATGGTGAAGATGATCCAAATCAACAGGGGCAGACGGTGGAGCAGAAAAAAAGCTGGTTTTCAAAAGTTTTTGGTGGCAGATAGGAAACAAAAGTATATTTTTTGTCGTCAGTACAAGTAAGAAAGGCGGTGTGATACAGTGAAAAAGATTGTTCTTGTTTTGGTGGCGGCTATGGTTTTGGTATTCACTGGTTGTGAAAAAAAAGAAACTATTTCTATGCCTTTTGATGTTGCTGATGTAAATAACATTGAGATGTATCGCAATGCTGAGCCATACTCCGCCGAAAAGCAAGTTATCACAGAAAGCGAAGACATAGCTGATCTTTATTCTCTGTTTTCGGGACTGGAGGTAAGCGATAAGAAAACGGAAAAGCATGAATGAGGATAAAATCAGTATGGTAAGTCCCAGCCGGATCGGAAAACTCGGGAAACCGTAGCGGGGCAAAAGCACCATAAGCCAGCCCCAATGGGGGGCGACGGTGGAAAGTACTGTTGATGGCTTAGATACCAAGAAAGATAATAATCTAGGTTTTGGGACGGCTTCGGTATATAAAATAGGAGTAGTAGGACATAGGCTTTTTTCGAGAAAGGGACGGGTGATTTTAGGCAACAACCATTTTCGGGAATGACGGGCGGGGAAGTATCCGGCACAACAACAGGAGCTTTTCAGCGGCGAATGTAGACCGAAGCAGGTCGGGGCAGAATGTCACCTTTTTGCAACGAGGATTTGAAGAAGGTGTACCACGAACTTTTTGATGAAGCCCTGGCCGCCCACAATGCCAAAAAGAAAAAAAAGACCAGGGATAAGATAGCTGCACATGGATGAGGCCACGCCGCACCTTCATGTAGACTATATCCCGGTGGCAACGGAGCAGACGAGGGGCTGTCTACGAGGGTGTCTATGAAGCAGGCGCTCAAGCAGCAGGGCTTTACAGGCGTTGGCCAGAAACAGACTGAGTGGAAGGCTTGGATGGATCGAAAAGGAAGTGCTGACGGAAATCGCCCAGCAGCACGAATTTGAAATCTCTCTTGGCAGCAACCGGCGGCACATGGAGCTGCCAGAGTACCGGGCGGCGATCCAAGAGTCCGAGGCCGTGCAGGAGCAGACAGCGAGCTTTGCAGGAGCTGGCAGATATGCAGGAAAAGAAAACGGAGTTGAAGGGAGAGATTAAGTCGCTCTCCGGCACTGTGGCGGCACTGAAGGCCGCTGAACGGGTGCGGGTGGACTTTGATACCATTCGACCGGAAAAAACGCTCACAGGGGCTGTTAAGGGCGTTACCGTGGAGCAGATCCAGCAGCTCAAAAAAGTAGCCATGACCGGAGCCGCTGCGAAGCAGGCGGTGGTGGAACTGAAGAAGAAAAACGCTGCGTTGGAAAAAGAAAATGCAGAGATGCAGAAGAAAATCCCCTCTACCATGGATCGGCTACTGGAGAAGAAAAATCTGGAGCTTCTTGAAACCCGAAACTTCAATCTCCGGCAGGAGAACAAAGAACTGAAGGAGGCGCTGGAGGAAGAACGCAGCTTTTCAGACCGGTTGCTGGAGGGAATCGACCGTGTACTGGATATGCTGGAGCGTCACCTGCCGAAGCAGCTTCTTCACCTCGTCGATAAGGCGAGAGATCTGCTGCCGGAGCATCAGACTTATAGGCAGGAAAAACAGCACGAGAGAGGTCATTCCTGGGGCGATATGAGCCTGTGAAAATAGCCTGTCCGAAGGGCTTGCAACCGGCACTCGGACAGGCTATAATAACAGGTGAAAACAGGGAAAAACCTATTGATAATATATGCCCCCCTAAGAGACTTTGGCTCAAGAACAAAAAAGAAAATTTTTTCTCTCAGAAAGGGAGAAAGTCGGGGGGAGAAAAAGGGGGGTGTGCGGAGGGGTGTGGGAATGTGGTAAACCCAGCGGGTTTTCCATCATTTCCATGCCCCGGAGCGAGGGGGAAAAGGGGAGGTGACTTTCTCTTTAAGCCCCCATAGGGGGCGCTCTTTGGCTCCCCTTTTCCCCCTTCCCGCCCGCAGGCGATTCCCCGCCGTAGCGGATTTTCTTTTTTGCTTCTTTTTTCTTTTCTGGACTGGAGGTATTTTTATGGTTATGGATCAGCAGACTGCTTTGGAGCGGCAACAGGCACTTTATCGGGAGAAAAATGCCCATCTTCGTCAATATCTGGAGCCGGTGGAGCCGTATGAGTTTTACCGGGAGATTTTCCCGGAGGGATCGTTTGAACGCAAAGGGCATTTTGAGGATGCCAAGGGAAACGGTATCGCTCTTGTAGTCCCTCAGAAGTCAAAAGTGGTGCAGGAGAACGGCGTTGCACTGGAGATCAAGGGCGATGGTAAAGCCAACCGTCATGTGATCACGGACGAGCTGAGGGAACTGGAGGACATCAAAGGCACGGACTTTACGATCATGTCCCCTATCTCATATTTTGGCCGGCAGCGCCGGGGGCAGAATGCCAGGTATCTCTATGCGATGGTTTTTGATCTGGACGGCGTAGGGATGCCGCAGCTCCGGGACACGCTGCATCAGATGAACAAGGATATTATTCCAAAGGCCACTTTCGTGGTAAACAGCGGGACCGGCCTGCATCTGTATTATGTGCTGACGGAGCCGATCCCTATGTACCCGCAGAATCAGAAAATTTTGAAAGAACTGAAATACGCCCTCACCCGGCAGATCTGGAACAGGTTTACTTCGTCCATCAAGGAGCCGCAGATGCAGGGCATTTTGCAGGGGTTCCGTGTGGTTGGCACCAGTTCTAAGCTGGGGAAGGACTATCCTGTGGTAGCCTATCGGTATGGCGGTGCGGTGGAGTTGGAGAAGCTGCTGGACTATATCCCGGACAGCAACGGAGAGCAGCAGCGCATAGAGGCGCTCATGCGAAAGAGTCGCCTGTCGCTGGCCGAGGCCAAAGAGAAGTACCCAGACTGGTATGAGCGCCGGGTGGTGAAGAAGGAGCGCCGGGGGCGCTGGACGGTGAAGCGGGATCTATATGACTGGTGGCTGCATCGGATCGCTGACGAGATCCGGGTGGGGCATCGGTTCTACGGAATTATGACGCTGGCCATCTACGCTAAAAAGTGCGGCATAGACGAAGCAGAGCTGCGCAGGGACGCTTTCGCTCTGCTCAAGCCCTATGATGACATGAGCGTGGAGGACATCAACCGCTTCACGAAGGACGATATTGTATGCGCTCTGGAGATGTTCAATGAGGACTATGTGACCTTTCCGAGAGATGATATTGCCAAGCTATCCGGCATGACTATGCCGGTCAATAAGAGAAACTGGTTAAAACAAGATCAGCATTTGTATTTAGCTCGAAGAAGAAAAGAGGACATGAAAGCGGTAGGCATTTCAATGAAATCTGCGGAAGGTAGACCAACGGCAGAGAAAATAGTTCATGTGTGGAGGCAGAAGCACCCGGACGGACGTAAGGCGGACTGTCATCGGGACACTGGTCTTGATCCCAAGACAATCCGAAAATGGTGGGATAGCGAGCCGTCTGCGGTGTGGCAGGAGGATGGACACATGGTGGCACGGGTGCGACCGTCACAGGCGTTGAGTGATCTGCTGGTGGAGGCATTAGGCCATGGTAAGGATTAGGGGCGGTTTTCGGCCCATGGACGGTCCAGGAGGGTTTTTCCGGCGCTCTGAGGGTAAACATACCACCCCCCCTCTCTATTGCGCCCGGAAAGCTGCATAAATCAAGACTTTTTTGACCTCTAAATGTCTACATAAGCTGAAAAATAATTAACGTGAGGAATATTGATATTTTAGCATAATTGTGCTAAAATAATGGCATAGGAGGTTGATGTTATGAATATGATTAGACCTGTTTCTGATTTGAGAAATAATTTTGCGGACATTTCAAAGACGGTGCATGAAACGGCTCAACCTGTTTTTTTGACAAAGAATGGCTATGGAGATATGGTTGTTCTGAGCATGGAGGCGTTTGAAAACCTACAATTTGAGAGCGAGGTATATTTCAAGCTGCAAGAGGCCGAGAGAGAGGCTGAGTTGACGGAACAACGCTATTCTTCCAAAGATGTGCTGAAAGCGATGAAAGCTGCTATTGGAGGGGAACAGGTTGTATAAATTAGAGTATCTGCCTGTGGCGCGGAAAGATATGCTTGAAATCGTGCGGTATATCAGCCGAGAACTTCAAAATCCGGACGCAGCGGATCGCTTGGCGGGGGAGTTGGTCAATGCAGCGGAAGGTGTGCTGCTCTTTCCGTATGCAACCCCGACTTACCAGCCGATCCGTCCCTTGAAGCACGAATACAGAAAAATTTTGGTGCAAAATTATCTGATGTTTTATTGGGTAGATGAAGAAAAAAAGCTGGTGACAGTGGCTCGTGTAGTGTATGCGAAACGGGATTATGGTCGGCTGTTGGAGTGATGGGAATGGGGCAGTTGGTTGAAGTTGCGCTGGAGATCGACGTGGCGCTGAAAGAGCAAGCGGAAAAGGTTTTTGCAGAAAATGGGCTGACTTTGGAACAGGCAACAATTTTATTTTTTGAAGAAACCGTCCGCCTTGGGAAACTTCCTTTTGAGCTTGATGAAGATCTGAAACAATACATAGCAGAGCAGCCGGACACACCAGCCAGCGATAGTGCGGGGAGTGTGAGGGCATGAAAACAATCCGGCAGATAGCCGACGAGATAGGGGTATCAAAGACAGCAGTAAATAAGCAAATCGCAAACCTCGGTTTGCGATCAGGTTTGCGAAAAACGGAAACCAGTTTGCGATTGATGAACAACAGGAAGCCTTGATAAAACAGGCGTTTTCTGAAAAATCGCAAACTGAAATCGAAAACCAAACGCAAACTAAATCGCAAACCGAAAACCACGAAGTTTCCGATTTGGTTTGCGTTTTACAGGCCACCATCGACACGCTGCAAGGGCAACTTGAAGTAAAAGATCGGCAGATCGAGCAGCAGGCGCAGACCATCACCCGGCTTACTGATGCGTTGGCTGCCGCCCAGCAGACAGCGGTAGCGGCTCAGGCCCTTCACGCTGGTACCATTCAACAGCAGCTCGTTGCTGGAGAGGGAGAAGAGCTTCAACAGGAACGAGAAACAGTACCGCGTAGAAGCTGGTGGAAGCGTTTATTTGAATGAAAAGATTCATGATAAAAAGAGTTGATAAAAGATTGCAGGCAGTACAATGTCTTACAGGGAATAAAATAAAGATAATTGCTTGTATTACCATGCTTATAGATCATTTCAGCAAAATTTTTTAGAATCCATTATGAATGATAAACTGTTTCCATTGTATTTGGCAGGAGGAATGTCAACAGAACAGTTTTATGGAATTGATGCTTTTCAGAAGAATATTCTTAATGGAATTGGGACAATCGCATTTCCGTTATTTTGCTTATTGCTGTCGGAAGGTTTTCTTTTATACCAAAAATCGAAAACGGTATATTGGAGGAATGTTAGCTTTCGCTCTAATCTCAGAAGTGCCATTTGATATAGGATTCTTCAGTCGCTATTCAATAGCTGAGGGAACTTTCCCGTTTTACTTGCAATACCAAAATGTTTTTTTCACACTGTTTTGGGACTTCTTACGCTGGTTATTATAGAGAAGGTTGCTCTTAAAATAAGTGGGGACGGCAGAAAAAGCAAGGTAACAAAAATATTGTGCCAGCTTGGTGTTGTTATAATAATGGCAATAATTGCGGAACTGGTTAAGTGCGATTATGGAAGCCAAGGCATTGTTTATGTATCCATGTTATATTTCTTGAGAAAAAGTAGACTTTTACAAAGTGCAGGATTTCTCATAATGTATATGGTGACAACAGGAAATCAGCCAACGATTTTTATTGTTGTTGCAGCTCTTATAATTTTGTTATATAACGGGAAACGCGGAAATTTGTCTATAAAATATTTCTTTTATTGGTTTTATCCAGTACATATATCGCTTCTTTATGGTGCATCGCTTCTGTTCAAATAAGAAATGCCCTGGCATTGCCAGGGCATTTCAGGATGGTCTTGGTTTCTCCGACCTGGGCACCCTTCTCATTGATTACGCGGATCGTGACATTGCCGGGGTTGTTGGCATCACTGGTGACCAGGGGGAATCCGGGAAGATGTTGTTGGAAGAAGTGATGTTCACATAATCAGTGGTGTTGAGTTTTGCAGTGCCCGTCCAATAGATACAAGGGGAGACACTTTCAGTCGCTGCTGTCGGTTCATTCTGAGGAGCAACAGGTTCAGATGCAGCGAAGGCGGGGACAGCCATAGAAGCCGCCACGGTTAAGGCAAGAGCCATTGATACAAACTTTTTCATGATGATCCTCCTGAAAATTTTGATTTAGGCCTGTATGGCCTGAACGATAGAATCTCTATCTTCAATTAATAGTCATATCACTATAATGTAAAAATTTCTACACAATTTAATGAAAAAATTGTAGATTGTGAAACATAGATTTATTGAGAAAAACCCGCGGGAGCGCAAAAGCACTTTCATACTGACGCCACAACGGGGCGGCGGTGTGAAAGTGCTTTTGCGTTACTTTCTCACAAGAAAGTAACAAAGCTGTATGATAAAATGGGAGCAGGATAAAACACAGAAGAACAGCGCAGAAGAAAGGAAGGGTGAGAGGTATCGGTACAACCATTTCTGGAATGATGGGACAGGGGAGTATCCGGCATAACAACCGGGAGTTCACCGCAGCAAATGTAGATCGTGAACGGTCGGAGCAGAATATTGTTTTCGTCAACGAGGATCTGAAGCGGACCTATAACAACCTGTTCGGCGAGGCGCTGGAGACGTACAACGCTGGAAAGAAAAAGACAAGGGATAAGATCCCAGACTACTATGAGCATATCCGGCAGAGCAAACAGGAGAAGCTGTTCCATGAGGCTATCTTTCAGATCGGCAACCTAAACGACTGCGGCTGTGGTACGGAGGGCGGCCAGCGGGCAGCGGAGGCGCTGACAGCGTTCGCAAAGACCTTTCAGGAGCGCAATCCCCATCTCTATGTGTTCAACATGGTGCTGCACATGGATGAGGCCACGCCGCACCTTCATGTAGACTATATCCCGGTGGCAACGGAGCAGACGAGGGGGCTGTCTACGAGGGTGTCTATGAAGCAGGCGCTCAAGCAGCAGGGCTTTACAGGCGTTGGCCAGAAACAGACTGAGTGGAAGGCTTGGATGGATCGAGAAAAGGAAGTGCTGACGGAAATCGCCCAGCAGCACGAATTTGAAATTATCTCTCTTGGCAGCAACCGGCGGCACATGGAGCTGCCAGAGTACCGGGCGGCGATCCAAGAGTCCGAGGCCGTGCAGGAGCAGACAGCGGCAGCTTTGCAGGAGCTGGCAGATATGCAGGAAAAAAAACGGAGTTGAAGGGAGAGATTAAGTCGCTATCCGGTACTGTGAGGGCGCTGAAAGCCGCTGAACGGGTGCGGGTGGACTTCGATACCATCCAACCGGAAAAAAACGCTCACAGGGGCTGTTAAGGGCGTTACCGTGGAGCAGATCCAGCAGCTCAAAAAAGTAGCCATGACCGGACCGCCGCTGCGAAGCAGGCGGTGGTGGAACTGAAGAAGAAAAAACGCTGCGTTGGAAAAAGAAAATGCGGCGTTGCAGAAGAAAATCCCCTCTACCATGGATCGGCTACTGGAGAAGAAAAATCTGGAGCTTCTTGAAACCCGAAACTTCAATCTCCGGCAGGAGAACAAAGAACTGAAGGAGGCGCTGGAGGAAGAACGCAGCTTTTCAGACCGGTTGCTGGAGGAATCGACCGTGTACTGGATATGCTGGAGCGTCACCTGCCGAAGCAGCTTCTTCACCTCGTCGAAAATTTTTTCTCTCAGAAAGGAACTGGAGGACATCAAAGGCACGGACTTTACGATCATGT
>VOFB01003750.1_pt1 | contig 12015 bp, 25 predicted proteins | sample 5384141 | NCBI WGS metagenome assembly VOFB01 (sample SAMN12384721, study PRJNA508395) | human gut metagenome | isolation source: healthy gut A | host: Homo sapiens
TAACTGCCTTCCTGCTCTGGCGGATGGTGATAAAAACAATTATCTTCCTTTCGGATCCATTTTCGGGAAATCACTGCGTTCAAAACACAGGGGCCTGGAGCTGGATTCCCGGAAGATGCAGGCCTGAAGAATCATTTTGGCAACCTCCAGAATAATCAAATACTTCATGGGCGCGCATGAGTTCATGAGGATTTTTCCGCTTTCACAAAGAGGCAGCGCTTCTTTTTCATAGCTGTTGCAGCAGAGCAAGACCTTCCTCCAGGAGCGCTTTTGCACTTTCACGCCGCCGCAGTAGTTCTGCATCGCCTTGGAGACGGCCATATTCGGTTCTCTCCTAATCCATTCCCTCTTCTACATAAAGAGCATAGAGCCGTTTTCTCCGCTTCTGTCTCCAGCCGGTCCGGTTCCGCTTCCGGTATGCCCTCCGTACTGTCCGCGGCTTTTCTTCCCGCATAGTACCCGCTGTTGCCGTAGCGGCAAATCCGCAGCAGTCCGATGCAAAAAGCTGATCACGCAGGCGTAGAAAATACGCATCAATATTGGTTTTCAGATCCCAGTCGTGCATAATGCCGCCCGGCGCTCCGAAAAGCTGGCGCTCCTGGGCAAAGGAACAGCGCGACTGCCAGCCGTTTCCATAGCTCTCTGCAGCATATGCTTTGCCGGATCAAATCCGCGCCTGTTTCGTATACCCATTTTCCAGGATGGGAATTTTGGTTTTCCTTCTTTCTCCTACCATCATTCCCATATCACCTTCCGTTCCATTTCCGGCATACGGTCATCCGCATAGAAGGGAAGCTGATAGCCCTGTTTTTATCAATTCCTCGTAGCCGAAGGGGTTTCCGGCCCCCGGTATTCATATTTGGCCTCGTCGATCACACCGCCCTCCAGGAAAAACTTCTGTCCCGGAGCAGGATAATAGCGCTCCGATGCGTCTGATGGCTTTCTTGCCGTCCTCCTGTCCACGCAGAGTTTTCCACTGGCATCCACCTCATGGTTGCCGCATACGAGGTATTGGTCGATTGTTGCCTTGCCTGTTCCATAGGGAGGGAAGCTTCTGCCCGCCGCAGAAAAACTCTCCTTTCACGGATCCATCATGGTGAATTCAATCCCGGCACGATAACCCATGGCATGTCACGTTGCCGATGTCTCTGCGTCGGCCTGAACTCTGCACAGTCCCACCAGATCCGGATTAAAGAGCCAGAGCCTGGCCGGTCTTGGACATCGTAAGAATCGTGGCTTTGCTTTGAAAACCATGAATTTTCCGGTGCGCACATTCATGCCCATGGCGCCGATTCCCCTTTTTCCCATTCTCTACCTTCGTGCAGCAGCGCAGTGGCGCTCCGTCCTGTCATAAAACCCTTACTCCCAGTCTCTTCAATTCGCCAGTAGGGCCGGTTTGAAGGTGCTCCCCAAACGCGCAGGGTAAAAGCAGTTTTTATAATCACTAACCCAAGGCAAACGCATGAGGCCTGGTTTTCCTCATCCCGAGACCTGCCCGCTCGCGAATTCGTCTTCCGTATCCATACTGCCTTTCCGCCGAAGAGTTCCATATCCAGAGGCGGTCATAGCCTTCCCTGCATTCGATATAATGGGCTGTTCCATTGCTGTAATAATCCTGTTCCTCCACACTTAATAGCTGACGATCTCCTTCGCCCCGTGACAAAGGAACAGGGATTGGTACAGGCTGATTCCCAGTGGTCAAAAGCCGCTTCCCGCCGCGCCGCTGCCTCGGTTGCCCGCTTTCCACCACGATTACCTTCTTCCCTTTTCTGGCGGCGCTTGTGCATAGCATCAACCCTCCGCCCGGTTTCAAGGACATCACAGGAAGCTTCCTCTTCTGACCGATTTCCTACCATTTTGATATGGCCGCTGAGTAATGGCACTCATATATCTTCTCACATTCACATTTTCTGTTATGCTGCCGAGTTCGCACGCACTTTCTTCCGTTCTTATCCAGGCTGCTGAAAATAACCAGCGCTGCGGCTGATACCAGGTAAAGCGATCATCAGCGCCAGATCACATTGATCACACCATAGGGGTCCAGGGATTCCGATAAAGAAAGGAAAACCACTCTACGATTCCGCCTGCAGCTTAGCCGCAAAAGGCGCCTTTTCCTGGTAGCTCCGCTCCACAAAAGCCCCTCCAGCAGAGGAACCAACATACTTCCCATATACGGATAATTAAAAATAATCATGGCGTCCAGTATATCCGTCATCTTAAAAGGCAAACAAATTCCTGCAAATACTGCCTCGAATACGGCCACACGGGATATCAGCTTGGCCTTGGGAAGCTCATCAGATTTTCCACCTCAGGGTGAAGAAATTTGTTATAGAAATCCCTGGAAAAAAAGCCCCCAAAGACAGAATAACACAGTTTGCGCTGGACATCGCCGCAGAAAGAATAGCCGCAATAACAATTCCCGCCAACACAGGATGAAGAACGCCGGTAGCCGCTATGGTAAAAATACCGTCCGTCACTCCGGGAAAAAAGTATGGTGGAGGCCGCTCCACCGTAGAACACAACAGACCGATAATAATAACGATCACACCGCCCCCAAGCGCATCCCCTGGTAGCCGTCTTCGCATCCTTGGCCGACTGAATCCTGGCATAGGCATCATAAGAAACCGATATGGAGAGGAAAAACGGCCAAGAACCAGATAGATAAACAGTGCCATTCCATGAGGAATAAACGATTATTGGCATAGATAGCTCCGACTTCCCCCGCATGGTATACTGAATCAGGGGTTTGCAACGGGCAAGAATGGGAATCCCCGACGATTATAATTCCTGTCTGAATTACATCGGTAAGCACAACACCCCCATGCCGCCAACCGTACGGTAAAAATAAGGATAACCACAGCGGTAATAACAACACCTGCCTCAAAGGGAATCCCAAAGCCCGGAAGGATACCGCCGCAGGCCTGAAGCTGGGCGATAAAAATTCCCCAGAAGGCTCGGTACATTGCTGATCCATGCCCAGAAGCGGATGCCTTTGCTGTCCCCGTATCTCTTTTGCGAAGAAATCGAGAGGCATGGCCTTCCTCTGGCGCAGCTTTCTCGCCGTCAGAAGCCCGGCAAAATTAATCCGCCGCCGCAGCCAATGGAATAAATTCCCGGCCATACACCATCGTTATAACCGTTTGTGGCACTGCTGAGCACAATACCGACTCCCTATCTGGACAGCCGCCAGTGTTATGGCTGTCATCGGAGTGTTCAGTCGTCTTCCTGCACAAGGAAATCCGACGCTTTCTTATTCTTTCTCGATGCATAGATTCCGGTCCCGATCTTAACCAGAAAATATGCCGCAGATTGTTACAATAACTGTGTTTTCCCCATCATTCCGTCTCCTTTGGATATTTTATCTTGGGTATTGCATGCATGGATTTTCGGCTTCCCACACACGCTGTCGCGTACACGCTTTAAAGCAGCAAGCTTTTATTATTGTAACATTTTACCATAGGGAAAGCAAGCCGCATTTGTACTTTCCACATTTGTACTTTCCCGCATTTACGCTTTCCATACTGTCAGAATTTCATAAGGGCCGGACAGACATATCCTTATTGGGATATATCTGCCCGGCCCTTATGACAGCCTGGTGATCTTTTATGCAGTGGATGGACGGAATGCACCGTTTTCTGCCAGTTCCTGTTCCCGGAAAAGAGTTTCTGACAGCTTCCCTCATAATCGCACAGGCGCTGTGCTTTCTTAATCTTTTTACATATTTTCCAGGATTGGTAAACAAAAGCCCAGATAAAACCAAAGCCTTCATTCTGAAAAGGACATCTCTTTCTCCAGGAAAGCACTTCCTGTAATCCCCACAAGCCTGTCCAGAAACTGTTTTATCTCCTGCTTTGACGGCTGCTTTTTCCCGCAGCCTTCCGGGCAGTCGGGGTTTGCCAATATGCCTCTCCCCAACATCACAGCCCCGGTCTCGGGAAGGACGCTGTAAACTGTTCATAATCACCTTCGGAAAAAATATCTCCCGTTATATACCCGCTGTTTTCCTCATCTTCAGCGCATCTGCGAAAACCTTCCGGTCAGGGCTGTTTCTGTAATAATCAGCGCTTGCACACGGGGATGTATAATCAGTTCCTTCAGGGGATATTTGTTAAAAGATTTCCAGCAGCCGGTAAAACTCCTCCGGCTCGTCCATACCCAGCCTGGTTTTTTAATGGAAATATCCATATTCAGATTTTCGAACAGGTTATCCAGAAACCGATCCAGGGCTTCCCGTTCTCCCAAAATCGAAGCCTTTTTCTTAGATACCACTGTTGCCGGACAGCCCAGATTCAGATTTACTTCCTGGTAGCCGAACTCACGGGTTTTCTGCCATTACGAATGAAATCCTCCCGCTCTGTTGGTCAGGATCTGGGGAACCACACGCATTTCCCTCATTATGCTCCGGCAGAGAATATCATTTTCTTTGGAATTCAGGGTTTTATCTGTTTAGGGGCTATAAAGGGGTAAAAATATTTATCCATGGGATGAAAACAGCTGTGATAAGGCGCGTCTGTATATGTAGCCCGTGATCCTTCCATGGGAGCAAAGTAGAAATTCATAATTTATTCCTTTTTCTTTTTTCTATTTATGTAAAATAACCGGAAAATAAATTACCTTCAGCTTTTATCTGAATTATCAATCATAAATTGATAAATGCACTTTTCTCTGGCTCCATCCCTGTACATTTCATTCGTTTCCGGCAATTCTGCAATTTCCTTCAGAATGCCCCCCTGCACATTCACAAGTCCTGGCTGATGCTATATTTGTGGGGTCACAGGTTATAATCAGACTTTTCATCCCATGTTCTCCGGCCAGCTTAAAAAGCAGGCGGCACGCCTTGCTACAACCGCATAGTGATTTCCACGGTATGGCTCTTCAATCCGGTAACCTATATTTCCGCCGTAATAAGTATTGTCATTATAGCCCTATCCGCAGGTCACAGCTGCCGACCTGACTGTTATCCCTCAGGCATATCGTAAAATAATAGGCCGGTACATATCCTTTTCCTTGTTTTCTTCCGCTGTCCGGTCAAGCCTGAGATAAATTTCATTGTCGTATAGAATCTTCTGTTGGTAAAAAAGCCATTGATGTTCTCCTTATTATATGAAAAAATCAGTCTGATTTTTCTGTATCGGTTATAGATAGTAACCCGGGTCTATTTTGTCTGAGGTTTCCTCCATTGTCTCCTCAAATAAAGTACAATTCAAATCTATAATTATATCCCTCATTTTTTTATCCATAAATGCTTTTATTTTCTTTTTATCCTGATTAATATCTTTATTCCACCAAGATTTAATTTCCATTACTAAAAAAGTTCCCTTTTATTATCTCCCCTGTGATGAATTATTAAATCGGATAAGTACCATTTGCAAAAACAGCAGAGTCTCTTTAAATCATATCCATTTCTGTTATATTCACAATCCACTACTAAATTTCTTAGTACTTCTTTTCATCCAGAATATTTTTGCAGATAATGAGCAAACCGAAATAAGGCATGCCCTTTCACAAACATGATTATCTGAACATTTTGGAGAAGCCGGTCCATTTTTAATCAAATATCCATCTTTAGTATATAATCTATAAACAGCTTCTTTTAAAACTCCCTTCAACTCATTTTTAGTTATTTCTCCATCAATTTCAAATGGAATATCACTATATTTATCCATCATCCCCACCTGTATTCTTTATTCAATATCAAATTTTTTTATCCTTTGAATATTATACAGCACAAGTGCAGTCTTGTGGAGTTATTTCTCTCTTATAACTGAATAAATTTTAGCTTATATCTTTAGTAGTTCCCTTTATAATCTACAATGCACAGCCCTGTATTCAATTGTACCATCTAAAATCAATACTCAAAAAATTTTCATTTCATTAATGTGACTACATTCCTCATTTTTTCCCTTTACCGCAATCCATACTTCAGCGTACCCGTCTTTTTCCATAGTATTCAATATCCGGCGCTCCCGATTTCATCTTACCCATCAGATAACCCTTATTCAACGCTCTGTATTTCGATTTTGGCAGCCATTTTGTGATTGCCTGCGCTTCCATTTTCCTATGGTTTCAATCGTGCAGGGGAATACCGCCCATGTCATAGCCGCCGGTACGGTGTAAGCTGTGAATTCACCTATTGCATCACTGCTGCCTGCAGCTGCAATCAGATACTCGAATTTTTCCGGGGATCCGCTTCGTCCGTATTATAAATATTAATGCCAAAACAGCCCCTGCGGTTCCTGTTCCGTCAATTCCAGCAGTGGCTTTTCCAGGCCTTCTGCCTTAAAAACCTGGCCCAATGTTGAGGGGACAGCCTTTCTTTCCTCACCCTTTTTATTTGTTGTCTGAATCATGTAACCTATTACCCGAAAGCTTCTTTTTCTCAATCCGAAAAGGTAAATCCATAACTTTGTCCTCCTGCCTATTACACTTTTTATCATACCTTATCAAGGATCGCCATCCATATCCGTCTTAACAATCCACGGCATTAGGGGCTTCCGCCGCCTCCCCTTCCAATTCCGGACATTTGCGTTTTGTAACGGATATTTCGCCAATCACTTCTGATGCAAAACATATTATAATTGGGATAAGGAACATCCTTCATTCTGGTACCATGAAGATAAAGTGACATAAAAGCCAGCGATACCGGTCTATATGACAGAGATCATAAAAAGGTGCGCCACAAGAGGCACACCTTTCTCTTCTCATTTATACACCGGCAAAAGCTCCACTCCCTGGATAGGGATTTTAAAGGAACGGGTGGACGGGGAAAATAATATCTATTATCCACTTTTACTATTGTCTCCGTCCCATTTTTATTTCCTCACAGGTATGTCCGTTTTTCTCTAAAAAAGCAATTGCAGCACTTCTTCTATCCTTTACGCTCCGTACCCATAATCACCATATCAATAAAAAAATTGCCTTGACGCCTGTCCAGAAACGGAAAAACATCAGATTAACGCCTTCCAGATAAGGATTTGTAAAATCTTAAGTTTCCAGTTCATAAACTTCAGCCCCAAAAGCCATACCTCGCGCTGTGAAACTCCTGTTCCAGAATGGCTTTATACAGAGACTTTTCCTCTGCTGCCTGTATCAGCTTAATCCGAACCTTCTCCTGTTCCTCCTGGAAAAAATATCATGCATACAGCCGCTTTCCCTGAACAGCCAAAGTAATATTACAATATCTTCCGGCAATTCCATCTGTTCCAGGGGCACATGTTCTGATTATTGCCAGTTGTTAGAGTGCAGAATCACTTTTATATTCTCTCATAGTCACGTTGGCTGTATGGTAGTTCATATACAGCCTGGCAATTTCAGGAATCTCCTTCCAGAATTCCTTCCGCCTTTAATATATCAGTGAATTCCTTCTCCAGTGCGTTTCCGCTCTTTTGCGCTTCATTTTTTTAATGCCGTCAAGCTGTTCGCAGTTTTTGCTCAATACTGCAGCATCTCTATTCTCCTCCTCATATAAGAGGGTCTGCACCGTCTTTGCCGCCGCAATTGCTGCTACTGCCACATTCTTTGCCACGCTTTCATGCAGACTGTCCTGGGCAGTAAGCGCGATTACCGCAAACTGCTCTGCTGTTGTATAATTTTTCATAAACACCTTCTGTTCTGTGGTTAATATGAAGCAGGAAACTCTTCATTTATCCGTTTATTACTTAATGCCTTCAGCATACCATTTTAAGCCGGCAATGACAATAGGAATCCATAGAAAACGAAAGCTCCTGAGTTATCCCAGGGCCCCTTTACAAATTTAATTTACTCCGTTTCATAAATATCCCAGGTTTCCATATCCCCAAGTTGGGATTAGGAAAACATTGCTTCTGTCCGCCCACGAATAATCAGCTGGTTTACATCGCTTCCGGTTGCACGGTATAATTTCCTCTCACCACCGCCCATTCAAACAGCACATGGCTATTACTCCGGTCGTAAGCTTAACTGTTGCCGCTCGGTTCCTGTCAGATTTACCGTAAAGGCCATTGGGCATGGCACATGCAATCATATTTCCGGCGCCGTCATCCGGGATAACTCTCAGTCTCTTAGCCTGCCCCCCAGCCAGTTTGGGCAAGCATACTCTTGGTCTGAGGATCATATGCGGTCACCGTCAGCAAAATTATTGGCCGTTCCGGCATGGTGACTGTAGTATAGGGCGACGGTTTCAAAAAATAGGTTTCATCGTTATCAGGTTACCTGACGGAAGCCATGCATGTGAAAAGTATAAGCTTCCTCTTCCAGATTTTCCAAATCAAACGTCAGATTCCTTCATGAGGATCTTCAATCTGATTAAAAATCAGCTGCTCTCCATTTTCTTTTTCCAATGTAATATTGTTTACCCAGATCTTGCTTTCTTCAAAAATAAAATTAAAAGGCATTGCAGCTTTCAGCTGCGGATAAATGACTCTTGTATATTCACCGGTAGGGCACATGATCTTAATGGACAGCCTGGCCCGGCAGTCCAGACCACATATCTCCATTGCAAACAGCTTTTTCATTCTCTCCGACCTTCAGTTCAAAGCTGTGGCTGTATGGAGGCGGCTTCCGCCGCACCGAAATAATGCCGCCGTCTGTTTCCTTCATTTCCCGCCGCAACAGCAATATCTATCTGAGGCAGTAAAACAATTCTGTCCATATAGTCGTTTAAGGTACTGAATTCACTATGGCTCCCCCTGACTGCTTCCCAGTGCGAACAAATTGGCCATAGGGGCGCCTGAGACTGGGATACCCCTCCAGATATTTCAATGCCAGCATAATATCTGTTTCCTGGTAGCACTCCGCATCCTCCGGCAATAAAAGATATTTTGGAGCAGATTCTTTTTTTGGCTTTTTCAGTTTTACCACTACCAGTTCCGCCTGTGTAACGATGCCTCTGACCCCATTATCTTCATTCAGGCTTCCTGCTATACTACTGGCAATAGCTGTTTCCATGTCCGTTTGTATCTGCAGTCGGTACGATGTCCAACGGATTTTTCAGCGCCCGGAGCCCTGTCGATCATGTCTCTATCCATATTCTGTACCGTATTGAAATCCGGCCGGAGGCGTTCCGTCCCTGTATGGACTGATCCCAAATACTGACAATACGGGTATTTCCATCCTTATCCAAAAGCCGGATGCCGGTAGTCAATCCCGGTATCTATTACCCCGACCAGTATCCCTTGTCCGTAGAGCGCCAAATAAGGGTTATTCTGGACACTGCTCACGCCTGCATCATCTATCCCTGCCTGAGCCATCGGGTATACAGGCTTGGAAAGCTATAATACTCATAAAAGCTGACCAAGCTCACAAGGCGTGGGGATCTTCCCTTAATACATGAAGGATTGAATACATATTATTGAGCCTGGTAATATCACTTTCCTGTACCTGTTCTCCTAATAACGTATTATCAATTATTAAATCAAAGATAATTTTCATCCAGGATTTTGTTCATGCACAGATTTTCTCCATTATTTCATTTTTATGGTATATTAACTGAAAACATACTTAAGACCTGGCAAAAGAAAATCCTTTTATTTATTGGCAGGAAAAGTATACTGCCTCTGAAAAAGGACCTGTGCTTCACACAGGGCCTTACCTATCTTAAGAAGAAGAAAAACAATTTCACATCTCACGTGCCTTCTTGGCATCTTCCAGCGTCATACCCGTAAATGCCTGCGCGGGCAGGGAGCCGTCCGCTCTTGCCGTCATCCAGAAATGCGCCGACAACAATACCCGGAACACAGCTCTCCACAGCTCCCGGTGCATTCGGCCCACCCAAATCAGTGCGCAGCCAGCCCGGATCCGTCCAGATTCATCATTACATCCGCCTCGGGCAGCGCCGACGCGAGATCCGTCGTAAACTTATCAAGCGCTGCTTTGCTTGCCGAATAGCCTGCCTGCTGGGGTTCATTCCGGATACCGCTGGTGGTATTGATCACCCGTCCGAAACCGCGTTCGATCATTTTAGAATCAGCCGGTAACAGATAATAGCCGGAGCAATTGTATTGATCATAAAGCTCTGGGTAAAATCTTCAACTGGTGTCTCCATTGTCACGATATGCAATTTGTACTCCCGCATCATTAAATACGATATCAACCGGGTCCCCTTTTCTTCCATTTCGTCCAGCATACGGTTTACAGCCGCGGGATCAGACAGCTCCGCCTCTACAGCATAAGCCTCTACCCCATTGCCGTTACTTCTTCAAGAAGCTTCTCGGTATGCGCAAGAGAACGGCTGTGCAGAATCAAATTGCATCCTTCCTTTGCCATAAACAAGGCTATCTGACGGCCAACCCCTCTGCTTGACCCGGTAACCAACGCCCATTTGCCTTTGACATTTACCATTTTTTTGTTCCTCCCTTTTCTATTCTGTGAATGAGTTCCCGGTACACGGTTCACTGTATGCCAAAATCCATTCCGCTATTGGGAACGGCCGTATCTGTCAGATTTTATAAATCCGCTTTCATATAAGTATCAAAGAACTTCTCCCAAAATAAAATTTTTATTTTTTATGCTTATGATTAACAATGCCGCAGCGAAGCCCAGTACCACTAACTGTAAAAATATGATAATCCACGCATTATCAATCATACCGATTATATTTACGGCCACATTAAGCGAAAGCAATAAACAGGTTATGCATAATCATCCCTGACAGCCGCGGAACATTTCCCTTTCCGTCTCTTAACGCCAGTTTTAATATCGTCATGCCAAAAAGTCCGCTTCTTCTTTGATATGCAGGGAATCAGAATAAAAAATAATCACCACTGAAATGAGATATAAAACAATATCAATTGTATTTTTCTTTCTTCCCTGCCGCCAGGAGAACAACAACTCTCAGCAATTCATACACGATATTTTTACAAATATGAATCGATGAGCAGGGAAATCAGCCGCCTTAACAAGCTGCATATTCGTCTTTAAGGATTTATCTTTCATCGGATCCGGAAGCAGCTTGTCCAAACAGCCCTGCGGCATAAAATCTCAATAACGGTACCCAGCGTATTGACGATAAGATCATCCACGTCAGGATACCTGAAAGCATGGGATAAATCCACCATACCCCCGTATATTGTGTCGCTTCATAAAAAGCTGAGTAAAAGCCTAAAACCGCCGTGAAACAGGCCTTTATTAAAATATTTTCTTAAATAAACCCCGAAGGGCAGTGTCAGCAGCACATTGAAAGCAACCGTATAAAAGCTCGGACTGCAGAAGGCCTTGACCATGTACTCATTTCATTCCAGATAAATCCGGATTCATTCAGGAAGGTCTTAACAAACAGAAACGGATGATAATTTGCCCTGATGGGAGCCATATTTTTACGGCCTCAATTGACGGCAAGGGGCAACAGCGTCATAAAAATGCCGTTATCATATATACTGCAAAAAGATGCCAGCACAATATTTTTCCGTACAAAGGAAAAGTACCATTTTTCGATATTGGTAAATCAGGACCGGAATAAATGCCAGGATTATCATCAAAGAAACCGTAATTCCATTTGCAATCGGATTGATATAAACACTCATTATCTTTTACCTGCCTCTATAAAAAAATTATCTTCCTATATATCGGCATGAGGTCGATTAAAATAATGTTGATTTCTTTTTTCTTTTTTAATATAAACCATCTCTGACCTTGTCAAATCTTTTGTTTCAGAAGCTATCAAAAACAGAACACCGAACCGCAGCTTCAGGCCCCCTGAATCGGCTTTCCTGATAAAACAGGCCCAAAACCAATGTCAGTACTTCCGTTAACGGAGCCACCAGCCATACCCCCGTCATCCCAAGAAGAAGCAGTGGCTTGAAGGATAAAGAAAATAAAGATAAATACTGTTTTCATTACGTGATGAAGATTTACGGCCGATTCCATGGCCCTGCCAATTGATGTGAAATAAAGAACAATCCACATTTATTCCTGAAAATAAAAAGGAGAATGCATAAATTCCCGCTCCAGAACGCACCATCTGCACAACGTATCATTTTCACAAACAGACTGCCATACCATTCGGAACCACCCAATACTTAAGCATAACGCTCACCATCT
>VOFB01003931.1_pt1 | contig 12008 bp, 18 predicted proteins | sample 5384141 | NCBI WGS metagenome assembly VOFB01 (sample SAMN12384721, study PRJNA508395) | human gut metagenome | isolation source: healthy gut A | host: Homo sapiens
CTACATTGCTGGAAAGAGCCGCGAGCAATGCGGCTCTTTTCAGATGCTCTTTCCAGGCTGATTACAATATTTTTCTAAATATTTGCTCATCAGCTGGCTGTATAGCTCATTTCATTATCATACCAGGCAACAACTCTGACTTATAAATATGTTTGCATTTACTCACCAAAGTCTGGGTCGCGTCAAAAAAGGAACCATAGGTCATCCCGATAACATCCGATGAAACAAGTTCTTCTTCTGTATAGCCAAAAAAGAGTCCGATGCTGCTGACTTCATCGCGTGAATACCTTCCCTGATACAGAATCTGTGGTGTCTTTCAACGTAGCATCCAATATCGTAATGGATCCTGATGGTACCGGAACTCTCTGTGCCGAACCGATCAATTTGCCCCTCAAGTTCAGGGATCACAAGGCCGATCGCTTTTGCTGCTCCGGTTGAATTTTGGCACGATATTGATCGCTCCCGCCCTGGCCCGCCTTTAAGTCTCCTTTTTTATGCGGTCCGTCAAAGAAGCATCTGATCTCCGGTATATGCGTGAATTGTAGTCATAAACCCTGTGCGAAGCTCTCTATACTCATTGAGTGTTTTAGCCATTGGGCTGCCAGACAGTAGGTACATGAAGCGCCCGAAATGATATGGTCTTCCTCTTTTATCGTTTTATGATTCACACCATACACAATCGTTGGCCTCTCCGCAGGTGCGGAAATCAACACTTTTTCGCGCCCGCGTCGATATGTGCCTGCCGCTTTCGTTTTTGATGTGTATCGTCCTGTACATTCCAAGACTACATCGATCTTCAATTCACGCCAGGGAAGCTTACCTGCATCCGCTTCCCATAAATCGGAATCGCCTTTGATTATCTACCAAAATCTCTTCATCACTCCCGTCACGGTATGTCCTGCGTATTTGCCCTGAACGGAATCATATTTTAGGAGATGCGCCAACATTTTTTGGGCTCGTTAAATTCATTTATCGCGACAACCTCAGTGCCGGGTCATCAAAATTTGTCGAAAAATCAATCTTCCGATTCTTCCAAAACCATTAATTGCGACTTTCATTTTAAAATTTTCACCTATCTGTTATCTTAATTCTTTAATTGCGCTTGTGCCGCTGCCAGTCTCGCGATTGGTACGCGGAACGGTGAGCAGGACACATAGTCAAACCGATTTTATGGCAAAATTCTACCGAGGACGGGTCACCGCCATGCTCGCCGCATACACCGGTGTGCAGCGAAGGATTCGCTTCTTTACCGAGGCGCAATGCCGTCTGCATCAGGAAACCGATCCCTTTTGATCCAGTTTTGCGAACGGATCGTTTTCAAAATCTTGTTTTCATAATAAGCATCGAGGAACTTTGCCGGCATCGTCTCGGGAGAACCCATAGGACATCTGCGTCAGATCGTTGGTGCCAAAGCTGAAGAAGTCCGCGATCTTTGCGATTTCATCCGCCACCGTGCAGGTGCCGCGGCGTTTCGATCATCGTCCCCACTTTGTACTTGAGCTCTGTGCCGGAGGCGCGATCTCTGCGTCCGCAGTCTCGACTACGATCTTTTTGACAAATGCCAGCTCTTTGGCGTCTGCCGTCAGCGGGATCATGATCTCCGGAACGATCGTCCAGTCAAGTGCGACTTCTGCGTTGAGCGCCGCACGAATGACTGCGCGCGTCTGCATGCGCGGAATCTCCGGATAAGTGATGGCAAGCCGCAGACCGCGGTGTCCGAGCATCGGATTAAACTCATGCAGCGAGGCGATGATCTGTTTGATCTGTGCGATTGTTTTGCCTTGCGCATCCGCCAGTCTGCGGATATCCTCCTCTTCGGTCGGCAGGAACTCATGCAGCGGCGGGTCAAGGAAGCGGATGTTGACCGGATTTCCTTCCATCGCTGCAAAGAGCGCTTCAAAGTTTCCCTGCTGATACGGGAGGATCTTATCTAAAAGCACTTCGCGTTCTCTTTGCGGTATCGGCGCAGATCATTTCGCGGAAAGCCGCGATGCGGTCTTCTTCAAAGAACATATGCTCTGTGCGGCAAAGACCGATACCCTCCGCACCCAGCTCCCGTGCTTTTTAGCGTCTGTCGGGGGTATCTGCGTTCGTCCGGACCTTTAATCTGCGGTACTTGTCCGCCCATGCCATGATCCTGCTGGATTCACCGGCAATGACAGCGTCTGCGGTCGGCAGAAGCCCTTCGTAGATTTTACCGGTCGAACCGTCGATAGAGATTTCGGAGCCTTCGGTAAAGACTTTCCCGCCGAGCGTGAAGCGTTTATTCGCTTCGTCCATCTGTATCTCACCGCAGCCGGACACGCAGCAGGTACCCATGCCTCTGGCGCCAACCGCCGCATGGGAGGTCATGCAGCCGCGCACAGTCAGAATGCCTTAGTGCGAGCTTTCATGCCGGTGATATCCTCCGGAGATGTTTCCAGACGGACCAGCACGACCTTTTCACCTTTTTTTCAGCATGTGCGACCGCATCCGCCGCGTCAAAACGACCTTGCCGCAGGCCGCGCCCGGGGAAGCGCCAAGTCCTTTGCCAATCGGCACAGCAGCCTGCAGCGCTTTTTCGTCAAATTGCGGATGCAGGAGGGTGTCCAGATTCCGCGGGTCGATCATAGCGACAGCTTCCTGCTCAGTGCGCATGCCTTCGTCCACCAGGTCACAGGCGATCTTCAGCGCCGCTTTGGCGGTTCGCTTGCCGTTTCTGGTCTGCGGCATGAAAAGCTTGCGGTCCTGAATCGTAAATTCCATGTCCTGCATATCGCGATAATGCTTTTCCAGCGTATCGCAGACTTTTTGGAACTGCGCGAACACTCCGGCATGACCTCGGCAAGGGCCGCGATCGGTCGCGGGGTACGCACGCCGGCAACGACATCTTCACCCTGCGCGTTCAGAAGGAATTCTCCCATCAGCTTCTTTTCGCCGGTCGCCGGATCGCGGGTAAAGGCGACGCCGGTGCCGGATGCGTCGGACCAGTTGCCGAACGCCATTTCCTGTACGTTGACCGCGGTGCCCCAGGAGTACGGAATATCGTTGTCCCGGCGATAAACATTCGCGCGTGGATTGTCCCAGGAACGAAAGACGGCTTTGATCGCGCCCATCAGCTGTTCCTTCGGATCCTCGGGAAGTCCGCACCGATTTTTTCTTTATTCTGCCTTGAACTGTTCGGCAAGCTCTTTGAGGTCGGCGGCTGGTAAGTTCGACGTCCTGCGTGACGCCGCGCGCCGCTTTCATGCGATCGATCAATTCCTCGAAATATTTCTTGCCGACTTCCATGACAACGTCTGAGAACATCTGGATGAAGCGGCGATAACAGTCGCGCGCCCATCTTTCGTTTCCGGTCTTTCTTTTGATAATCTCCACGACTTCTTCATTCAGTCCGAGGTTCAGGATCGTATCCATCATACCGGGCATGGAGGCTCTGGCGCCGGACCGTACGGAGACAAGCGCGGATTTTGTTTATCACCGAACTTTTTTGCCTGTGATCTTCTCCATTTCAAGGACTGCGGCATCGATCTGTGCCTGGATATCCGCGTTGATCTGCCGGTCGTCATCGTAATATCGCGTGCAGGCTTCGGTTGTGATGGTAAAAACCCTGCGGGACCGGAAGACCCAGTTTGGTCATTTTCCGCGAGGTTTGCGCCCTTGCCGCCGAGCAGATTGCGCATGCTCGCGTCACCTTCCGAAAACAGATAGACATATTTTTCATTTTCCTCTTTTTTCTGCAAAAAAAACCCAACAAAAAAGGCAACACCTTCGATGCTCGTCCATCGGTGTGATTGCCTATTTGCTGGCTTTCTCCATTCACTTATGCTAACAAATAGAAGGGTATTTATTTCATTCCAAAGACAGACTGTATTCGTCTCATGGCTTCCTCTAAAGTTTCTTGACTTGATGCAAAAAAGAAATGCGTATATAACCTTCCCCTGCAGTGCCAAACGCAGAACCGGGGTTGTAATCACCTGACATTCTTCTATCAGCTTTTTGAAACTTTCAGCTGAAGTCATTCCGGTTTTTTATATTTACAAAAGCATAAAACGCACCTTCCGGCTTCATGAAACTGAAGCCTTTTATACAGTTTAGACCTTTTTCCAAAAGCTCTGCTCTTTTTTCGTAGTCTTCCGCATGGCTTCAACACATGCCTTGTCGGACTTTAAAGCGACGCATCTTTGCATATTGGCTGGTTGCATTCACGCTAGACGTCAGCGATTCCTGCATGACTGTCATCGCATGAATAAAAGATTCCTCTGCCACTGCATATCCGACACGCCATCCGGTCATCGCAAACGTTTTTGAAAAGCTGTTTATTGTAATCGTGCGTTCAAACATTTCAGGAAGTGAAGCTATGCTATAATTTTTACGTCCACCATACACAATGGATTCGTACGGTTCATCAGAGATAACAATCAAGTCGTGCCTCTGTGCAAGCTCTGCAATCGCTTTCAACTCGTCGAGACACAAAACGGCTCCCGTCGGATTTTGAAGGACTATTAATTAAAATTGCCTTGGTAGAAGGTTTGCCCCCTTCTATCGCTTCTGCCGTGAGATGGAAGTGTTCTTCCTCTTTTGTCGGGACTGCGATAACTTCAACTCCTGCAAGCGCAAAATATCCCAGATAATTTGGATAATACGGATCCGCAATAATGACACTTTCCCTGGATTCAGTGCGCAATGAATTGCTGACATGAGAGCTTGCCCTGCTCCATTTGTTACCATTACATTATTTTCATTACATACAATATTGTTTTCCGTGGTCATTTTTTCTGCAATTCTTTGCCCGCAAAGCAGGTAAACCGGAATTGGAAACATATTTAGTGTAACCGTGATTTAACGCATACGCGCCTGCGTCAATGATATGCTGCAGGGGTTTCAAAATCAGGTTCACCAATGCAAATTAATGACATTCTCATATTTTGATGCCAAAAGCAAACATCTTTCTAATACCGGATACCGGCATTTTGATCCGCGATCGTGCTTCTTCTCATTTTCTATTATTCTCCTTATTTTTTCTACAAGATGTAAGGCAAAGCCCCCTATCTGCTCTCTAAAATATACAGAAGTCAACTTACCTGCCTTATATTTTGCAGTTTCCATGTCAAAGTCCGCACCAAGCTTTGAGAGAAAATACATCGCTCTTTTTTGCATTACTGGTTCCAATTGCGATATGCCCATGCGTGCCGGGAAAGCGTTTTCGGCAGACTTCGATGCCATCAGACGCGAAAGTAGACGCACTCTTAACATCGCTTTGAATCCAAAGAGCCTGCAAAGACGCATTGCCTGTGCTTCTGCCTCCTCTTCGGAATCGTTATTAATACCTACGTGCACAACCCGGAAATAACATTGTCATCACGGCCTCTCGCAAGGTTTGCGATCTCGTCAATTGCTCATTTGCGATGAAATCTTTTTTTTACCATCCAAGAACCACCACAGGCAACAACCTTGTCAAAAAGCCAGATAAGAACGCAAATTTTCCCTGTTTATACCGCCGGTCGGCATAAAAATGGAGATTTACATATGGTCCGGACAAAGCTTTCATCATTTCACACCACCTGCTTGTTCGGCTGGAAAAACTTCACCATATCAAGACCTGCAGACAATGCCATTTCAATAGCGTTCGTATCCATGCATCGGAACAATCGGGTACTCCTTTTTCCCACACGGTAATCCACAACTTCCGGATTGTATCCCGGCGTAACAATAAACTTGGCACCCCAGCCTATCGCTCTGTCTACTTGGGCTGTGGTGAGAACCGTTCCGGCTCCCAAAAGCATGTCGGGAACGCCTTTGAAATGTTTTTTGATGGATTCCTCTGCGGCCTCTGTTCTAAAAAAGTCACCTCGGCACAGTCAATTCCGCCATCAAGGAGTGCTTCTGCAACCTTCGCCGCTTTCGATGCGTCATCTAAAACTACCACAGGAACAATTCCAATATTCGATATCTTTTCAAGTATTTCATTCATCTTTTTCACCCATCTTTTCTATCGTTGTACTCTGCCGGAGCCGTCACCTTTCATCAATTTCTCTACGTCCTCTGTCGAGACTCTGTTGAAATCTCCTAAGATGCTATGCTTCAGGCATGAAGCTGCAGCTGCGAATTCAAGTGCCTCACGATCGGAATCATAGTGTGACAGTCCGTAAATAAGACCTGCCGCAAAGCTGTCTCCGCCGCCGACCCTGTCAACAATATCATGGATATCGTAGTGCTTGCTTACAAAGAAAGGCTTCGCGATCATTTTAAGCAAGCGGACCATCCGTTTGTATCCGCACTTTTGCTTTCACGCAAAGTGATGGCTATTTTCTTAACATTAGGGTAGCTTTCATAAAACCTTTTGGCTGAGTTTCTCATATTTGCTGCTGTCAATCTTGCCTGATTCCACGTCTACATCTATGCTGATACCCAGTGATTTCTGCACATCCTCTTCATTGGCGATCAGTACATCTGACATGGCGGCTATGATACACATAATTTCCTGTGCATCTTTTCCATATTTCCACAAATTCTTTCTGTAATTGAGATCACAAGAAACCGTAATCCCGCGTTTCTTTGCCTCTTGCACGCTTTCCAAAGAGAGCGACATCAAGCTTTCCGAAATTGCCGGCGTGATTCCTGTGATGTGGAACCACTCGATCCCCTCAAACGCAAAATCCCAGTCAATTGCACCGGGACCGGCAAGTGCGACACTGCTGTTTGCGCGGTCATAAATCACTTTACTCGGAAGCTGATTCGCCCCTGCTTCGAGATAGTATATCCCCATTCTGCCGGGTCCCCGTAAGATCCTGCCGGTGTCTACGTTAAACCTTCTAAGCTCCCCAACGCAAGCATCCCCCAATGTATTCTGTGGCAATACGGTAAGGAACGCAAACATCCATACCGTAATGTTGCTGAGGATACTGCAACATTTGCCTCTCCGCCGCCAAATGTCGCTTCCAGCATCGGACTCTGCATCAAACGTTCATGACCCGGTGCTTTGAGCCTCAGCATAATTTCTCCAAATGTAAGTACTTTCATAGAAGCTATCCTCCTCGTATTGTTTTCATAAACCATTAATTATTTCTTTGCACATATACTCTATCTCTCTGCCTCATTTAAGCATTGCGGATTGATAACAAGCCTGTCTTTATCTAAATGCGTATAAACCGGTGTTGATAATCTAATAAGGTCTTCATACACTCTTTTGGCAGTTCTTCTGAGAGGTTTTATGTATACACGTAAAAATATTAGTCGGCTGAATCCCCCGGTTCTGTCGGATATCCCATAACCTCGCTTGTTCATGGTTTTTCAACAATTCAAATATTTTCTCAGATAATTTCTCCCATTTTTAAGTTGCAAATCATAATCGCTTTGATACAAAAATTTCAACTGCTTTTACAAGACCGACTATTGTCTCTTTGTCAATTTTCATTGGACGTCCAATGCTATATTGTGGACAACAATTGGCATCACCTGCCCGGCAATCCACTGTTTTTCCCAAATAAGCCCTGAAGACTGCGGTCCTCTTATTTCTTTTCCTCACTAAATATCACCATATCCGCCCCCCAACTCCAAATATTTTAATATTTTCTGTTGGAGGAATTTCAACCAGCGCATCAACAATAACGGGTAACGCGTGTAGATGCATCAGTTCTATAATCTCTGACATCGACACTGCCTCGCATGCTGCTTCTCTTTTAAAGAAACATCGCTGTTTATCGTTGATAGCTTGTTCTATTTGTTCTATATCGACAAAAGGACGTGGTTCCTACCTCTTTTTTACTTTTATCCTGTCATCGGAAGCGCCTGATCATAGAGTGTTCTATGGCATTTAAGAATTATCACTTCATCTCTCATCCCTGCTGTATCAGGCAATTGTAACGCCCTTGCTTTATTTCCGCGCGTCATCGCCGCGGTTGCTGAATGGCAATCCTGCAGCCGCCCCTGCAGTAACACTGGCTGGCTTCGACACCTAAAGAGTTCAGCTATTCTTTCTCCGGCTTTTTTATGTAACTCCTCTACCAGCTTTACATAATGTTTCGATGCATCAATCATTGCCGCTAAAAACCCTATCGTCCATCAGCGAACCGCTCACTTTAGTGACAGTTCCCCAACCGTTAATTATTTTTTAACTCCCAATTCATCATAAATATCCATTACTACCCTCTCTTAAGGAATGCTGTCATGCAATGAAGCATTCCTCTTCTTCTTATTTCACTTATTCAACAGTAATAATTTTACGCTTTCTTTTCAATAATTCCTGCGTGCGAGGGTTTCCTGTTGGCATAACGATTGTTCCAGGTTCTAAAGCTACAAAATTTATTCCTCCGGTTTCTCTAACTTCTGTTCTTGACGGACTTCAATCATATCTATACCTTTATTTTTAAGAACATAACGATATCATACGGAATTTGACCTGCATGAAAAAGAATCTGATCATTGCTGATAGCATTCATCAATCCATCGATGTGAATATTGCTATATGGTTGCGGCATATGCAGAACATTTGTAACTCCCATTCTCTTTAACTCATACTCCACCTGTTCATATCGCTCCGGTTGCATCTGCTCCCTGTGGACAAATTACTGTTTTCTGTCAATCCACATCGCATTTGCGCCTTCAAACAAGCCATCCCCTACAATAGTTCTTAAAATTGGCAACCCCAATTTTGCAAGGGCTTGCGCGACATATCTTTCTTCTCCTCTTCTTGTTGCCATGCCCGGTCTTGTAATAATAGCACCTTCCGGCGTCATAAACATCAAATCACGACAATAGATGGCATTTGGTCTGTCGCTTCTTTGCTCTTCAACATAATATACCTTTACACCGTGTTTCTATAAATATCAGCGACATCATCGTGTTGCTTTCTCATAAGTTCAACATCTATAGGTTCATCTGAAAACGCACCTCGTTAGCATTGAACCTCCTCAATTTCTTTTTGCCGGGACGTCTTAGTAAAAGCTTTTAAAGTATCCAACTTCAGAAGAAACACCCCAATCGCCCTCAATATTCGTTGATATCCTCTTCAAACGAAGTTTCCTTTGAAACCATCTTTCACCGGAACTGCATCAACATCAATGTATTTTCATTTCCTTCTCCTTTCTAAGTATTGCAACTTCACAATACTTTGAACAGCTTTTTAACATTTGACATATCACAATTGCAATAATTATGCCACCCTAAAAATGGCTATTTTTCCAACCTTTTTGTGAAAACATAAGAAAAGACCGTAACAGTAAAATTTTTTTTACTCTTACGGTCTTTTCTTGAATCTACCGGTCGATCCCGTATTTATTTAACTTATAATTTAATGCTTGTTTTGTCAGTTTTAATTTTGTGCCGCTAATACACCTTAACTTCCTGTTTGATCTATGGCGCGTTGAATAAATTCCTTCTCAAAAGCCTCCACTTCATTTTTTAAGCGAAAAATCTGTTTTGTCAAAATTGATGCTATATCTGTCATTCGGACTTCCAAATTGATTCTTGTGTGGATCGAAGCAAATACTCAGGCAAATCTTTAACTTGTATTACCCATGAACTAACTATGTTGAAAGCGCCCTCATCACATTTTTTACTTCCTTACATTCCCCGGCCATCGATAAGTTTTAAAAATTTTTCTACATCTTCATCGATACCTATTATATCTCTATTCATTTTTCATTGTACTCATGAATGAAATAGTCAATCAAAAAAACAAATCTGCTTGTCGTTCTCTTAATGGCGGTACTTTTATCTGCACAACGCTTAATCTGTAAAATAAATCTCTCTAATAATTTTGTTTTACGCACTCGATAGGATCTGCATTCATTGCGAGCTACAATTTAACATCTATCGAGATAGGCTCTACCCCGCCTATCCTTTTTTATTTGCTTTTCTTCGATGGCCTTTAGTATTTTTTGCAGGCTTGAACATCCATCCCCATGGAATTTATTTCATCCAAAAAATATTGTACCACCATTAGCAACCTCAAATATGCCGGCCCTATTTTCAGCTCCGGTAAAGCTTCCTTTTGTAGTGCCAAATAGGATACTCTCTAATAGCGTTGAAGGTATCGCCGCGCAATTTTGTGATACAAACTTTTTATTCTTTCGGTTACTTGCTGTATGTAAGGATTGCGCCACTAACCTTTTTCCGGCCCGGATCTGCCCCAAATCAACACGGAAGAATCCGTATTTACATACGAATAATCTTCTTCTTTCATTTCGGCCATTTGAGTTACAGAATTTGAAATAATATCATCCACGGTGTATAAATCATTCTTTTGTGCATTTTTGAAGGTAAGGGCAATGTTTTTCTTGATATGAGTGTCGATATATCTAGATACATCTACAGCTCCTACTATTTTTCCCCTTCTTTAGTGGTAGCGTCGTATTTAAGAGCGAATTACTTTTCCCCGTATATGTTTCCATTTCTTGAATCTGATTAAAAACGGTTCTCGGTTTTCAGCACTTTATGTATAGTACTATTCTCTTTGTGTTGGATAAATATCGAAAAGATTTTTTCCCATAATTTTTTCCATTTTTAAGTCAAATAAGTTAAGATCTGGTCTAAATGTTTGGTAATATGTCTAATATTCCCTTCTTCATCTGCTACCATAATTCCACATCAATAAAATTATACAGATTCAAAAATTTGTTCTACACATCTCTTGATCATATTCAACCTCACATATCACTTTGACTCCTATACTAAAAACATCACGATACACCGAATATTTTCGGCTATTTATTATACTATATCTTAACAGAAAATCAGTGGGACATTGTTCAAACTTTTCCTTTATTGTGGAAGATAAATAAACTTTCTTCCTTTTAATTCTTTTCATTTCTTCTCTTACACATGCACCCTAGCGTTACTTTGTATTGGCCATTAATATTGCATAGCAATGCTGTGTAAAATAATAAAAGAGGAGATGATCTCCCCCATACTTTAACATATTTCAGGTTCTACCGAATTATTTCCTTACAAATATCTATCTCCCATTAACTTTATGGCAGGCAACGAAATGACCACAGGCAACGTCTCAATATATTCAGGTGTCTTTTTCATGACACCTGTGGCATGCAATATCTACATCTTCCGGCAAACGGACACCCCGGTTTCAGTTAATCGGACTTCGCATTTCTCCCCAATCAGAAATGGTTGCGCTCGACTTTCTAGGGTAGGCTCCGGAATTGCTTCCAAAAAGCACTTGTGTATAAGGATGTAACGGTTTGTCAAACAACTCATCTGAACTAGCTAAATTCTACACATATTCCAAGATACATTACCATAATGTTATCAGAACTATGTTTTACTACAGATAGATCATGTGTAACAAACATATAGAGATTCAATTCGTCCTGCAAATCCATCAGTAAATTTAAAATTTGAGCTTGAATAGAAAACATCTAAAGCAGACACAGGTCATCACAAACAATAAATTTTGGATTATGACAACGCTCTTGCAACGCCAATACGCTGTCTTCTTTCCTCCATCAAGTTCATGGGGAAGCTTCCGCGTATCTTCTAGCCAATCCGACAAGATCCACAGCTCTGCAGTCGCGGTTATATAAGTTGCCTTTTTGAATGGTAGATGATTAATCAACATATATTCTGAAATAATATCAATCACAGTTTTCCGGATCAAGACTGAATATGGATCTTGAAAATGATCTGCATCTCTTTTCCTCAAATTATCTCATTCTTGTCCCAAGCTTACTGATATATTCTTTCCTTTCATAATCTCACCTCGATGTTGGTTCAATCAATTTTAAAATAGTTCTTCCTAATGTTGATTTCCCACACTAGCCGGACTCTCCGACTACACCGATCGTTTCTGCTATATAATTTAAGATTAATCGAATCCACCGCATGCAGCAGGCCCGATCCTGTAAAATATTTCTTTAAATTAATCGTCTCCAGCAACGGAGTCTTCTTTATTCGCCTCGAGCTCCTCCTTTACCTTTCTTACACTACCAGCCTGATTCGTGGCATATTGGTGGCAAAAATGCCATGAGTTCCATTGTGATACGCTCCTGGAGGATCGTTTCATACATCCATAC
>VOFB01004512.1_pt1 | contig 12005 bp, 14 predicted proteins | sample 5384141 | NCBI WGS metagenome assembly VOFB01 (sample SAMN12384721, study PRJNA508395) | human gut metagenome | isolation source: healthy gut A | host: Homo sapiens
AACAAAACAAATTATGCAGACCAGATTTGCCCTAAGCTGGAAAAAACGGCGCAGCCAGAGCTGCGCCGCACATTGGGAAGGATTTAGTCCTCCTTGGTCTCCTCGGCTTCGGAAGGCTCCTTGGGTTCCTCCGCAGCGGGCGCTTCCTCTTCCGCGTCCTTCTCGATGGTCACCTCGATGATGGGCTCCTGCGCCTTCTTGGCAGCGGCAGCCTCAGCCTTGGCGGCCTCGTAAGCGGCGAGCTTCTCCTGAGAGGCCTTGATGGCCGCGACGATATCGGCGACCGCCTCGGGCGCGTCACCCTCGAGCGTGGAGACATACCACTCGCCGATGGCGCGGTAGTTCTTGTCCATGCTGCGGCGCTCAGATGCCATCTCATACTCGGTCTTGGCCTTATCGGCAACGGCATTTGCCTTTTCACCGGCAACGGCCGCGACCTGCTGTGCCTTCTCAGTCGCCACGAACGCGACGTCCTGAACCTTCTTGCTGAAGTTATCGAAAAATGCCATAGTACTTTCTCCTTTCAAACCGTGTCCTCGGGTTTGTTATTGACAGTATAAGCTACCGGGGCTTTCATTTCAATGGATAATTTACGACAAAAGTATAAATTTTTTGTGACAGCGTTCACTTTTTCTCGACCCAGCCCTGCGCGCAGCCGACGGCGCGCTTCCAGCCGCGGTACAGCTCCTCACACTCGTACTGCGCCCGCTCGGGGGTGAAGACGCGCTCGCTGCACCGGAGCGTGCTCAGCTCGTCCAAGTCCTTCCACACGCCCGCGGCCAGACCCGCGAGCGATGCCGCGCCAAACGCCGTCGTCTCGACCATCGCGGGCCGGTCGACCGGAATGCGCAGCAAATCCGCCTGAAACTGCATCATCAAATCGCTGACGCTCGCGCCGCCGTCGACACGCAGGACGGAGATCTCGCAGCCGGCGTCCTGCCGCATGGCGGTCATCAGGTCGGTGACCTGATAGGCGATGGATTCGAGCACTGCGCGGGCGAAGTGCGCCTTCGTCGTGCCGCGCGTGATGCCCACGACGCAGCCGCGCGCATACATATCCCAATACGGCGCACCGAGGCCCGTGAACGCGGGCACTAAGTAAATGCCGCCGCTGTCGGGAACGGATTCTGCCAGAATGTCGCACTCGTGCGAGGTCGAAATGACCTGCAGCTCGTCGCGCAGCCATTGAATGGCCGAGCCCGCGTTGAAGACGCTGCCCTCGAGCGCGTAGGTCGTCTCGCCGTTTAAGCTCCAGCCCACGGTCGTCACCAGTCCCGCGCGCGAGCGCACCGGCGCGCCGCCGACGTTCATCAGCGTGAAGCAGCCCGTGCCGTAGGTGTTTTTGGCCTGTCCGCGCGTAAAGCAGCCCTGACCGAAGAGCGCCGCCTGCTGGTCGCCCGCTGCGCCGCAGATCGGCACGCCCGCGAGCGCCTCAAGACCTTCGATCCCCTCTGCCACCGTACCGTAGACCTCGGAATTGGACACGGGACGCGGCAGAATGTTCATCGGAATATCCAGAAGCGCGCAGAGCTCTTCGTCCCACGAAAGCGTGTGGATGTTGAAGAGCATCGTGCGGCTGGCGTTGGAGTAGTCCGTCACGTGGACCTTGCCGCCCGTCAGCCTCCAGATGAGCCATGTCTCCACCGTACCGAATAAAATTTCGCCGCGCTCGGCCCTTTCCCGCGCGCTGGGGACGTGGTCGAGCAGCCACTTGATCTTCGTCGCGGAAAAGTAGGCGTCGATGTGCAATCCTGTTTTCTCGGCCACAAGCTCGCTCACGCCGCGCTTTTCGCGAAGGGCATCCGCGATGTCCGCCGTGCGGCGGCACTGCCAGACGATGGCGTTGTGGATGGGCTCGCCCGTCGCGCGATCCCAAAGAATCGTCGTCTCGCGCTGGTTCGTGATGCCGATCGCCGCGACCGCGCGGCCAAGGCCCGATTCGCGCAAGGCCTGCGCGGCAACGGCGCGCTCGCTCTCCCAGATCTCGTTCGGGTCGTGCTCGACCCAGCCGGGCTGCGGATAATACTGCCGAAACGGCTGCTGCGCGTGTCCGCCGACACTGCCATCGCGCCCGAACAGAATGGCGCGCGAGCTGGTCGTCCCCTGATCGAGCGCCAAAATATACCGCTGCATGAAGATACCCCCTTGTTCATTTGGACCGCCTTATGCTATACTAATAAATAAGATTATATCATGCAGGAGGGTTTTACGCCATGGCTATTTGCAGGGAATTTTACTTCCCCTCGTCGGACGGTTCCTCGCGCATTCACGCAGCGGAGTGGACCCCCGAGAGCGGTGAGATCATCGGCGTTCTACAAATCGCGCACGGCGTGGCGGAATACGGCATGCGCTACGCGCCGTTTGCCGAATTCATGACCGAGCACGGCTTTGCCGTCGTGGCGAACGACCACCTCGGCCACGGTCTTTCCGCCGAGAAGGACGCCGAGACGCTTTACTTCGGCCCGCGCGACGGCTGGAAGCACGTGGTGGACGATATGTACGCCCTGCGCTGCCGCACAAAGGAAAAATATCCCGACGTTCCCTATTTCCTCATGGGGCATTCAATGGGCTCTTTCCTGACGCGCACCTACCTCATCCGCTATCCCGGCACCGTAGACGCCGCCATCATCATGGGCACGGGACACCAATCCCCCGCAATCGTTGCAGGCGGGCGCGCCATCGCCAAGGCAGCGGGCAAGCGCCACGGCTTCAAGGCGCATTCCCCGCGCGTGGAGGCGCTGGCTTTCGGTGCTTACAACAAGGCGTTCGCGCCCAACCGCACGGAGGTCGACTGGCTCAGCGCGAGCGACAACAATGTTGACGCCTACATCGCCGACCCCCTCTGCGGGCAGAAGACGAGCATCGGTCTCTTCTATGAGATGCTCGGCGGCATCCGCTTCATCAGCACGCCGAAAAACATCGCGTCGATGAACCGCAACACGCCCATTCTCTTCATCTCCGGCGACAAGGACCCTGTCGGCGAGATGGGCAAGGGCGTCAAGCGCGCATACGAGGCCTTCCGCCGCGCAGGCGTGCGCGACGTGGAGCTGAAGCTCTACAAGGGCCTGCGGCACGAGATTCTGAACGAAGACTGCCGTGCCGTGGTGTACAACGACATCTGGAACTGGATCGAAAAACATTTATGAATAAAGTCAGGAAGGCGAACCGTCAGGCGGTTCGCCTTCTTTTACTTCGGAGCAACGTTCGCGGCGTCAAAGCGTCGATATCGTGCGTCGTGAGCAGGACGCGCGCGGTCAGGATGCCGTCAAGCGTGACGAGGAACACCGCCAGCGCCGCGGCCCACTCTGGAAGCAGTGCGGCATAGCCCTCCAGAACCGGCTGCACATACCGCACGGCGAGCATCGACAATATTCCCCAGCAGATGGAAAACGGCAGGCAGATGCGGCCGTTCACGTCGCATTTGGTCGAAGAATAGTCCCAGAACTGCACTTGAAACAGCCTTTCATAGCCCCAGTGCACGGCGTATTCCATCGCCGTCGCCATGAGCATACCGAGCAGGATCTGCTCCCACGCGCCGGGGAGCTTTTCCGCCCCCAGCAATAAGATCGTGACCATTGCAAAGCCGTACACCGGACACAGCGGCAGGAACACGAAGCACCGCCGCAGCCGGTGGCTCGATCTCGTCGCTGCGGCGAAGAGCTTTTCCAAGCAATACCCCAAAAAGCTGTAAGCAAACCAGTACCAGATATGATCCATTTCTTCCTCCGCGTCCGTTTTTTTCAGTATGGCCCGCGCAGATGGAAAAATGCGTGCCGCGCGCGTTGCAAAGCGCGGCGAATCATGGTAAAATAGCAAAAAATCGACAGGAGAACATCATTATGCCTGATACCTGGGAAGCTCTGGAACACGAGTGCAAAAACTGCCGCGAATGCTCGCTGTGCGAAACGCGCACAAACGTTGTCTTTGGCGTCGGCAATCAAAATGCTGAGGTTTTATTCATCGGTGAAGGCCCCGGCGCGAACGAAGATGCGCAGGGCGTGCCATTCGTCGGCAGGGCCGGTCATCTGCTCGACGATATGCTCGAGATCATCGGCCTGAAGCGCGACGATGTGTACATCGCAAATATCGTCAAATGCCGCCCGCCCGAAAACTGCATACAAGAAGAATGAAAAGATCACGATGCCGGCGGCAAGACGGGCGAAGGTCTGCGTGAGCGAATTGCAGCCGCCGACGTTGATGGTTTTGGAAAAAGAGCGGGTTCAGACCGTAGAGGACCGCGGACAGAACGGTCAGAAAAAATTCCCCTTGCCTGCATGACTTTTGCCTCCGTTTTTCTTTGCTGTTATTGGGGCATTATACGACGCGGAAAAGGGGAAAAGCAACGGGTTGTTAACAAGTTAAAGTGACATTTTTCATCGGCGCGGAGCCGTCAAAGCCATGGCGCGAGCGCCGCGCGCCAGCGCTCCGTGAGCGCCTGCACGGACGAGCGCGCGTTGGCGGGACTGGTGGAGGGCAGAGCCTCCGCCTTTCCCCATACGGCCTCGTCATACCGGCGGTAAAAGCGGTAGGCCGTGCCGCCGTTGCAGAAGATGCGGCGAACCGGCGCGGCGTCCAGAATGCGCGAGAGGTCGTTTGGCACCATTCGTGATGCTCGCGTCGGACGAGCCGGCGATGTCGCAGGAGGCGATGACGTCCCACAGCGCGACGCCATGACGCAGGAGCAGGGACTTCTTTTCCGCCGCCGTCTGGCGCTTCTCCTCGCCGAGCACGGCGGCGAGCACACGCCAGAAGCGGTTTTGCGGATGGCCGTAGAAAAACGCCGCCTCGCGCGATTTGACCGACGGAAAGGAGCCGAGGATCAAGATTCTGCTGTTTTCGTCGTATACCGGCGCGATGGTGTGGAGCTGCGGCTGCTTTTTCCATGGCGGTTCCTCCCTGCTTTCTCGCGGCTATCGTACCACGGCGGCGGAGAAAAACAAGCGGGCGCGGCGGAAACCACCGAGGAGGGGCGAGAGCCCCTCCTCCCTTTCAAACGAGCGGCAAGGCAAGGTCATGCCGCCGCGCGTCTGAAGGGTATCATGCGGAAATCCGCAAAAAATACGCTTTGCCATTTCCGCAGGATGTGCTACAATAAGTTCATTCTTATCTTTTGCCCGCGGGAGGAGCCGCCATGCAGCCTTTGGCACATTTCAAGACCATCACGCATCATCGGCACCTGGTGTGCAGATACTGCTTTCGTCTCGGCCTTTACCGGCAGGGACTGCTGCACGACCTGAGCAAGTACGCGCCCTGCGAGTTCTGGCGCAGCGCCAAATACTACCAGGGATACCGCAGTCCCAACGACCAGGAGCGCCTGGAAAACGGCGTAAGCCTGTCGTGGCTGCATCATAAGGGCCGCAACCGCCATCACTTTGAGTACTGGATCGACTACTGCATCGGGGAGGACGGAAAGCCCTACATGGGCGGGTGCAAAATGCCCAAGCGCTATGTGGCGGAGATGTTCTGCGACCGCATCGCGGCGTGCAGGCGGACCTTACCTCAAGGACACAAGTACACCGACGCCGCGCCGTATGACTACTATATCCGCTCGAAGAGCCATATCCTCATCCACCCCGAGACGAGCGACGCCATCGAGGCGATGCTGCGCGTGCTCCGCGACGAGGGCGAGGACGCCGCGTTCGCCTACGTTCGCGGTCTGCTGCGGGAGGAAAAAGGAAAGAAAATAGGCAAAAACCGCTTTTTCCGCGTTTTCTCCCTTGCATTTTCTCGTTTACAGGAGTAAACTATTTATCGAATTTTGCAATAGGACGGACACAACTGCTATGAGCCACCCCTACAAAACGAGGTCGGGCGGGGCGACGGTCACCATTTTGTGCCGTATGACTGCCGCAACCACTGCCCTTTCTGTATCAATAAAAAGGAATATGCCGACTGCACCGGCTTCAGCGTCGAGGCGATTCTGAGGTCCATTGCCGTGATGGACGCCATCACGCCGGAATGCGACTTCGTTTTCACCGGCGGTGAGCCGTTCGCCCAACTGGGCGACCTGCAGCGGATGCTCGACGCGATCCCCGGGACGCACAAGGTGTATATCAACACCACGTTCCCCGTGCAGCCCGGCTGCAGCGCGGAGGAGATGATCGACTTCACCCGCCGCAACGCGGACAAGATCACCTGCATCAACGTTTCGCGCCATCTGCAGCGCTACGTCGAGGAATCGCCCGACGAGGTCGTGGCCGCTATTGCCACGCCCAAGCGCATCAACTGCGTGCTCTACAAGAACTATCCCGCGGACAAGCTCACGGAGTATGTCGAGCGCTGGCGGAAGTACAACATTCCCCATCCAGTTCCGTTACGACTACACCGAGACTACGCCCGAGAACCTCTATGAGGAGGAGCACGACAAGATTTTGCAGGGACCTCAAACAGCAGTTTACCCATAAGGGACTCGACGGCTGCCGGATGCGCAACGGCTTCCATTTCGAGTACAAGGGCCTGCACATGACCTACCATAAGACCCTGCCCTATTCCACCATCGTGGAGACCGGCGAGGACGGCGTGACCTACGATATTCTCTACGACATTCTCATCAAGCAGAACGGCGACCTTCACCCGACTGGACGAATGTGCCGCTCGACGTGGAGAAGTACCGCAGGGTCGTCTTTGAGCCTTATGACCTCAAGGTCCTTGACGGCACCGTTGATTTCTGAGACCGGATGAAAAAGCTCCGACCGTGAAAACGGCCGGAGCTTTTTTGCGTGAAAATGGGCTTACCGCGGCGGCTGCGCCGTAACAGCGTCCCGCCGCATCTCGCGCAGCACGGGCACGCTGACGCACAGCGAGGCGGCGAGGAAGAAGACCAGGCCGATCATGCGGTTGACGCTGATGGTCTCGCGGAAGCAGACCACCGCCAGGAGCGTTGCCAGAACGGGTTGATGAGGTAGACGAACGAAGCCTCGGTCGCGGAGGTGTATTCCGTGAGGCAGGCGGTGAGCAGAAAGCCGATGGCGGCGCGCAGAAGACGCCGACGTAGCACAGCAGCAGCGCGGACCCAGGCGTGAAGCCGGCGAAGAACGGCACGTCGGCGAAAATGTCCAGCCCGAGACTGCGGTAGAGAGCGCCGACGGCGGGGATGTGACCGAGCGGACGATCGTGACCATCTGGCCAAGGGTCAGCGTCATGCCGCAGCAGGTGGCAAGAAAGATGGTGGCGACGCACTGATAGATGGCGGTACCGTCCATGTTGATCGTCGCGCCGAGGGGGATAACAAAGGAGGAAACGTCGCTCTCCGCGCCCAGCTCATCCGCGCACTCCTTGCTCAGAGGGATCGTGGCGGCGGAGGAGGTGGAGGTAAAGGCGAAAATCATCGCGGGGGATGCCTTCTCGAAGAAGGTGAAGGGGCTGATGCCCGCAAACGCCTTGGCAGAGAAAGAGTAGCAGAGGACTGCATGGACGATGTAGCCGAGGTACGCGCAGCCGAGCATCGTTCGATCCCGTGACGATCGGGCATCAGGACATTCATCGCGCGCGCGTCAAAGCTCTTTGACCGCGTGTATGTGTCCATCGTGCCGAACGGGACGAAGACGCACCCGATGTTTACGGACGAGCAGAAGCTCGCGCTCATGCGTGCGAGCGTCGAGGAGTTCCCCAATGTGGAGACTGAGCTCGGCGGCGGACTTCTGACCGACTACGCGCTGCGCAAAAACGCGCAGTTTCTCGTGCGCGGCGTGCGCAACAGCGTGGATTTTGACGCCGAGCAGCAGCTCTCGCTCATCTATCGCGATGTGTCGGACGGCGCGCTCGAAACGGTGCTGCTGATCGCGGAGCCGAAGTTTCAGCACATCAGCTCCACGATGGTGCGCGAAATGATCAAATACGGACAAGACCTTGAAAAATATATGCCGCTGCGCGCGGCGGAGCTTGTGAAAGGATGGAGAGAAGACCATGGCGAACAATGATGTGCAGCATCTTTTGGATATGCTTTACGAGATGATCGACGGCGCGAAGAACGCGCCGCTGTCGAGCGACAAGTGCATTCTGAACCGCGACGAGGCGCTCGACCTGCTCGACGAGATCCGCGCACAGCTGCCGGTGGAGCTCGCGCGCGCGCAGGAACTGATCCGCGCGAAGGAGGATTATGTCAAGGCTGCCAAGCGCGACGTCGAGCGCATGATGCAGCAGGCCGAGCAGGACGCGAAGAACAAGGTCTCCGAGACCGAAGTGCTCGGTATCGCCCGCGAAAAGAGCCACGAGATCGTCAAAAAGGCCGAGGACCGCTCGCGCGAAATGTACCGCGTGGCCAACGAGTACACCGAAGATGCGCTGCGCCGCACCGAGGAGGCCATTCAGATGGCGCTCGAGGAGGTCAAGCAGTCCCGCGTGCGCTTCCGCGCCGCCTCTGCCGAGCAGATGCAGAAGCGCCGCGAGGAGCTGGCACAGTCAGCTGAAAAGCAGACGCAGAACGGATAAAATTTTGTCAAAAGTGACAAAAACCGACACAATTGGTAGACATAATCTATATTTGGGCATAGCATAAAGGTCCGCCACAATATCTTGTGGCGGCCCTTTTTTAACCAAAACCAAAGTAGAACATACGTTTTAAAAATACGGTGCACTGGCCGAATTTTCACAGGAAAAAGCGGCAAAAGCCTTGAAAACGCAGGGAAATTTCTGCTTGCATTTTTTATGTGAATCTCGTATACTCAAAGCGAAGGTGGGGAAAAGTGGTGCATCATACCATGAAAATGGCTTACTTTCCCACATAAGCATCAGATCGGACGCGGCACGGCTTTTTCCAAAATGAAGAAAAGGCCGCGCTTTCGTGCCCTCTGTATGCGAAAATGCACAGAAAAAGGGGGTCAGCCGCCGTGACGGGTCAGTATCAGCACACGATCGATGCCAAGGGGCGGCTCTTTATCCCCGCGAAGCTGCGCGAGGAGCTCGGCGACACGTTTTATGTCACCATGGGCATGGACTCCTGCCTGAGCATCTATTCCGACGCCTCCTGGGCGCGCTTCACCGAAAAGTTTGAAAGCCTGCCCTACACGAAGACCAAGGCCATGCGCCCGCTCTTTGCCAATGCCGCCAAGTGCGAGCCGGATGCGCAGGGACGCATCGTGCTGCCGCAGAAGCTCAGAGCCTACGCCCACCTTGAAAAAGACGTGGTCGTGATCGGTGTTTCGAACCGCGCCGAGATCTGGAATGCGGAGAAGTGGGCAGAGATCGAGGCCGAGGAGCTCAACCCCGAGAATCTGGCCGCCGTGATGGAAGAGCTGGGATTCTGATATGGAAGAGAACTACGGCCATAAGTCGGTGCTGCTGCACGAGTGCCTCGATGCGCTCGCCATCAAGCCTGACGGCATTTATGTGGACGGCACACTCGGCCGCGCCGGCCATTCGCTTGAGATCGTGCGCCGCCTGACGACGGGCCGTCTCATTGCACTTGACCGTGACGAGACCGCGATCGAAGCGGCGAACCGCCGCCTCGGCGATTATTTGGACAAGGTCACGCTCGTCCACAGCAATTTCAGCGCGCTCGACTCCGTGTTGTACGAGCTGGGCGTCCGCGGCGTGGACGGAATGCTCTTCGACCTCGGCGTTTCCTCCCCGCAGCTCGACGAGGCGCAGCGCGGTTTTTCCTACAAGCAGGACGCGCCGCTCGATATGCGCATGGACGAATCCGCCGCGCTGACCGCGCACGAGGTGGTGAACACCTGGTCCTATGAAGAGCTGCGGCGCATTCTCTTTGAATACGGCGAGGAGCGCTACGCGCCCGCCATCGCGAAGAGAATTTGCCAGCACCGCGAGCAAAAGCCCATCGAAACGACGCTTGAGCTCGCCGATATCATCCGCTCGGCCATGCCCGCGAGCGCGCTGCGCGAAAAGCAGCACCCCGCCAAGCGCAGCTTTCAGGCCATCCGCATCGCCGTGAACGACGAGCTGGGCGAGCTTCCGCCGATGCTCGACGCGGCGGAGAAAAATCTGAAACCGGGCGGACGGCTCGCGGTCATCACGTTCCACTCGCTCGAAGACCGCATCGTCAAGAAGAAATTACAGGAGCTTGCACAGGGCTGCATCTGCCCGCCGGAATTTCCGGTGTGCGTGTGCGGACGAAAACCGAAGGTAAAGCTCATTACGCGAAAGCCCATCGTTTCGGGCGAAGAAGAACTCGCAGAGAATCCCCGTGCCCGCAGCGCCAAGCTGCGCGTCGCGGAAAAGTGCTGACAACAGCCGAAAATACGCAAAAGAAAGGAGATCGCCATGGCCAGCCGCAGAGAGCAGAACATGAAATACCGCCGCTACAGCGGACGAGTCAATGGCAATCTCGCTTACGATCCCGCCTACGAAGAGCGCCAGCGCAGGCTGCGCCGCGAGCGTGAATATGAGCGCGAGCACGAGCGTCAGCGCGAGGAATTCATGCGTCCCCCGCAGCGGAAGGTGCAGAAAAAGGCTGCGCCCGTCCGCCGTCAACGCGAAAAGGTCTCGCTCGGCACGCTGTGCGGCTTTATGGCGCTGGCCGCAATGGTCGCGCTGATGATCATGTGCCGCGCACAGCTGACGGAAATCTCCGCGCAGGTCGTCTCCGTGCAGAAGGAGATCTCCGCGCTCGAGGACGAGCATGTCGCGCTGCTCACGCGCTACGAAAAAACCTTTGACCTCACCACCATCAAGGAGGCGGCGGCCGCGGCCGGTATGGCCAAGCCCAGCGCCTCGCAGGTCTACTACATCGACCTGTCGGAGCCCGACAGCGTGGTCGTCTACCAGCAGAAGAGCCAGAACGTTTTGTCGCGGGTGCTCACGTCGCTTGGCAACGGCGTATGTGCGGTGGTGGAATATTTCAAATGAGCGAAGCTATACATAAGGAGTAAGGAGCTTCCTTACTCCTTTTCCATCTTTAAGGAGGATGAACGACTGTGGCACCACACCAGAAAAGACGGCCCGAATCCGCGCGCCGCGCAAACCGCATCATTCAGACAAGAACGCTGCTGTTGCTCGGCGTGTTCGGCGTGCTGACCTTTGTGCTGCTCTTTGCCCAACTCTATCACTGGCAGATCACCGAGCATGACGAGCTCCAGTCCGTCGCTGTGCGCCAGCAAACGCTGCGCACCACGGTGGAGGCGAGCCGCGGCACGATCTACGATCGAAACGGCACGATCCTCGCGATGTCCGCCTCGGCGGAGGATATTTTCATCTCTCCGAAGGAGATCATCGAAAACGATCAGGATCAAAACCTGATCGCGGGCGGCCTTGCTGAAATTCTGGACCTTGACCCCGCTGACATTCTCAAAAAGATGGAGAAAACGAACTCGCAGTACGAAGAGCTCAAGAAAAAAGCGGACGATGAGCTTGCCGACAAGGTGCGCGAATTCATCAATGAGAACGACCTCAAGGGCGTTTTCATTCGTCCGACGAGCAAGCGCAGCTATCCCAAGGGAACGCTTGCCTCGCAGGTCATCGGCTTTGCCAACGACAACGGCGGCTCGATGGGACTTGAGGCGACGTACAACGACGAGCTGACCGGTGAGAACGGTATGGTCGTCACCGCGCGCGACCGCGACGGCCGCTCCGTGCTCTACCAGTACGACCAGTATTTCGACGCGGAAAACGGCTGCGACCTGCACACGACGCTCGACACGACCATCCAGTATTACCTTGAGAAAGGTGTGCAGGAGCTCGAGGCGCGCTTCGGCACCGGCAAGGGCGCCGAGGGCATCGTCATGGACGTCAACACCGGCGCGGTGCTGGCGATGGCGTCGCTGCCGACCTACGATTTGAACGCCCCCGGCACGGTCTACAACGATTTTCTGACCTCCGGCATGACGGAGGAGCAGATCGAGGAGAACATGAAGGATCTTCTCAACAAGCAGTGGCGCAGCAAGGCCATCAACGACACCTACGAGCCGGGCTCCACGTTCAAAACACTGACGCTCGCGATGGCGCTTGAGGAAAACGTTGTCGACCTGAACACGGGCTTCTATTGCAGCGGCAGCGTAAAGATCGAGGGCGAGACCATCAACTGCTCCAAGCGCGCGCCCGGTCACGGC
>VOFB01000049.1_pt1 | contig 12001 bp, 21 predicted proteins | sample 5384141 | NCBI WGS metagenome assembly VOFB01 (sample SAMN12384721, study PRJNA508395) | human gut metagenome | isolation source: healthy gut A | host: Homo sapiens
CGGAGTGCGGATTTTTCGTATTTCTGTTTACTCCGGCTAGAATGCATAATGTATCTTCTCCTTTGGCAAAATGGAATCAAGTTCATGGTAGAGTCGTGCGATCGGAAGGCCGACTACATTATTATAATCACCTTCGATCCCTTTTACGTGGATGGCAAATGCGCCCTGGATGCCGTAAGCGCCGGCTTTGTCAAGAGAATCACCGCTGTCAACATAAGCATGAAGATCCTCTTTTGTGACCGGATAAAAGGTGACATCCGTTTTTCGTAGAATGTATGTAAGATCTGCTGCCCACGGATACACCCTGCAAATGTAACTCCGGTATAGACCTGATGTGTGCGGTCTGCGAGCATGGAAAGCATATCAAAGGCTTCTTCGTTATCTGCCGGTTTCCCAAGAATCTCACCGCGATAAGACACAATGGTGTCGGCACCGATGACGATACAGTCTTCACCCTGATATGCGGGATTGTCTTTTATCTTTGATTCATATACATCAAGAGCTTTCTGGTGCGCCAGTTCCATCACGACATCGGACGGAATATCTTTGGTGATCTTTTCATCGACTGCAGACGGGATTACGTCGAATGTGAATCCTGCCTGGGTAAGCAGCTCCTGCCGTCTGGGAGAAGCTGATGCTAATACGTATTTCATGTCTTTTTTCTCCTTTATGACCTTTTGAAAATATATAAAATACCAACTATAGTATAACATAGAATGAAAAAACAGAAATTCATAACGGATAAAATTGTAATGTAAAAATTGCAATCACTGTGCAGATTCGATATAATGTTAACAAGTATAAATATCGGAAACGGAGGTTTATTGTTATGTATATCAGTGAAATAAGAACGAAAGCACCGGCAGACGAAAGAATGCCGTTAGAGCGGAAATTCTACGATACATTGGAAAAATTAAAATACCATATGAACAGGTGGATAATGATCCGGCATCTTCGATGGAAGAATGTGCAGAAGTGGATAAAGCGATCGGAACAGAGATCCGGAAGAATGTTTTCCTCTGTAACCAAAAGAAGACAACCTTCTTTTTGCTGGTAATGCCGGCAGACAAAGCATTTGACACTTCTTCATTCAGTAAAAAACTGGGCGTGTCCCATATGTCATTTGCGCCGCCGGAGAAAATGCTGGAACATCTTGGCACAACACCGGGATCAGCAAGTGTTGCAGGGCTTCTGACCGATGAAGATGACTATGTGCAGGTAATTATAGATAAAGAAGTGGCAGAGGCAGAATGGTTCGGTTGCAATCCGGGAATTAATACAAGTCATTTGAAATTTAAAACGAAAGATCTGCTTCAGAAGTATCTTCCGGCGATCCATCACAGAGCAAGAATTGTGGATCTGTAGAATCCAGAGAAGCGAATAAGAGAAGCAGATCTGCGGAAGAGAGAAGCGAATAAGAAAAAGCAGATCTGCGAGAAAGAGAATAGTGAATAAGATAGACAGATCTGTAAAGGATAGAATAGAGAATAAAAAGGAACAGTAACATTATAAATATGAAGACATCAGAAGATTTAAAACAGATACTGGAGCGCATTGATCACAGAGGATATCCGGCATATAAGGATACCAGAGGCGCATACCAGTTTGGAACATATATACTGGGGATTGATCATGTACAGGGAGATCCGTTTGCGGCACCGTCCAGGCTGCATATACAGGTGGCAGGAAGAGCGGCCCGGATTCCGGAAATCTATATGACAGCAAATGTAAAAAGATGGCTGTGGCAGATTATCTGCTGCGGAATTTTTGCAAAAGCACTGGAACGGTACTCGTTTCAGGCACACGGTTCCGGAAAAAGCGGGATCATCCAGGTGACACGATGTGGTCAGGAAGTGCTTTGGAACGTACGGCCTGTGAGATAGAGGAAAAGACAGGGAATATTATTGTCCGGTTTGAGGTCGGATTCCCGGCAAGAGGACGTACGATCCAGGAGAGCTGATTAAGATTCTGTATCAGTATCTGCCGGCGCGTGTGGAGAAAGCCTTGTATTATAAGAATATGGACCAGAATGCAGTGAAGCAGGCGGCAGAACTTGCCGTGGATCAGGAATATATCCGGGAACAGCTGAAAAAAGAGGGACTGATAGCATTTGTTGCTGACGGTTCGATCCTTCCGAGAGAATCGGGCGTTTCCCAGAGACCGATGAAGGATGCGGTGCCGTTTGTCTCGCCGGATTCTATGAAAGTTACGATGAAGCTTCCATATAAAGGAGTGCTCACCGGAATGGGAATACGAAAGGAATCACTCTGGTTGTAGGTGGCGGCTATCATGGTAAATCAACGCTTTTGAAAGCACTGGAGAGTGGTGTATATCCTCATATTGCAGGAGATGGCAGGGAATATGTAGTCACAGATGATACTGCAATGAAGATCCGCGCAGAAGACGGCAGAAGCATCCGGCATACAGACATTTCCATGTTTATCAATGATCTGCCGAACGGAAAAGATACGTATGCGTTCGACACGGAAGATGCAAGTGGAAGTACGTCACAGGCGGCGAATGTGATAGAAAGTATGGAAGCAGGAACACAGGTATTTCTGATCGATGAAGATACGAGTGCAACGAATTTTATGGTGAGAGATGAGCTGATGCAGCAGGTGATCCACCGTGATATGGAGCCGATCACACCATTTATTGAGCGAGTGAGGGAGCTTTATCGGGAATATGGAATATCGACCGTGCTGGTAGCGGGAAGTTCCGGATCCTATTTCCAGATTGCTGATCAGATCGTTCAGATGGATAAGTATGTTCCGAAAGAAATTACGGAATTTGCAAAGAAAGCAGCTGCAGACTATCCGGCATTGAAGTTCCCGGAAGAAAAGCCGGAACAGCCATCGTTTGACCGGAAGGTGCGTAAGAATCCGGGCATCCGCCAGAAAAGGCAGGGTGAAATTAAAAACAATGGGACGCGATGCAGTCATGATCGGTCATGAAACGATTGATCTGCGGTATGTGGAACAGCTTGTGGACAGTGAGCAGTTAAATACACTGGGGCAGATCGTACGTTTCCTGGAAGAGGAGATATTTGATGGCAGGAAGACACTTGGACAGGCCATAGAACAGGTGGAGAACGTTCTGGATAAAAAGGGCTTGCCGGTGTGTGCGAAGGAAATACCGTACCGGGCAATCTTGCAAGACCGCGTATACAGGAGATTTATGCCTGTATGAACCGTTACAGAAAGCTTGGAACAGACAGGAAAGAGGGGATAGAATATGAGAGTCATTGCCGGAAGTGCAAGAAGAACACAGTTAAAGACGTTGGAAGGCATGGATACCAGACCAACAACAGACAGGATCAAGGAGACATTATTTAACATGATCGCTCCATATCTGTACGACAGTATCTTTCTGGATCTGTTTGCCGGAAGCGGCGGGATCGGGATCGAAGCTCTGAGCAGGGGGAGCAATGGAAGCGGTATTCGTAGAGAAGAATCGAAAGCCATGGCGTGTGTCAAAGAGAACCTTCAGAAGACACATTTTGAAAGAAAAGGGATGACCATGCAGATGGATGTGATGACAGCACTCTATAAATTAGAAGGAGAAAAACAGTTTGATTATATTTTTATGGATCCCCCATATAATAATGAACTGGAAAAAAGTGTGCTGACTTATCTGGCAGAATCATCGCTGTTGGCAGAGGAAGGAATCATCATTGTAGAGGCTTCTAAAGAGACAGACTTTGATTATGCAGAAGATCTTGGATATAACATTATCAAAGAAAAAGAATATAAGACAAATAAGCATGTATTTTTGGAACCTGCGGGAAGGAAAAAAATATGTTAACAGGAATCTATCCGGGAAGCTTTGACCCGGTCACATACGGACATCTGGATATCATAAAACGTTCTGCTGAAATGGTAGATGAACTGGTAGTCGGAGTGCTGAATAATAAAGCAAAAACACCGTTGTTTTCCGTAGAAGAACGTGTTAAAATGTTAGAGGAAGTAACGAAAGACATACCAAATGTTAAGATTATTCCATTTGAAGGATTATTGGTGGATTTTGCCCATAAGCTGAATGCGAAGATTGTAATAAGGGGACTTCGGGCAATCACTGATTTTGAATATGAATTACAGATGGCGCAGACCAATCATAAACTTGCGTCGGATGTGGAGACGATATTTCTGACCACGAATCTGCAGTATTCGTATTTGAGTTCTACCACGGTAAAAGAAGTGGCAGCCTTCGGAGGAGATATATCCCAGTTTGTGCCGGATTACATAGAGCAGAAAGTCTGGGGGAAAATGAAACATAAAAGGAGTGTAAATATTATGAGCAGCCGTATTGAGCAGATCATAGAAGAAATCGAGGAATATATTGACAGGTGTAAGTTTCAGCCACTGTCTACATCAAAAATTATTGTAAATAAAGATCAGATGGACGAGCTCCTTCGTGAGCTTCGTATGAAGACACCAGATGAGATCAAAAGATATCAGAAGATCATCAGCAATAAAGATGCGATACTGGCTGATGCACAGGCAAAAGCAGACGGAATGATCCAGGAAGCACAGATTCAGACAAATGAGCTGGTAAGTGAACATGAGATCATGCAGCAGGCATACGCACAGGCGAATGAGATTGTAACTGCTGCCACAGAGCAGGCACAGGAGATTCTTGATAATGCAACAAATGATGCAAACCAGATTCGTATCGGAGCCATTCATTATACAGATGATCTTCTTTCTCAGGCAGAGAGTGCGATCGGACGTACCTTGGATACGTATACATCGAAGTATGACAGTCTTGTAAATTCTCAGGAATGTTATGACATGGTGCGTAACAACAGAGCAGAGCTGGATGTTCCGCCGGAGACAGAACAGAGTGTACAGTCGGAGTATCCACAGGATGAATATCCTGCAGACGAATATCCGCAGAATAATTATGAGCAGGATGCTTATGGACAGGATGATTATCTGGATGATGAGAATCAGTATCCGAATGATATGTCAGTTTCTGATTATGATATTCAGGAAGATGACACACTGGATTAAGATACAATCAAATAGCATATATGTAAGCGGAGATAAGAAGACTGGTTACCAATGCGGTGGCCAGTTTTTCTGCTATATAGGGCAGGATTGGTAAGTGATTGCCGGAGATCATGGAATATGTCTGGGCAATACAGCACCAGCCGCCGAAAGAGGTAAAGTGCAGCGCACAGAATAATCTTATGGGAGGTATACAGTGCGGATGACGCAAGCCGTCGGATTCCGGTGCTGATCTCCAGGCTGGAATACAGAAGAAGGGAGGCTGTATTGTCTGGAAGAGCAGACGCAAGCAGTTGAATCAGGACAGAGAACATCATCATATATCCACCGACCTTTGTGATGGATTCGAATGCATTCATGATACAACGGTCGAAGTAATTACCGGATAAATTTTCAGACTGTGAAGCAGTTGAAGAAGAAACCTGCATCATGTGTGAAAATGGATGGATATGGTCTTTTGCGCGGTAGAAAAGACGAAAGACAAAAGCTCATCATAAGAGGCGTAAGTGTAAGAATAAGAAGAAACGGAATGGAAATAGAATCCTTTTTCAGATTCTGAATGACAACATAGCTTAAGATGAAAGCAGGGCTTGTATTGTTGCAGAAAGACAAAAGGTAAGAGGCTTCCGAACGCGAAATTTTCTGAGCGTCCAGAAGGTCGGAAGCTGTCTTGGCACCCATCGGATATCCGCATAAGAAGCCGGTGAGTACTGCAAATGTGCCATAATAAGAAGTGCCAAGGAGCGGACATAGAAACGGTGATGTGATGTGGCAGATCCAGTGAAGTGCAGGGGTGCGGATCAGAATATTGATCAGGACCATATAGGAAGTAATGTGGGAAGGACATGCCGGAACCACAGGAGGAGTCCGTAACTGGCACCGGCAAAGACTGTCTGTGGAAATGATAGCATACATAAGAAAAAATCAGTATCGGAATGGTAAGAAAATGACGTCTGGACATAGGAATCTCCCGAGAGGACCTTGTTAATTCATTGTATGGATAAGGTTGATTTTTTTATGAAGACTGTTAGATAATAGATAACAGTGTAATATAGAAGGGAGTGTAGGAAAATGGCAGTATTAAATGAATTAGAACCGAAAGAAGTCTTCCGGTTTTTGAAGAAATAAGTGCGATCCCGAGAGGAAGCCGCGATACAAAACGTATCAGTGATTATCTGGTGGCATTTGCAAAGGAAAGAGACTTAAAAAGTGATTCAGGATGAAGTGAATAACGTGATCATATTCCAGCCTGGAACACCTGGATATGAAGAAAGTGAACCGGTGATCCTGCAGGGACATATGGATATGGTATGCGAAAAGACATCGGATTCCACACATGATTTTAAAAATGACGGACTGGAATTATATGTAGAAGATGGATTTTTAAAAGCGAAAGATACCACGCTTGGAGGAGATGACGGCGTTGCGGTTGCAATGGCGCTTGCACTGATGGACAGCGAAGATATTCCACATCCACCAATCGAAGCAGTATTTACTGTAGATGAAGAGCTTGGAATGGAAGGTGCCGAGGCTATCGATCTGTCAGTATTAAAAAGGAAAGAAACTCATCAACCTGGATTCGGAAGAAGAGAAGACTCTGACGGTTGGATGTGCGGGCGGAGTCCGTTATCAGGGACTGATTCCGGTAGAAAAGGAGACTGCATCCGGAGAGGTAATCAAGATTACGATCCAGGGGCTTCTGGGCGGACATTCCGGCGAAGAAATCCACAGACAACGTGGTAATGCGAATAAGATGATGGCACGTCTGCTGTATCATATTGCAGGAGAGAAGAATTACCGTCTGAGCGAAATCTATGGCGGCTCGAAAGACAACGTTATTGCGATGGAAGCACACGCGTCTATCCTTGCAGAACCGGAAGACTGCGAAGAGATCCTTGCTATGATCCGGGACATGGAAAGTATATGGAATGCAGAATTCATGGGAGAAGAACCAGGCCTGACTGTAAAAACAGAAACTGAAAAAGTAGAAAATATAGTAGTGTTCTCAAAAGATACTACGCAAAAAGTAGTAGGATACCTGACGGCATGCCCGAATGGATTAAAAGAATACAGCCGTAAAGTAGCCGGCGCGACAGAGACCTCTTTAAATCTCGGTGTGGTATCTATGAAAGAAAATGGAGTGGAGGCAGCATTCCTGCTCAGAAGTGCAGTAGACAGCAGAAAGCAGCAGGTGCTGGAAGAAGTAGAGGCTGTGACAAAAGCATTCGGAGGAAGCGGTTCGCTTTCCAGCGAATATCAGGCATGGCAGCACAAGCCACAGTCAGAACTCCGTCCGGTCATGGTAGAAGCATACAAAGAAGTTTATGGAAAAAGAGCCGGAGATCTGCATTATCCACGGTGGACTGGGTGTGGAATCTTCCTCGGGAAACGTCCGGATCTGGACTGCGTATCCTGCGGACCGGATGTTCTGGATATTCATTCTTATAATGAACGTCTGGATATTGCGTCTACGCAGAGAAGCTGGGAATTCCTGAAACTGGTACTTAAAAATTGTAAATAATAACGACGGAGGAGAAATATATGAATCTGCCAGCAGCATTTGAAGAAAAGATGCGTGCACTTCTCGGAGATGAATTTGACGAATATATTGCCTGTTATGAAGAACCAAGATATTATGGCATGCGAGTGAATACAGGCAAGATCTCGGTAGAAGAGTTTGAAAAGATATGTCCGTTTGAGATCAGAAAGATCCCGTGGATCGAAAATGGATTCTATTATGACGGGGACAAAGTGTCTCCTGCAAAGCATCCGTATTATTTTGCAGGGCTTTATTATCTGCAGGAGCCAAGTGCCATGACACCGGCAAATCGGCTTCCGGTGGAACCGGGAGACAAGGTGTTAGATGTATGTGCGGCACCGGGAGGAAAGGCGACAGAATTAGGAGCAAAATTACAGGGAGAAGGCGTGCTGATCGCCAACGATATCAGCAGTTCGAGAGCCAAGGGACTGCTGAAGAATATAGAAGTATTCGGAATCGGGAACGTCCTTGTATTGAGTGAGGAACCGGGACGTCTGGAGAATTATTTTACGGAATATTTTGACAAGATCCTGATCGATGCACCGTGTTCCGGAGAAGGAATGTTCCGAAAAGATAAAAAAATGGTAAAAGCATGGGAAGAACACGGACCGGAATTCTTCAGTAATCTGCAGAGAAATATCATCCTGCAGGCTGCAAGAATGTTAAAGCCGGGCGGTCTCATGCTGTATTCGACGTGTACATTTGATCCAAGTGAAAATGAGAGAATCATTGAACACCTGAAAAAAGAATATCCGGAATTCCATGTACTTCCAATGGAAAACTATGAGGGATTCTGCCCGGGAATACCGGAAGTGACAGAAGAAAAGGATGAAGAACTGAAAAAAACAGTCCGCATCTTCCGCACAAGATGAAAGGGGAGGGACATTACGTTGCCCTTCTGCAAAGGGAGAACCATTGCCGGCAAAAGAGCTGAAACCAAAGAAGAAATCAGGAAAAATTCCGGCAGATCTGGAAGAATTCATGAAACAGGTAACATGGAAACTGGATGGTTCCAGACTGGATATCCATGGAGAGCGCATTTACTATATGCCGGAAGGGCTTCCGGATGTGAGAGGAATCCGTTTCTTAAGAACCGGACTGCTGCTTGGAGAACTGAAGAAGAACCGTTTTGAACCGAGCCAGGCATTTGCCATGTGCCTGAAAAAGATGAATATGCACAGATCATCGATCTTCCATGTGAAGATGAAAGAGTCAGACGTTATCTGAAAGGGGAGACGCTGGATGTAGATGATCTGACAGAGGGAAAGGCAAAAGGCTGGTATCTGGTCTGTGTAGACGGATTCCCGCTTGGATGGGGAAAGGTATCGAATGGTACGTTGAAGAACAAATATCTGCCGGGATGGAGGCTGTGTTAAGATGATGCGTCTGGATAAATATCTGGCAGAGATGGGTGTGGGTACCCGCCAGGAGGTAAAGAAGCAGATCCGTCAGGGGAAAGTTACCGTTAACGGGACGGTGGTAAAAGCAGCAGATACGAAGATTGATGAGACATGCGATGAAGTTACAATAGGCGGCCGTAACATTTCCTATGTGTCGTATGAATATTATATGCTGAACAAGCCGGGCGGCGTGGTATCGGCGACCGAGGACCGGAGAGATACTACGGTGATCGATCTGATCAAAGACAAGAAACGAAAGGATCTTTTCCCGGTCGGACGGCTGGATAAAGATACGGAAGGCTTTCTTCTCATCACGAATGACGGAGATCTGGCCCACCGTCTGCTGGCACCGAAAAAGCATGTGGATAAAGTCTATTATGCAAAAATAGATGGAATGGTTACAGAAGAGGATGTAAAGCGGTTCGCAGAAGGAATCGATATCGGCGCAGAGGAAGAAGAGATGACAAGACCTGCAAAACTTGACATTATGAAGAGCGCGGAAGAATCTGAGATCCGCCTTACGATCCATGAAGGAAAGTTCCATCAGGTGAAGCGGATGTTCCTTGCAGTGGGTAAAGAAGTTACTTATCTGAAGCGAGAACGCATGGGAACCCTGTGCCTGGATGAAAATCTGAAGCCCGGAGAATACCGGCTGCTGACAGAAGAGGAGATAGAGAATGTCAGAAAATAAATTTTTACCGATTTGCAAAAAGGATATGGAAGAACGGGGATGGGAACAGCTGGATTTTGTCTATATTTCCGGAGATGCTTATGTAGACCATCCGTCTTTCGGACATGCGATCATTACGAGACTTCTGGAAGCGCATGGTTAAAGTCGGTATCATTGCGCAGCCGGACTGGAAAGATAAGAACAGCATTACGATCCTTGGAGAACCGAGACTGGGATTCTTGTTTCTGCGGGAAATATGGATTCGATGGTGAATCATTATTCGGTGTCCGAAAAAGCACCGCAGAACGGATGCTTATACGCCGGGAGGCGTGATGGGAAAAGCGTCCGGATTACGCGAGCGGTTGTATACAGTAACCTGATCCGTCAGGTATATAAGAAGACACCGATCATCCTCGGAGGGATCGAGGCAAGTCTCAGACGACTGGCACATTATGATTACTGGTCCAACAAGGTGAAACGTTCGATCCTGCTTGATTCCGGTGCAGATCTGATTTCTTATGGAATGGGGGAACACAGTATCATTGAAATCGCAGATGCTATTGAATGCCGGAATCGGTCATGATATCACATTTATTGACGGAACGGTATTTAAAACAAAAAAACCGTGACAGTGTCTATGATGCCGGAGAGTTACCGGATTATGATGAGATCAAAGAAAATAAGCGTTCGTTTGCGCAGAGTTTTTATAAGCAGTACTGTAATACAGATCCATTTTCCGGAAAGCGCCTGTTTGAGCCTTTACGGTGGAACCACATTTGTTGTGCAGAATCCACCGGCAAAGCCATTGACACAGACGGAAATGGATGAAGTCTATGCACTTCCGTATATGCGGAATTATCATCCGTAATATGAAAAGACGGAGGGGTTCCTGCGATCCGGGAGATTAAGTTTTCCCTGATCAGCAACCGCGGCTGTTTTGGCGGATGCAGTTTCTGTGCGCTGACGTTTCATCAGGGCAGAATTATTCAGACGAGAAGCCACGAGTCGATCATTGATGAGGCAAAACAGATCATTCAGGAACCGGACTTCAAAGGGTATATCCATGATGTCGGAGACCTACGGCGAATTTCCGTGCACCGGCATGTAAAAAGCAGATGACGAAGGGAGCCTGTCCGACGAAACAGTGCCTGTTCCCAAACCATGTAAGAATCTGGAAGTAGATCATAAGGATTACATTGCCCTTTTGAAAAAGCTGCGGGTGCTTCCGGGTGTGAAAAAAGTATTTATCCGTTCGGGTATCCGGTTTGATTATCTGATGTATGATAAGGATCGTACATTTTTGCGGGAACTGTGCGAGCATCATGTGAGCGGGCAGTTGAAGGTGGCACCGGAACATATCAGCAATACCGTTTTTACAGAAACTGGGAAAGCCAAGTGTTGAAGTATATAATAAATTTGTAAAAGCATACAAGGACATGAATAAAAAATAGGAAAAGAGCAGTATCTTGTGCCGTATCTGATGTCTTCGCATCCGGGATCGACGCTGAAAGAAGCGGTTGAACTGGCAGAGTATCTGCGGGATTTAGGTTACATGCCGGAACAGGTACAGGATTTTTATCCACGGACAGACCGTCTGAAAAATCTGCAGGAACAGGTAAAGATCCCGGTCAGGATCTTCGACGGGGATATGCAGAGAGACTATATTTTCGAAAACTGCAAAGAGAACTGAGCGCCGGCAGGCAGATGTAAGGGATGCTTGTAAATGCGGCAGGATATGGAAAGATCGGTAACGTCAGTGACATTGATCTGAAAGAACAGTGTGGCATGGTTGATCTGAATTGTACAGCACTCACCAGAATGACAGGAATCTGCCTGCCGTATCTGTCGAAAGGCGCCGGATTGTCAATCTGGCTTCGGCAGCTTCGTTCTGTGCACAGCCGGGATTCTGTGTATATGCGGCTTCAAAGCATATGTACTGCGTTTTTCACAGGGGACTGGCAGCAGAATTGAAGAAACGGGGAATCCTGGTAACGGCAGTGTGTCCGGGACCGGTACGTACAGAATTTTTGACCGGGCCGGTGCGCTTGCGGCAAGTGAAAAAGAAGCACTCCCTGTGCCGAACCGGAAGGCGGTGGTGACACAGGCACTCACAGACAGCGTGCGTGGAAGACGCGTTTCGGTATATGGAGCAGCAATGAAAAGTTCCAGAATCCTTTCCAAGATCCTTCCGGATCGCCTGCTTGTATGGGGGGGATGATGAAGATCAACCATGCGGATATATAAAGGCATATACGGAATGTCTATGAGCTTGGGAAAATGTTTTTTTCATGATAGAAAAGACGATTACAGAAAAATTATAAATAGAAACAAAAAGGACAGACAATATGAGAACAGAAAAAGGACAGCCGGGATATGTAAAGGC
>VOFB01000064.1_pt1 | contig 12001 bp, 13 predicted proteins | sample 5384141 | NCBI WGS metagenome assembly VOFB01 (sample SAMN12384721, study PRJNA508395) | human gut metagenome | isolation source: healthy gut A | host: Homo sapiens
GGACGTACACCTCTCGATGTATCCGGCTCGCCATCATTGCTTCAAATCAGTGTCGTTCAAGGGTGATGAATCTTGTGATGACAGTCCTTGCACACCGCAAGTGTTTTACGCTTTTTTGCTATCATCGCAAGCTCCCACAGTTGTTTTCCTTTGAGGTTCTTCACTTTATTTACATGGTGTATTTCCAGCGGTACATTGGTTTTTCCGCACAGCTCACACACACGGGCGGACAGCCTGTCGTCAAATGACGTTCTGGAACCGACGTGTGCAATTGCAAAGTCTATGATTTTGTCTGTCCAGAGGTCTATATTTTTGCAGTCCATAAACCTTGCAAAACTGCGGCGTTTTATGCCTGTTTTCGTTTGGTATGGCACACCCCAGCCGCCTTTTCCGTCTCGGTATTTGCGCATCATTTTTCTGCTGGTGCTTTCATGCTTTCCAGCCAGAGTTTTCAGGCAGCTGTATTCCATCAAATATTCAAAATACTGAAGCTTGTTGAAGTTGCTGGCTATGCTGTAATAGTTGCAAATACCGCGCAGCTCAGAGTTGTACGTTGATACAATCTCCAAGTCCGTACACCGAAAGATATATTTTCTTGCGGTAGGCTCTATTGTCCCGTCGCGTAGTTGCCGAATGACCGACTTTCCAAACAGGAAAGGCATGATTTTGTCCGCAAACGGAATGCACAGCTCAACAGACCCGTTGAGCGTGCGGGAAACGTGGTTTCCGTGCGGCTTTAGCTTCTGGTCTCTCCTCACACGGATGTCATAACCCAAAAATCTTGCATACTGGTTACTGTGCGTAATGAGTGTCTTTTGCTCTGAAAGCTCCATTTTCAGGGTTTGGCTGATGAAGTCGGACAGCTGTCTCTTGATACGCTCACAGTCCGCTTTATCGCCCTTCACGCCAAGAATGAAGTCGTCAGCATAACGGATGTATTTGATGACTTTATCCGTTTTGGACATACAGGGCGTTTTATGCATGACTGCTTTTAGCTGAGCGATTTTCTGCAACAAAGCTGTTTTTTCCTGACCTGTTGCAGTTTTCAGCTGTTTTTGAGCCTTTTTTATCTGCCATGTGACCTTATCGTATTCCGGGGTATGGTGTCTGTCCCTGCTTTTATAGAACTCCTTGGCGGTCTTTTCCACGAACTTGTCCAGCTCATTCAGGTAGATATTTGCGAGTATGGGCGAAACGATTCCGCCCTGCGGGCAGCCGGAGTAGGTAGCATGGTATTGACAGTCCTCCATATAACCGGCTTTTAGGAATTTCCAAATGAGCTGAATCAGCCGTGCGTCTTTAATCTTGGCGTTTATGACGTTTGCTAAAACTCGGTGGTCGATGTTATCAAAACAGCCTTTAATATCGCCCTCAATAAACCACGACACGCCTGAGAATTCTCTTTTCAAGGATTTCAGCGCAGTGTGGCAGCTCCTGTTGGGACGAAAGCCGTGAGAATTGTTTGAGAAGATTGGCTCGTAGACCGATTCCAATATCATTCTCAATACTTCCTGCACCAGCTTGTCCGTAAAGGTAGGAATTCCAAGAGGACGCTTTTTTGTGCTGTTTTGCTTCTTCTGGATGTACTCGCGGCGAACAGGATTCGGCGTATAGGTTCCGTCAACCAGGGATTGAATAATCCGGTCAACCTTTTCCTTGCTGAATCCGTCAGCCGTATCGTCATTCACGCCTTTTGTTCCTGCGCCTTTGTTGGCGTAGAGGTTTTTGTATGCAAGGTAATACAGGTCAGGTCTTAACAAATAACGATAGAGCCTTGTGAAGATTTCCTCTTTATTGTCCTTTGAATTTTTTCTGATTCTATCCAAAATCTCGATTGTTGGTTGCATTTGAGGCTTTCCTCCCTAATCAAATTTCAATTTTGGAATGCAATAACTGTTCTCCTTCGTCTGGAATACAGGATGTATTCCGTAGGAGTCATTACTTCCCACAGGACTACTATGAGAACTCCGTTGCCGTATCGGATATTCAGCGTCATCTCCCTTGCCTTTCGTGGGCTTGGGATTTATCACCCGCATGGGGCATTTCGCATAGCTCGTTTGAGCATTCCAACTTAGGCAATCCCCAGTTAGCGTAATAAGTAGGCAAATGCGGATTGTCGGATACGCTTTCGTTTCGTTATTTCCAGTTCTCTGGCTTGTCACATGAATGGATTGATAACCCATTGCGCAAAGGCGAAACGCAATGTTATTCATGTCAGAGGTTGATGCCGCCGTATCTACGGTGGTTACATACACATTCCTCCGCCCGAACACAACGGGGACTTGAAACTCGCATTCAACATTCAGTAGTTCTATCCTCATATCCGCTTAACGTAGCAATTCAGTCGTGCTCTTGTGTATAGAGCAACTTATCGCTTTCCCGCCATGCTATGGTCCCGCATCAGCTTTCGCCTATCGGTTAGGCGGGTCGTTTCCACTGTTATCTGAGTGGGTAGTGCCTGCAGTGACCACATAGGAACTGTGACATTGTGGGAAAAAGGTTGGGCTTGAGCCAAAACCGGGTCTTGCCGCTGCCGGAGCCGCCCACCACCAGCACATTTTTTGTTCCGGGCGTTTTTGGGGTCAGGTGGGCGATTGGACATCATCAGCCGTTCCGTTTTGGTTAGGATGATGTTGTCTGCGAACTTTGGTGCCATGAACGGCTCAATGTCCTTCGGTTCCCCACCGGGCAGAGCCGTACTCCACACCGTGACGGTACTTCTTGGCGTTTTTGCCACGCAGATAGACCGCCAGTCGCAGCCCTGCGCCGCAGCACAAGCCCACCAGAATATCAAGCGGATGCAGGCTGGGCAGCTCCTGTTCCTTGTGCCGGACTTTGCCGGGGAGTTCTGCTGCCGCCTGCACCAGTTCGTGCAGCTTTGCCAGCACGGAAGGGCGTTTATCTTTGTTCAGCAGGGATGCCGAATACTCCTTGAAAGCCGATTGGAAGGCTTCTGCGTCCGGGGCCTTGAAAAAGACCAGATACCGGGGCGGCACCTCGGAGGTGTCCTTGCGGATGGCGTAGTCAATGCCGTACTTTTTGGCGTAGCATTCCAACCCACGGATGCCGGTTTTGCTGATCTCCACGCTGGAAACGCCCCGGTTTTGCCGCAGAAGGGTGCGGACGCTCTGCTTGCCTTGGGATGCCTTGGACTGGTATAGCCGATACGTCGCCTTTACCGCCCGGAGAACAGTCCGGGCAGATAGCTTTGTGGTGGAGATCATCAGGTTGAATGATTTCTGTTCGATTTCTTCCTGCATCGTTACCACCTCCTGCACAGAAAATCGTCTTATCGGTCATGTTCCACCGGGGGCTTGCTTACAGCCTTTTCTGCGTCATTCTGAACCGATTCATCCGGAACCGGAATGACCATCAGGCGACGCCCCAGAGGGAGAAAAGCTTCGGGTTGATGAAATTCTTCTTCATACTTCTGCGCCAGCTCCGGAGAGAGCGACACAAAATCTTCCTCTCCCAGCCCCACCACCAGAAAGGTTCCGGCAATGACATCGTACATCAGCCCGTCCTCGTCCCACAGGGCACGATTCAGGGGTAGACCCATGAGCTTGCCGTCATCGGCATAAACGATGGCAACCGGGTCGGCAAAGGGATAGCTTGCGCCGATGGAGCCGCCCACAGCCTGCTGCAAAGACTTCAGGTCGTTATCGATCTCGACCTGCTGCGGATACTGTCCCGGCGCAATTTTCAGCACGGACAGGGTGTTTTCATTCTGTTCCATTATCATTCTCCTCAAAGATGGTGCTCTCCTGCCCGGCGTGGGCAGCGTTCAGCAGAGCCGCCACGAAGAAGCCGAAAAGCACCTGCTTCAAAAAAAGGCGAAGCCAATAAAAAAGTTCAGCATAGTACACCTCAGTCGATGCAGATGCAGGTGAGCTTCTGCCCATCTGCCATCAGGGTGATGCTGTGGCTTGCCAGATACTTCTGGAACAGGTAGACTTCATCGATGGTCAGCGAGATGACCTCGCCGTCCATGTTGGTGCGAACAAGAATCACCGGGCCGGTCAGGTAGTGCTTTCCGCCCATCTTCAGCACCTGCGCCGGGTTGTAGCAGAGCAGCAGCGAGGTGTTGGGAAGGTTCAGACAGGCATCGTCCTCCTCAAAGCAGGGCAGGATGCCCGGAGCCTCGTCCAGCGTGATGACGGTCAGCTCCATATCCGGGGCAATGGCTGCAAGGTAGATCTCGCCGCCCCGGTTTACCGCCAGTGCAGCGCAGATGCGCACGTCAATGGTGATCTCCTCGGAGCGGATGGTACGGGTAGCGTTGTTTTTCATAGGCGTTTTCTCCTTTGCTTGTAAAGAAAAAGACCCAACCGGGTCTTTCGTTACGGTATAAGTCAGCGTTCGTTCTGCCGCTGCTGCTTGCGCTGCCACTGTTCCAGCAGCTTGATGATGGTGTCTTCCATCTGTTTCGGGGTGTAGCTGCGGGGAAAGTATTTCCGCAGGGTGTCGTTTTTGATGACCACCTTGTCCAGCTCGTCCTTTTCTCTTCTCCCATGACGGCAAAGGCAACATCATATGAGAAGTGCCCTTCCTGTGCCAGCTTTTTGAGCCGCTGCGCTTGGGAAAGAGACGGCGCATTCTGGGTGTCCTCTATGGCTTCTAAAAAATCCCGCTGTTGGCTTTCGTCCAGATAGGACAGCTCCACAGCGGGATTAAAAGCGATCTTCTTTTCGTCCACCATGTCCAGCAGTTCCGGGACAAGGTTGGTCAGGCGGATAAACCTTTGGACATTTCGAGCGTTGTCACCTGATTCATCAGCGACAATATCTCGCGCTTTTGCACCATTTGACTTGTGGCCAATTTGGCCACAAGTTAAATCCGACCTAGCACCTTGATTTTTAGGGCTTCCAGCTTCATTTTGTAGGCAAAAGCTCGTTCACTGGGCAAGATGTTCTCACGTTGGAGATTGCTATCCACCATGAGCAGAACAGCGGCATCATCATCCATATTGCGGACGATGACCGGCAGGGTTTCCAGCCCGGCAAGCTGGGCGGCGTGCTGACGGCGGTGCCCAGAGATGATCTCGTAACCACCTTCCGGGCGAGGACGGGCGATCAGCGGAGACAACACGCCGTACTGCTCTACGCTTTCCACCGTGCGCTGCATGGACTCGTCATCCAAGACCTTAAAGGGATGATTCTTGAAAGGAAACAGCTCCCCGATGGGAATCTGCTGCACCTGTTCCCGCTGCTGCTCCTGCCGGGATTCCTCGGTGGAGAAAATGTCATCTGCCCCTTTCAGCGACACGCTTAAGCTGCTTTTCGGCATTCGCCAGCACCTCCTTCGTCAGAGATTGGTAGGCTTCTGCCACCTTACCTTTGGGGTCGTGCTGGAAAATGCTTTTGCCCACTGCACTGATCTCCGCAGCTCGGACAGACCGGGGAATGGTCTGGTCAAACACCTTGATCTTGCTGCCGTAGGCACCTCGAATCAAATTGTCGATCTGCTGTCCGTAGTTGGTGCGGTTGTCCGTCATGGTCAGCAGAATGCCCTCGATTTTCAGTTTCGGGTTGATCTGCCGCCGGACCTTCTGCACCGTCTGCAAAAGCTGTTCCAGACCCTTTGCCGACAGATACTGCGCCTGCACAGGAATCAGGGTAGTGTCCGCTGCTGCCAGTGCATTGACGGTCAGCATCCCAAGGGAAGGAGTGCAGTCCAGCAGAATAAAATCGTACTCCCGCTTGGCACTGTCCAGCACCTGTTTCAATATCTTTTCCCGGTTCATGCAGTTGACGAGAGACACTTCCAGCCCTGCCAGTTCGATGTCAGCAGGGATCAGGTCAACGCCCTCTGCATGGTGCAGGATGCCCTCACCGGGTTGGATAGGCTGGTCGTTCATGGCTTTTGCCAATAGGGTGGAAAGGGTGGTGGGCAGTTCATCGGGCTGTTGCCAGCCCATGCTAATGGTCAGCTGCCCTGTGGGTCAGCATCCACCAACAGAACTTTTTTGCCCTCCATCGCCAGCCCGATGCCCAGATTTTCACAGGTGGTGCTTTTCCCCACACCGCCTTTTTTGATTGGTGACTGCAATAATCGTAGCTTTCTTTGCGATAACATCACCTCCCCGGAGAACCACACGAAAAGTCGTGGTTCGTCTTGTTCTGATAGTAGAGGTTCATGGTGGTGGGCGCATTGTAGAGCATCGCCAGCAGGTATTGCTTCATGTTCCGCACCGGGGCAGTGTTTTCTGCCAGAGAACCCAGTACGAAACGGAGATGGTCGGCGTTCAGCTTTTTCAGCCGACTGCGCACTACCTCGGCAGGGCGGTCATCCCCGGCAATCCGCAGCATCTTTCGCTTGGTCGCACAGGTGTCCACCAGCAAATCTACGATCTGATAGATGGTGTCCTCATCATCCGGGCAGAGCCGGAGCAGAAGGTCTACCTCTAAAGACTGAGAAAAATATTCTTCGAGCAGTTCACGATTCTTCATCTTCTCCGATTCGTCGGAAAGGATAGGATTCGTATTATTCATCTCTGTTTTATTTTCTTTCTTCTTAATACCTCGTGATTTTACCGGGTCTTGACAAGCGATTTTAGAGCCACAAGAATCGTCATTATCACGATTCTTGACATTCTCCTTTGAATATTCTGCCGAAAAGTTCTTCACATACACCAAACATGGCTTTCCTTGCCCTCGACGTTTTCGTTCAATCAAACCAAATCCTTCAAGTTCCCGGAGCAGTCTGGTCGCTTTGTTGTCTGCGCAACGCAAAGTCCTCTTGACATCCTCAATCGTGAAGATGATGAACACTCGGCCTTTTTGTCAAACCATTCATTTTTAACAGAAAGGCTCATGCGGTCAAGCAGGATGCCGTACAGGGTCTTCGCATCGGTTGACGATCTTGAAACCGCTGCTCCTGAAAAAGAGCCTTTGGAATGCGGAAGAACGAAAAAGAGTTCTCCAGCCTGTCCGTAAAAGTAGTCAAGGGTCATACGGTTGTGTCAAGGGCTGAAAGCAACAATGAGATAAAAACATTGTATAAACCTCCGGTGAAAAAATTTATTGAGGAATGAAAAAAAAGCGCAACTTCGATTTTGCAGGTCGAAATTGCGCTATGTAATTTGAAATAGAAGAGTATTGACTCACTTTAGCGGCATGAATGATATGAAACATCTTGACAGCAGGTAAATCCGACTGTAAAATACAGCCAAATGAATTCTGAGCCTAAATTGTTCTCATGCAGCTATGCTGATTGTTGGACAGAAAAACACTTTTTTCAACCGAATTTGCCGTATTAACGCCAAATCATACCCATTCACACACGCTTTTCTGGGGGTGCGTTTCAAGGTGGTTCGGGAGAGCGCTTGCATGGCATGCAAGAGGTCAGCGGTTCGATCCCGCTATTCTCCACCAAAAAGACACTGCACAGTTTGTGCGGTGTCTTTCTTTTTTTTGCACGTTTGTTAGTCCAGCCTGATGCAGTAGATGCAGTAAAATAAACGAAGAAACCGCCTTTCCCGTTCGGGAAGGGCGGTTTTTGTGCTATTGAGTATCAGAAAGAGGGCGGCGAGACGGCGAAGATGACCTGCACGGTTTCGTCCGTGGGGTTATACCATCGGTGCATGGCCCCTCCGGGGATGCGGATGCTGTCCTCGTGGTGCAGCGTATAGCTGTCGCCGTCTATCTCGAGCTGGACTTCCTCGCCGGAGTAGAAGAAGGCAACCTCTTCGCCGAAGTGGCCCTTCGGCTCACGGCAGGAGTAGGCCTTGGGCGGGATGACCATCATGCAGAACTCAATCTCGCCGCGGGTGTCCGGTGTCAGCAGTTCGTACACGACGGAAGGCTCCTGCTTGTTGCCCAGCACCATACGGGTGCTCTGGGTGACGACGACAGAGGCATTGTCTTCGTCTTTGAAAAAAGTAATAGATGGGCGTTTCCAACGCCGAGCTGATGGTGCGGAGAGTGGGAATGGACGGGTTGACCGCACCGTTTTCGATTTGGCTTATCATGGAGGCCGTCAGGTTCGTCATGGCGGCAAGCTTGCGCACGCTGATTTTTTTGCTGGTGCGGATAGCCTGAAGCTTTTTGCCGAGATTCAATTCTTCCACTGTTCTTCTCCTGAATGTATTTCATTTGTATTATATCGGATTTTCGTGACTTTATCAAGGGAGAAGCTGAGAGTACTGCGAAAACTCTGAAAATGCATTTCGTTCATTTACACTGAACACATGAACGACGTAATGTTGTCTAAAAACGGGAGCCTGCTTTTGTAAAAATAGACGAAAACGCACTGAACGCGTTGGAAAATGCGGGTTTTCCGTTGACAGACACAGAAAAAACATTTATATTGATGCCAATGGAACTTAACAATTCGTTAAGTAAAAATGAACAGAATGGAAAGGAGCATATAATATGTTGGATGTGTTGATCAAGAATGCGAATATCATCGATGGCACCGGAAAGCCGGCCTATAAGGGCAGCATCGGTATTTCCGGCGGAAAGCTGGTCATGGCAGACGGCAGTGAGGAAGCCACCGCTGTCATCGACGCCAGCGGCAAGTACGTCAGCCCCGGCTGGATAGACGCCCACTCCCACGGCGACCTCATTCTTGGCTCGGAAGATGCGCACCTCTTCAAGACCACGCAGGGCGTCACGACCGAGCTGACCGGCCAGTGCGGCCTGTCGATGGCACCGGTCATGCCGGAGAATCTGGCCGCCGTCCAGAACATGCTCTCGATGGGAACGACATGGTTCCCAGACGACATGAAGAACTGGAGCAGCTTCGCACGTTTCCTCGATTACGCCGACCAGCAGAAGCTCACGGCAAACGCCAAGATGTACATCGGCCACAGCAGCCTACGCATCGCCGTGATGGGCATGGCCAACCGCCCCGCAACAGATGCGGAGCTTGACCGGATGAAGGGCATCCTGCGCGAGGCGATGGAAGACGGCGCAGCCGGCTTCTCCACCGGCCTCATCTATACGCCCAGCTGCTACGCCGAGGAAAAGGAGATCATTGAACTGGCCAAGGTCATCGCCCCCTTCAACGGCATCTACGCCAGCCATATGCGCAACGAGAGCGACAAGATCGTCGAGGCCGTGGAAGAGACCATCAACGTCGGCCGTCAGGCGGGCGTCCTCGTGGACATCTCCCACCACAAGATGCTCGGCAAGCCCAACTGGGGCAAGCAGAAGCAGACCCTCGCCCTCATGCACAAGGCCCGCGACGAGGGCATTCCCGTCATCTGCGACCAGTACCCCTACACCTGCAACATGACGACCCTGAACGCCTGTATGCCGCCGTGGTACTTCGCAAACGGTTTCCATGCCATGACCGACCAGCTGAAGGACAAGGACTTCCGCGCAAAGCTCAAGGCCGAGATGGAAGACCCCGCCACCCCTACGATAACTACTACCTCAACGCCGGCGGCTGGGGCGGCGTCTATGTTTATTCGGCATCCAAGACGCCGGAGGCCGAGGGCAATTTCATCACAGAGTACGCCGACTCTATCGGCAAAGACCCGTGGGAGGCATTCTTCGATATGTGCGTCGCCAACAACTGTGAGACGGGCGGCGTTTACAGCAGCATGTGCGACGAGGATGTCTGCGAGATCATCCGCGACCCCTACTGCATCGTGGGCAGCGACGGTCTGACACGCAGCTGGAAGGAAAAGGGCCACCCCAGAGCCAGCGGCACCTTCCCGCACGTCATCACTTACTTCGTCAAGGAAAAGAAGATCCTCACCCTCGAAGAGGCTGTCAACAAGATGACCGGCCGCACCGCCGAGTACCTCCGCATCAAAAACAAGGGCCTCATCAAGGAAGGCTATGACGCCGACCTCGTCATCTTCGACTACGACAAGCTTCAGGACACCGCCACTTACAGCAACTCCAACAGCATCACCGAGGGAATCGACTCCGTCTATGTGAACGGCGTGCTCGTCTATAAGGACAAGCAGTTCACCGGTGCTGCTCCGGGCAAGATGCTGCGCCACAACGCATAAATACGTCTTTCCACCGAACAAAATCTACGACAGAAAGGGAAATGATCATGTCTCCATTGATCGCGTTTTTGATCGTCTTCGTGCTCCTGCTCATTGCGCTCATCAAGCTTAAAGTCACCCCTCTGTTGGTCTGTTTGCCGCCGCCATCATCTTCGGCCTCATGGTCGGGATGCTTCGGCTGCGGATATTCTGAGCAAGCTGCCCGCTTAATTTTCGGCAATATGATGACGAGCATCGGCCTCCTCATCGTGTTCGGCAGCATCTTCGGTGACTTCCTTGGCAACTCGGGCGCGACCGAGGAGCTGGCAAAAGGTATGGTCCGGCTGTTCGGCAAGAAGAACGATTATCTTGCGCTGAACCTCGTCGGCTTCATCCTCTCCATCCCCATCTACTTCGGCTGTGCCTACATCATGACGGCCCCGCTGGTGACTGCCTTGCAGAAGATCAGCAAAAGAGCATGAAGGGTTATGTCATCGCCATCTTTACCGGCCTGATGCTTACCCACAGCTGCGTCGCACCTACTCCTGGCCCTCTGGCCGTCGCAGGCCAGATTGGCGCGAACGTCGGCTGGTTCATCATCTGGGGCATCATCGTCTGCCTGCCCGCCAGCCTCCTCGTGGGCTGGGTGTATGCGAACCTCGTCAACTCGAAGGAAGAAAAGCAGCGCGCCCGCGACGCGATGAAGGAGATCGTGGAGGACGAAGACCTCCTCGCTCCCCGACCCCACCAAGCCCTCCGCGCTGAAAGCCTTCCTGCTCGTCATGTTCCCCATCGTCCTCATCGTTTTCGCAGCCATCTTCTCGCTGTTCGTCACGGAGGGCCCTGTCTACACCGTCATCAACTTTGTCGGCAACTCCAACATCGCCCTCTTCATCGCCATGCTCGTCACTGGCTATGTTCTGCATCCGTATATGCCTGAAAAAGACCGTCATGCAGTACATCGACGCCTATGCAGACCGCACCGGCAATGTCCTGCTCATCGTGGGTGCCGGTGGATGCTTCGCCTCCATGCTGGGGCAACGACCATGAGCACCGACCTCGTCGCCATCATGTCCGCGACCAAGATGCCCGTCATTCTGCTGGGATTCCTGCTGGCGTTCTGCATCCGCGCCGCTGTCGGCTCTGCCACCGCTGCCATGCTCACCTCCATCGCCATCGCCGGCCCGGTGTGCCTTGCCTCTGGCATGTCGCCCATCATCGCAGGCCTCTCTGTCTGTCTCGGCGCCAACGCCGCCACCTTCCCGACGGACGTTACCTTCTGGTTTCCGTCCACCTACAACGGCCTCGATACCAAAGACTGCCTCGCCACTACGACTCCATCCCCTGCATTCTGTCCGGTGCCATCGGCATGGTCATTCTGGTCGTGCTCAACGCCTTCTCCGGTGTCCTCCCCGGAATGTTCTGAACGTCGCTTTAGGAATAGGAAAAGGAGAATATTATGCTCTCACCAAATAAGATCATCGCAGGGCGCTCTGCTGCCGACTGGATAAGCTCCTGTCCGGTCGTGGGCGACATCTGCGAGCTGATGGAAACGGCGTGGCTCAACCCCGACAAGCAGCCGTTTGAACAGGCCAAAGCCGCCTGCCCCCTCGGCATGGCGGACATCGAGGATGCCGCTGCGCGCTTGGAGCGCTTTGCCCCGTACCTGTGCAGGGTCTTCCCCGAGACAGCCGAGAGCCACGGCATCATCGAGTCTGCTGTCCGCCCCATCCCCGCGATGCAGAAGGTGCTGGAAGAAACTTCGGACACCGCCATCGCCGGGCAGGTGTGGATAAAGCTGGACAGTCATCTGCCGATCTCCGGCTCCATCAAGGCCCGCGGCGGCATCTATGAGGTGCTGAAAACGGCGGAGGACATCGCCCTCCAGAGCGGGATGCTCCACCTGACGGACGATTACGCCGTGCTGGACACCGAGCCGTTCCGGGAGTTGTTCTCCCGCTACTCCATCGCTGTCGGCTCCACCGGCAACCTGGGCCTGTCCATCGGCATCATGAGCGCAAAACTCGGCTTCAAAGTCACCGTCCACATGTCTGCGGA
>VOFB01000086.1_pt1 | contig 12001 bp, 16 predicted proteins | sample 5384141 | NCBI WGS metagenome assembly VOFB01 (sample SAMN12384721, study PRJNA508395) | human gut metagenome | isolation source: healthy gut A | host: Homo sapiens
CCTCATTATTTCGATTCTTGTAAAACTGTATATGTATCTTTATAACAGTGGGGTTGCAAAAAAAATTGATTCTGCTGCCATGAAGGCAACGGCAACCGACAGTCTGAGCGATACCTGCGCAACAGCAGTGGTACTTGTGGCAGCTTTGATCGGACATTTTACCGGAATCTATGTGGATGGCTATTGTGGAGCATTAGTTGGAATATTTATCATGTTTGCGGGCATCGGAGCTGCGAAAGATACCTTAAATCCGCTTTTAGGGCAGCCGCCGGAGGAGGAATTTGTGCAGAAGATCGATCAGATCGTAATGGCACATGAGGAGATCTGTGGAATCCATGACCTGATCGTACACGATTATGGCCCGGGAAGACAGATGGTATCACTGCATGCGGAAGTACCTGCGGAGGGCAATATCTTAGAGATCCATGATATTATTGATAATGTTGAAAATGAATTAAAAGAAAAGTTAGGCTGTGATGCGACGATACATATGGATCCGATCGTGACATCGGATGAACATGTAAGCGAGATGAAAGCAGCGGTCATTTCTATTATCAAAGGAATTGATGAGCGGATCAATATGCATGATTTCCGCGTTGTAACGGGACCGACACATACGAATATTATATTTGATGTCCTGATACCGTATAAGTTTCAGATACAGGATGATGAGCTGGCAGCGTATTACATCACAGGTAAGGGAACGTCTTGGAAATAATTATTACGTGGTTATCAAAGTAGATCATTCCTACGTGTAAAGGAGTCGGGCAATTCAGATTTTACAAAGGAGAAACGTATGGAGACAAGTAACAAAGAACTGATCCTGCTGGTAGATGATGATCCGGGCAATCTCAAAAGAGCACAGACGATTCTGGGGGAAGAATTTCGTATTTCTGCGACTACATCTGGGAAAATGGCATTGTCACTTTTTCAAAAGTGACACCGGATCTGATCCTTTTGGATGTAAATATGCCGGAAATGAACGGATTTGAAACACTGAAAAAGATTCGGGAACTTGAAAATGGATCTATGATACCGGTTGTGTTTCTGACCGGTGATAATGATGCTGAAACAGAAACAAAATGTTTTGAGGCAGGGGCTACGGATTTTGTCGGGAAGCCGTTTGTTTCCCAGGTATTAGTCAGCCGTGTGAAACGAATTTTAGAGAACAGACAGTACCAGAATCATTTAGAAGAGATGGTCGCCTCGCAGGTTGCGGAAATGACGCGTATGCAGGATGAAGTGATTACCGGTATCGCCAACCTGATCGAGAGCCGTGATGGCAGTACGGGACTTCATGTAAAAATACCCAGAATTATGTACAGATACTGACAAAAGCGTTGAGGGAAAAGGGGATGTATCCGGATATCCTTGATCATAATTATGAGCTCAATACAGTAAAGGCATCGGTACTTCACGATATTGGAAAAATAAAAACACCAGATGCGATTCTTTTAAAACCGGGACGGCTGACGGACGAAGAGTTTGAAGTCATGAAACAGCATACGGTAGCCGGGTGTGAGATCATTGACCGGATCATCGGAAATGTGGAACATGAGGAATATGTGGATATTGCCAGAAAAATAGCACGATATCATCATGAAAGATGGGACGGTACGGGCTATCCGGATGGATTATCCGGGGAGGAGATTCCGTTATGTGCAAGGATCATGGCACTTGCTGATGTTTTTGATGCATTATATCAGGACCGGTGTTATAAGAAAGCAATCCGTCCCGCATCTAAGGTGTTTGAAATTATAAAGGAAAATAGCGGCTCTCAGTTTGATCGAACCTTACAGAGATATTTCTGGAATTGCAGCGGGAAATTACAGACATAAGTGAATGAGAGGGACGTTATGATAAGAGAAATCAAAAGGACAGGGCAGGGAGTGATCCCGTATGTACTTTATTTCATATATACTGTTTATATGGTAGTGGCAGCAGTTTATTTAAAATGGCCAAGCTGGGTAGCTGCGGTGATAATTTGTGGGCTTTTGGCGAGTATCGGACTTCGGATGCTGACAGGACGGTACAGCAGACTGGCGAAGTTATTTTTTGTTCTGTTATGATATGGATGAATATTATTTTATATACGGTATTCACGGACGGTTCGTCTCTTACCATGGCAACAGTAGCAGCAAGTGTTGTGATGTTGTCTCTTTTGATCTGATTGAGATCAATTACGTTTCGCTGGCGGCAACGATTCTTTTGTTTTGTCTTGATACATTCCTGTTAGATAAAGTAAATTATGATAATCCGATACGGGAAATGGAATTTTTTATGCAGTTTTTGCGATCATTATTCTCGAGATCATGGAAAATAAACAGTTAAAAACCGCATACAGCATGATATGGAATTCAATGAGACAATGCGTGAACTCGAGGATGCCAAACAGGCAAAAGATGATTTTATGGCAAATATTTCGCATGAGATCCGTACACCGTTAAATTCTATCATCGGAATCGGATCAGAATTACTGGATGCGAAAGTGGATGATACGACAAAGGAACAGCTGTATGATATTACAGTTGCGGGCAGGAATCTGATGTCTTTGGTATCAGATATCCTGGATTTTTCAGAACTTGAAAATGACACGATGGAGCTGGTGGAAGAACCATATAACATTACGTCTGTGATCAATGATGTGGTTAACATGGCACATGTGTGGAATAAAGAAAAGAATCTTGAGATCATTGTGGATTGTGAGGCGGATATTCCGAATAACCTGCTTGGAGACAGTCAGAAAATATATCGCATTATCTTAAATCTCATCAACAATGCGATCAAATTTACAGATGCCGGTGGTGTCATTTTGTTTGTCGGCGCCCGCAAGGAATCATACGGCATCAATCTTATGGTAAAGGTGAAAGATACCGGAATCGGGATGAGCGAAAAAATATAGATGCACTGGAAAACACATACAATCAGGTAGATACGACCCGTGACCGGCGTGCGGGGGCATTGGCTTAGGTCTTGCAATCTCACGTAAAATGATTGCAAAAATGAATGGACATATGCATATTGAGAGTGTTCCTGATGCAGGGACGACGGTTTCTATTATCATTCCACAGAGAGTACTGACGGATATGCCGCTTGTATCCGTGCGTGATGCCGGAGATAAAAAGATCATTTTTTATATGGATCTCGAGAGATACCGTTTCGGACAGCTTCGTGACGGATATCTTGAATGTATCCAGAGGATGGTCGATCAGCTTCATGTAGATGCCGTGCGCTGTTCGACCATGCATGAACTAAAAAACCGCATCGATCATGAAAATTATCAGTTTTTGTTTGTTGCGGATGTCGAATATTTTATAGATCAAAGTTATTTTGACAGCCTGACTGCAAAAATGAAAGTTGTTGTCATGGCAAACAGGGATTGTGATCTGCAAAAAATCGGACCGGAAGTTCTGCTTATCTATCGCCCGATGCATGTATTCTCGGTTGCAAACCATTTTGAATGGAGAAAACTTCAGCAGGACATACGACGAACGGTGGCATCATGACAGATTCCGTGTAAAAGGAGCCAAAATTCTTGCAGTGGATGACAGTGCCATGAATTTAAAAAAGTTGTTTCAAGTCTGTTAGGCCATTATGGCATCACGATCGATACGGCATTGAGCGGTAGTGAGGCAATTGATAAAATCAGTGACAGAAGCTATGATCTCGTGTTTATGGATCATATGATGCCGGAAATGGATGGCGTGGAATGTATGCACAGGATTCATGAATTACCGCGGTTCCGTGAACGGAAAATACCGATCATTGCACTGACAGCCAACGCCATAGGCGGAGCCAGAGAGATGCTGATCAGGGGAAGGATTCGATGATTTTGTTGCGAAACCGATTGAAAAATCTGCGATGGAACGTGTCCTTCGCAAATATTTAAGCATGTTTATTGAAAAAGATACGGGAGAGGAACAGGTTACCTGCAAGACAGAAGACAACAGTGGATTATCCGGACAATTCAAAGAAGGAAGGAAAGAATTTGAGGCTGCAAGGAATTGACCGCCGGCTTGGGCTTTCCTACTTTGACAATAATGAAGCGGATTATATGGAGATCGTGCAGTGTTTTTATGAACAGGGAAGAAGTCAGATCCAGACATTACAGGAGCTGTATGATAAAAAAGACTGGGAAAATTATAAGATCAATGTACATTCCCTGAAAGGACAAAGTCTTACGATCGGTGCAAAAAGAGCTTTCAAAAAAAGGGCAAAGAGGATGCAGGAGGCATGTGAGCATGGGGATGAAAATTATATCATACAAAAACCATACGGAGCTGATCGCAGACTATTGTTCGATCCTTGATGGGCTATCTAAGTATGTGACGGTGGGGGAAGAAAAAATCCAGTGCAGAAACTATCGGCAGCAATCGACAATTTTGACCAGGCAGAGGCAATGAAGCTGTTAGAGGTGATAAAAAATGAGACGGGCAGTTCGATGGCGGATTCGGATGCACAGTTGATCGCTGATATGGAAGCCCAGATTGAACTGTTTGATTTTATCAGTGCTGCGGAAACATTAAAAAATGGGGAGGTGCGGACAATGAGTAAGCTGAGTGACAGAATTATCCAGGTACTGATCCGGAAAGATGTTTCAATTCATGCACAGTTATTCCGCTTTATGTCGCTGCTTGGAACGATCGCGATGGCAGTGGGGGGAGTTTATACGCTTGCCGAGGAATGGAGATAAAAATGTCGCAGCATTATTTGCCGGGGCGCTTTTATGGGCATGCTTTTTTCTGGGCAGGAAATAAATTCCAGCAATATGATCTCTGTTCTTTCATTCTGATGTCAGGGCTGAATGGAATTTTTCTTCCAGTTACGTTTCTGCGCTCCGGAGGCTTAAAAAGCGGTATGCCGCTTTGGTTTGTTCTTGGTTTCATCTCGCTTTTTTTCCTGCTGCGGGGAAAAGTCTTGCCGCGGGAACTGTTATAACGATCATTGCGGATGCGTATTGTTTTTACACTGCATATGTGCATCCGGAACGGATCACTTATATGGAATCGGAATCTGTAGTTTATGGGGATATTATCGTGAGTGCGGTCATAACCATCTTTATGACCTGTGCGTTTATGTTTATCCAGATCACACTCTCTGAATATCAGAGAAAAGAAAATGAAAAGCAGCAGGCGGAGTTAGTTGCCGCAATGAATACACAGAGCCGTTTCCTTGCAAATATGAGCCATGAAATCCGTACGCCGATCAATACGATCATAGGATTAAATGAAATGACACTTCGGGAGGAGAATCTGTCAGACGATATTATTGAGAATGCCAATAATATCCAGAGTGCAAAAGTAAGATGCTTTTGTCCCTGATCAATGATATTTTAGACCTGTCCAAAATTGAGGCGGGGAAAATGGAAGTTGTTCCGGCGCGTTATGAGACAGGAGAATTATTCAGTGAAATTGTAAACACGACCTGGATCCGTGCACATGAGAAAAATCTGGAATTTTGTGTCAATGTATCTGAAAACTGCCATCCATGCTTTATGGCGACGAGATGAGGATCAAACAGGTTTTAACCAATATTTTAAGTAATGCGATCAAGTATACGCAAAAGGGATCCGTCACGCTGTTTGTGGAGAGTGAGCAGACGGGAGCGGACGAAATCCTTTTAAAAATGGCTGTGATCGATACCGGTATGGGAATCCGTCAGGATGATATGAAATACCTGTTTGACAGTTTTAAACGGGTCAATGAAGGCAGTACAAAAGGAATCGAGGGAACAGGTCTTGGACTTTCTATCTGCAGCCAGCTTGTAAATCTGATGGGTGGTCAGATCACGGTTGACAGTATTTATCAGAAAGGTTCTACATTTACGATTACGATTCCACAGAAAATTGTAAATGCCACGCCGCTTGAAATCTCAATTACAACAGTTCCTCAAGACATCAGAGATCCTCCTATAAAAAGAGTTTCGAAGCACCGGAAGCAAAAGTTCTTGTTGTGGATGACAATGATATGAATCTGCTTGTCGCTAAAAAACTGCTTCGGGAAACCAAAGTCCAGCTTGCATTGGCGCATAGTGGAATGGAATGTCTGAAGCTGACGGCAAAAAATAATTACGATGTGATTTTTATGGATCACATGATGCCAGAGATGGATGGTGAAAAAACCATGGATCTGGTGCGCAACCAGCAGGGTGGATTCTGCCGCAAAACGCCGATTATTGCATTGACGGCAAATGCAATGTCAGGTGCGGAAGAAAAGTATCGTAAAATGGGATTTTCTGATTATCTGGCGAAACCGATCAATGGAATCTTTTTGAGGCAATGCTGCTCCGTTATCTGCCGAAAGAGCGCATTGAATATATGATCGATCCGGATGAAATCAGTGAGATGGACGGATTCCGTATCTTAGGGCAGAAGAAAAGCAAAGGCTGATCGTCAGCACGGACAATGTTGTGGATCTGCCGAATGATGTGATCCGGCAGCTTGGAATACCGGTTATGCATTATTTGTAAATACGGAATACGGGCATTACGAGGATATGGTGGAAATCCATTCAGACAGTCTGCTTTCTTATATTGAAAAAGATCAGTATGCCAAGTCGGAAGCACCGACAGTCGGGGAATATGAGACATTTTTTGGAAATCTGCTTGAGGAGGCGGAACAGGTACTGCATATCAGTATTGCTTCAGAATCCGGAAAGGGATTTGAGAATGCAAGCCAGGCGGCAGCCGGATTTTCCCATGTGCAGGTGTTTGATTCCGGTCATTTGTCGAGCGGTACAGGCCTGATGGTTATGCATGCAGCCAATATGGTGCTGAAAAATAAGGATCTGGATGAAATATTACAGAGTCTGGAAGCAATACAGCCTAAAAATACAGACAAGCTTTATTTTAGACAGTTCAAAACAGCTTTACCGCAGTGGACTTTTAAATAAGCAGGTATGGAAAATGACAGAGATGCTGCAGTGTCATCCGGTTCTGGCATTGCACAAAAAGAAAAATTGTACCGGCAGCGATCTTTTTGGAAATACACAGGATGTTTATAAAAATATATACACGCGCAGATGGCGCGATGGTCGCCGATTGATCAGAAAGTCTTATTTATAACATCTGCGGGTTGTTCGAAAGAGACGAAAGATATGATTTTTAGAGGAAGTGCAAAAGTATAAAAAATTTGATCAGATCTACATGCAGGAGGCATCAGCAGCGATTACAAGTAACTGTGGAGCCGGCTGTTTTGGACTTATTTATATGCTGCAAGTAAAATTTGGTCTGAAAAACAGTATTGACATTTTAAGAAAGCGTGTTATACTCAGACACATAAAAAATAGAATATGATCTTCAGGGCAGGGTGTGATTCCCTACCGGTGGTATAGCCCACGAGCCGTAAGGCATGATTCGGTGTAATTCGAAGCCGACAGTATAGTCTGGATGAAAGAAGATATGGATAAGCAGGATTTAAAGGATCGTTTTAAACGGTTGGTAAGATAATGCATACATGGCTCTGAAATAGTTTTATTTCAGAGTCTTTTTATTTGTGACAATAGAATGTTCGCGGAGCGCGTATTTTATTGCTGCAAAATTAGATATCCTGCCGGATATCAGAAACGGAAAAAAGTTTCGCATGGTATCCCGGTTTTTAAAATATGTCATTTTAGAAATCCCTAAAATCCGGTTTTAAGAAGCTCTGAACGATCGTGTTCAGAGCTTCTTTTTTATGGCAATAGAATATTCCCGGAGCGTGTATTCTATCGTCATGAAGCAACAGAGATTGCAGATTTTATCTTGCAGGAAAGGGAAGGTATTCATGCAGCAGGAAAGATATATGCGCCGGGCAATGGAACTTGCAGAGCTTGGCAGAGGATGGACAAAGACAAATCCGGTGGTCGGTGCGGTTCTTGTAAAAGAGGACAGAATCATCGGGGAAGGCTATCATAAAAAATTTGGCGGACTTCACGCAGAGCGGGAAGCGCTGGCGGATTGCAGGAGCAGGGGAGAGGATCCGGCAGGAGCAGATCTTTATGTGACATTAGAACCGTGCTGCCATTACGGGAAAACGCCTCCGTGTACACAGGCGGTCATAGAAGCCGGGATCAGCCATGTGTTTGTTGGGGCGAAAGACATCAATCCGCTTGTGGCGGGAGCCGGGATCCGGCAGTTAAGGGAGCAGGGCATCCTGGTGACGGAAGGAGTTTTACAGGAGGAATGTGAGTACCAAAATCGGGTATTTTTTCATTATATCCAGACAAAACTGCCCTATGTGCGGATGAAATATGCGATGACACTGGATGGAAAAATAGCGTCGGCATCCGGAAAATCGCAATGGATCACCGGAGAGGCGGCAAGAGAACAGGTACACCGCATGCGGCATGAAATGACCGGAATCATGGTTGGGGCAGGCACGGTAATCGCGGATGATCCAATGTTAAACTGCCGTCTGCCGCAGACAAAAGACCCGGTCAGGATCGTTGTGATACGACATTGCGGATACCGCTTAAGAGCCGGATCGTGCAGACCTGCAGAGGAGCAGAATACCATCATTGCAACCTGCTGTCAGGATGAGGCGAAGATCAGGGAATATCAGAAATATGGATGCCGGATCATAGTGACAGAACATGCGGATGGAAAAGTGGATTTAAAAGAACTGATGCGGCAGCTCGGAGCAGACGGGATCGAGAGCGTATTGCTTGAGGGCGGTGCCATGCTGAACTGGTCGGCGTTAGAAGCCGGGATCGTCAATGAGGTGTATGCGTATGTGGCACCGAAACTGTTTGGCGGAGCAGATGCCAAAAAAGTCCGGTTGCAGGAATAGGCGTGGATTATCCCGATGACGCGTATTGCCTGGTCAGTCAGAGGGTACAGCAGGTGGGGGGAGGACATTCTGATCGCCGGGGAACCGAAAAATAAATGAGAGGAAACAGATACATAAGGTTTTGAACATACCGTAAAAAAAAGCAGGAGGGGAGAAAAACTTGTTTACAGGAATTGTGGAAGAGGTCGGAAGGATCATAACAGCAGACCGGAAAGGCAATTCTGCCAGACTGAAAATAGAGGCAGAAAAAGTATTAGAGGATATCAAAATTGGTGACAGCATTGCCGTAAATGGAATCTGTCTTACAGTGACATCTTTTGGAAAAAACTATTTTACCGCCGATGTAATGCACGAAACGCTGCGGAGGTCATCGATTGGAGAAGCAGCGGCGGGAAGTCCGGTGAACCTGGAACGTGCGATGGCGGCAAACGGCAGATTTGGCGGTCATATCGTGACAGGACATATTGACGGAACCGGAACGATCTGTGAGGTCAAATCAGACGAAATCGCGATTTGTTATTCCATGAAAGCACCGGAGAAGATCATGCACTACATTGTTGAAAAGGGTTCTGTCGCGGTGGATGGGATCAGCCTTACGGTTGCAAAAACGACACAGACGAGTTTTATGGTGTCTGTCATCCCGCATACGGCGCAGTGTACGGTTCTTGCACACAAAAAGGCGGGGGATACGGTAAATCTGGAAAATGACTGTATCGGGAAGTACATTGAGCATTTTTTGAACCGGAAGAAAGAAAAAACAACGGAGAGTAAGATCACGAAGGAATTTTTACTTTCCAACGGATTTTGAAAGGAAGAAGTATAATGAGGAAATTTGATACAGTGGAACAGGCATTGGAAGAATTGAAAAAAGGAAAAATTATTCTTGTGACAGATGATGAAGACCGTGAGAATGAAGGGGATTTTATCTGCGCGGCAGAGTTTGCAACGACAGAAAATCTGAATTTTATGGCAACATATGGAAAAGGGTTGATCTGTATGCCGATGTCAAAGGAGATTTGTGAAAGATTAAAACTCCCGCAGATGGTGGCAGACAATACAGACAACCATGAGACCGCATTTACCGTATCGATCGATTATGCCGGCACAACGACTGGAATTTCGGCGGAGGAACGCGGCATGACGGCAAGGCATTGCATCAGTGAGGATGCAAAACCGGAAGACTTTCGCAGACCGGGACACATGTTTCCTCTGCTTGCAAAAAAGAATGGTGTGTTAGAACGTAACGGTCATACAGAAGCGGTCGTTGACCTGATGCGTCTTGCGGGCTTAAAAGAATGTGGACTCTGCTGTGAGATCATGCGTGAGGACGGAACGATGATGCGTACCACAGAACTCATGGAACTTGCAGAAAAATGGAATATCTGTTTTATCACGATCGCGGCAATTCAGGAGTACCGCAAAAACATGAGAAACTGGTAGAGTGCGCAGCAGTCGCAAAACTCCCGACAAAATATGGAGAATTTAAAGCGTATGGTTATCAGAATATTTTAAACGGGGAACATCATGTTGCGCTGGTAAAGGTGAGATCGGAGACGGAGAGGATGTGCTGTGCCGTGTACACTCCGAGTGCCTGACGGGAGATGTATTCGGATCCCTTCGGTGTGACTGCGGGGAACAGCTTGCTGCGGCAATGGAACAGATCGAAAAAAGAAGGCCGCGGAATCCTGCTTTATATGCGGCAGGAGGAAGAGGCATCGGGTTACTGAACAAGCTGCGCGCCTATACATTGCAGGAGGAAGGAATGGATACGTTAGAGGCGAACCTTGCGCTCGGTTTTGCAGGGGATGAGCGGGAGTATTATATTGGAGCACAGATCTTAAAAGATCTCGGCGTAAAAACACTGCGGCTTCTGACCAATAACCCGGATAAAGTTTACCAGTTAAAAGATTATGGCATGGAAATCAAAGAGCGCGTGCCGATCCAGATGAAGGCCACACCGTATGACCTGTTTTATCTGCGGACGAAACAGGAAAAAGATGGGGCATATGCTTCGTTTTGAATAAGAGGATAAATATAATATTAAGTATCTATGGTGTCAACCTGACATCAACATTATAAAAAAGGAGATAAAAAATGAACGTTTTAGAAGGAAAATTAACAGGAGCAGAGGATATTAAGATTGGGATCGTGGCAGCGAGGTTTAATGAATTTATCGTGTCAAGACTGATCGGGGGTGCACTTGACGGGTTGAAGCGTCATGATGTACCGGAGGAGCAGATTGATCTGGCATGGGTGCCGGGAGCGTTTGAGATTCCGGTGATTGCAGAAAAAGATGGCGGCAAGTGGAAAGTATGATGCAGTGATCTGCCTTGGGGCAGTGATACGCGGGGCAACGAGCCATTATGATTATGTGTGCAATGAAGTTGCCAAAGGGATTGCAAGCGTTTCCTTACAGAGCAAAATTCCGGTTATGTTTGGCGTCCTTACGACAACAATATTGAACAGGCAATCGAGCGTGCCGGAAGCAAGGCGGGAAATAAGGGATATGAATGCGCTGTGGGTGCGATCGAGATGGTGAATCTGATGCGTGTAATGGAAAAGTAAAGAAGAGACCAGGCGGGGCCAGATGTTTCTGGATTCTAAGCTGCCTTAAAAATGGTTCGTTCCAGGATTCTAATTAAAAGGGAGCATCCCAAGTTTGTGTAAACCTCAAACTGATGTAAGATAAAAATTACTCAGCTTGGAGGTTATTTTTATGGCAAGAAGAAAAAGACAGCCCACAAAAAGCAGCAATGAGAGAAATTTGAAGAGCGTCTGATCGGACGCAACCTGTAAAACTCAGCTTGTTTTGGGCAGGTCTTATTGACATGCCCAAAAACTCCTGTATAATGCAGATATGGGCAGAATCCGGAAAATCGACTCTGCCCATTTGTAACTATTCACAAATCTTATATCAGTTTTTAGCGTTTACACAAAACTTGAAACGGTCTCGGGGCTGTCAAACTATCTGATTAAAATCAGCAGTGTCTCAGCTCCTTTTTTATAGATTTTTCTATATCTTGAATGATTGCAAAACTGTATTACTGACTCAAGGTTCGAACCACATCCTTATATCGTTCCGATTTGCTTACTTTATCCTCTTTTGTGACACCGTAATATCTGTATATATCTTTATAGATACTCTGAAAGTTTTTAACCACCTTTTTATTTCCACCAGCCCCACCGCCAATATATGCATATTTTTTTCGATAACAATATACATGGTATCATTGA
>VOFB01000152.1_pt1 | contig 12001 bp, 23 predicted proteins | sample 5384141 | NCBI WGS metagenome assembly VOFB01 (sample SAMN12384721, study PRJNA508395) | human gut metagenome | isolation source: healthy gut A | host: Homo sapiens
ACTGCACCACGAGATTTATATGTCTGATGCAAGAAAGGTTGCTCCAGAAAGTCCGATGCAATAGCCCCAGAGGAATGACCATCTCCGCCACGTCCCGGAAGGATGGTGCCACCGCCTCCCAGATTGGCGGGGATGGTGGCCACCGATGAGCAGGTCCCCAGAGACGTCAGGGGCCGGGCGGGCTGTGCCGCAGCATGATGCCAATAGTCCGCCGCCCACCAGCCCGGCGGTGAAGATGGCGCCATGGCCTGAAGCCCCGGCGATCCTGGGGCCATAGTCCGCCACCAGCCCGGCCGGGGCATAGTAGGTCAGCAGGCGGATCAGCTGCATCATTACCTGCGTGACGGCGGTCAGGCCACGGGCCACCGGGCCGTCGGGGCCGCCGGCGAGATTGGCGGCGAAGCCCAGCAGTACGGAAAAAAGACGATGAGGGGCAGCATGGCCCGGCGGCTCAGCAGGCCCACGAAATCCTCGGCGGTGAAGAAATTTACCAGCAGCTGATCCGGGCGGCATAGTCCCCTACGGCCTCGGTGGGCAGCGACTGCCAAGGGTCAGCACCGGGGAAATGCCTTCATCAACAGGAACATCAGCACGGCGGCGAGGATGCCCGTCACCACGAAGGTCAGCACTGTGACGCCCATGATGCGCCCGGCCCGGCGGACGCTCCGCATCCCGGCGATGGCTCCGGCGATGGAGGAAAACACCAGCGGCACCACCACGCAGAACATGAGGTTGATGAAAATTTGCCCCAGCGGGCGGAGAGTCCCGGCGGCGGCAGGCCACAGCCAACCGGTGACGCCGCCGGTGAGCATGGCCGCCAGCATGGCCCCCAGAAGTCCGTAATTTTTCAGCACGGCTCGTTTTTCCATAGCACTCCTCCTGTCTGCCAGCCCATGGGGGCGTGGCCCTGTGGAGGGAGTGTATGCGGGGGAGAGCCTGCCCCATGCGTCAGTCTGCCAGATACTCCAGATAGTCGCTCTCCGTGGCGAACAGCTGATATCTGCCGCCCACCAGTCCCATATATCCTCCGCTGACGAAATAACCCTTCATATCCGTGGCCTCCTTTGCTTGATCTTGAGGCTATTATAAAAGAGAAAACTGTCCAATAAAACGGATAATTAGGCTTTCCGTATGAGAAAAAGTATGGTACACTGGAGAAAAAAGGAGGGCGGGAGACATGGCCAAGAGCGGGAATCAGAAGGGGAAGCTCCTCTATCTGGCGGAGATCTTTCACCGGGAGACGGACGAGGCGCACGGACTGACACTGGCGGAGCTGACGGAGCGTCTGGCGGCTTACGGCGTGCAGGCGGAGCGCAAGACCCTGTACGCCGACATGGAGGAGCTGCGGCGCTGCGGGCTGGACATCGACAGCTGGAAGGAGGGGCGGGAGTACCGCTACCGGCTGGCGTCACGGGAGTTTGAGCTGCCGGAGCTGAAGCTGCTGGTGGATGCGGTGCAGGCCTCCCGGTTCATCACGGAGAGCAAGTCCCGCAGTCTCATCAAAAAGCTGGAGTCGCTGGTCAGCGTCCACGACGCCCGGCAGCTACAGCGGCAGGTACTCATCGCCGGGCGGGTCAAGACCATGAACGAGAGTATCTACTACAACATCGACAAGCTCCCACAGCGCCATCGGAGAGGGGAAGCAGATCCGTTTCCAGTACTTTCAGTGGACGGTGGAGAAGAAGGAAGCGCTGCGCCGGGACGGCGGTGGTACTGCGTCAGCCCATGGCATCTGCGGTGGGACGACGAGAACTACTACCTCATTGCCTACGACGCCGAGGCGGACCGGGTGAAGCACTATCGGGTGGACAAGATGAAGCGCATCACCCCTGTTGGAGGCGCCCCGGTTGGGGCAGGAGCGGATGGCTCGGTTTGACCCGGCTGTATACACCCGGCGGCTGTTCGGAATGTACGGCGGTCAGCCGGTGCGGGTGACGCTGGAGGGGGAGAACGAGATGGTGGGCGTGCTCATCGACCGGTTCGGCAAGGAGGTGCCGGTGCTGCCGGTGGACGGGGCGCGCTTTCAGGCTTTCGTGGATGTAGCGGTGAGTCCCCAGTTCCTGGGCTGGGTGGCGGGCCTTGGCGGCGGCCTGCGGATCGTGTCACCGGAGCCGGTGGTGCAGAAGATGCAGGCACTGGTGCAGCGTCTGGCGGAGCAGTATTGTGCGCCGGATGGGGACAAGACATCTGTGTGACGGTTTTCTGAAAAAACAAGTGGAAATTTGCTAAAAAGCAGCTCTCAATGTATCGAAGGGCTGCTTTTATGCAGTATATACAGAAAAAAGCGGCGGCGTGCCAATTTGATTGATTCGGGAGTGACAGCGAAATACACAAAATATATTACGCAGAATGTACGTATGGCAATATTGACAATACATTAAGAACTTGTTACACTCAAGCTAACGGACGGAAAGGTCCGCCGGCAGAGGGCGGACAGGCATCCTGACGGTGGCAGTTGGCGGAAGGAGGCGCACAAGCCCACTGACGAAGGGCCGGACCGTTTGAAAAGCGTAGGATACAAGCAGAGACTCAAGACCCGAAGTAACACAATATGAGAAGAATGAGGAGGCAACTATGCAACACAGAAGACCCCGCCTGATGGCGAAGATCCTCGCGTTTGTTCTGGCAGTTTCCTCGTATTCCCTGTGTCTGCCTTCGCCAGCGTGGCTGATCTGGCAGATGACACCCGTGCTCCAGGCAAATCTCTGGCAAACACCTACCCCAACCTGCCGGTAGACTAGCAGGTACCTCTGGCTGAGGACACCAAGGACGTCACCGTGAGGGTTCCCGTATCCCTGTCCGCTGACGAGCTGACCGCCGCCATCGAGGCGCAGTCCATCAGCTTCTCTCTGGTACGTGACGGCGAGCGTCAGTACCTGAACCCCGAGAAGTTCCCCAACCCCTGGGAGGGCGGCACACTGGATCAGTGGGTCACCCAGAACAACAAAGAGACCGTCCGGATGTTTGACATCAAGGAGATGGGCGTCGAGACCGACAACGACGGTAAGGTGTATCTGAACGTCGTGATGGACATCAACTGCTACTTCTACACCACCCGTTTCGGCGCCGTTGACTACAGCGCTCCCCACAACAACGGCGGTGCGTATCTGGACATCTGCGGCTACTTCAACTTCAACGCCATCGTGGCGGAGAAGACCGTGGGCAGTGTGGCTACGAAGGTCGTTCCCTATGACACCTTCCGCACCATCTATGAGCTGTACGACGATGTGGATGCTCTGGCCAACGCCGAGACCGATCTGTACGTCTCCCGTGAGTCCATGGGCCGTTCCACCACCGACGGCTACGACATCCCCTACGTGATCATTGCCGACCAGAAGGCATCCGTGGATCGCTGGCTGGAGTACACCGAACTGGTGGAGCAGGATCCCGATCTGGTCCTGGCTCAGCTGAAGGAAGGCAAGTGGGATGACCTGCGTGTCCCCATGTTCGCCTCCAACGTCCACTCCAACGAGAATGCCGCCGTCAACGGTATTCTGGAGTTCGGCCATATGCTGCTGGAGAACGAGACCGTTGACGTCAAGACCTGACGGGCTTCACGGATGCCGGTAAGGCTCTTCTGGCCGAGGAAATGGCAAGAAACAATGCCAAGACTCCCGACCTCATCAAGGATTACGCCTCCTATCTGGGCTACATCCGCGGCGAGAACGGCTACAACCACTGGACCACCAGCGGCTCCTCCAAGGGCCTGTACTCCGGGCAGTTGGAGCTGGAGAAGTACTACAACGTTGAGAGCGAAACCGTGAATATTAAGGAACTGCTGACCGACGTGTTCGTCGTCATCGTTCCTGAGCAGAACGTGGAGGGTTATGAGCACATGACCCGTACCAGCGGTCAGGGCTATGACCCCAACCGTGACGAGGCCAACCAGACCCTGTTTGAGGATGCCAACGCTATGGCTCTGGTGAACAAGTTCAACCCCATGGTCTTTACCGAGATCCATGGCCGTGTGGACGCCGTCCTCATTGAGCCCTGCACGCCTCCCCACGAGCCCAACTACGAGTATGACCTGATCGCTGAGCAGTTCATTGCTGGGCGAGGCCGTCGGTGTCGGCGCCATCGCCAACAACCCCGATCACAACAGCTTCGAGATGCCTTTCCGGGATTTCCTGAGAGGCAACGAGGATTCCCCCTACCGGCAAGGGAGTGGACCCAGCCTTTGGGATGATATGACCACGGCTTACGGTTCTCAGTATCCCGTGCTGATCGGCACCGCCGGCATCACTTGGGAGCTGCCCGTGTACAGCGATATCAGCGCCGAGTACATGGTTCCCTACGGCCTGATGACCCAGGCTATGTTCATCCGTGACAACAAGATCTCCATGCTGGAGAATCAGGCCAAGCTGTTCTCCCGTGGCGTGAACAACACCAACTCCAACGCCGATGTGGCTCCCCTGGTACGTGAACCAGTACGACGAGGCCGGCGCTCAGGCTGAGCTGATGCGTCCCGTGTACGACGGCGAGGGCCAGAACGGCAACTTCTACCCTGAGTGCTACATCATCCCCTTGGATCGTGACAACCAGAAGAACCTCTTCGACGCCGCTGCGGAGCTGAAGTATCTGACCCGCAACGATGTCAAGGTCAACGTGGCCACCGAGTCCTTCGTCTATGACGGCGTGACCTATCCCGAGGGCACCACGGTCATCTCCATGTATCAGGCCGTTGCGTTCTCTGGCTAACAGCCAGCTGTACGACGGCACCTTCATCAGCGTGTGGTCCGGCCTGTACTCCGAGAGCTTTGCCCAGCGCAGCCATGCTCGTGGCTATGACCGCATCATCGTGGCCGAGCCCGCTGCCTACGAGACCATCATGCAGTCCTGCCAGGCTACCATCGACTATGAGGGCACTCTGGCCGCTCTGGCTGAGTGCACCGCCGACTTCGACGGCGTCGAGAATGCCGATGTCATCATCGACAACGTCTCCAACGATTCCGCCAATGCCGTCAACGCTCTGCTGAACGCCGGCAAGACCGTGGCCATGATCACCGAGGGCGAGGGAGAAGGGCAACTTCCTGTGCTCCTATGAGGACTTCCTGACCATCGCCGATGAGTATGTCGTGACCGCCACCGGCGTGTACGGCGCCAACTACACGGCTGCCGTCATCGACAACCCCACCGTGTATCTGCCCGGCAAGCCCGCCAACAACACCAGCGGCTATGTGGAGACCACTCTGCGCTCCGGCTCTTACAACTATCGTTTCGACTGGCTGGCTCTGACCAATATGGGCTTCACCGTCACCGACGACCTCTCCGCTGCCAACGTCATCGTGGGCTCCCGTGCTCTGAATGATGAGGCTCTGGGCGCTGTCAAGGCCGGTACTCCCTACATGGGCTATACCGCCGCCGCCGTTAGCCGGGTCGAGGAGCTGGTGGGTCTGGAGATTTCTTCCTGCGAGATGGGTACCGACTTCCTGGGCCGCGTGGTGTATCCCAACAACACTCTCATCAACGCCACCTACATCAACGAGGGTGACGATGTGATGTACGAGTATGGTACCTATTGGTTCACCAAGATTCCCGAAGGCGCTACCGTTCTGGTGCAGAACGCCGGGAAGGATCCTGCAGGGCTGCATCTGCCTGACCGACGACGGTCTGGTGGAGCAGTTCGAGACCTACAACAACGGTGTGGTGGGCTTCGAGTATCAGTCCGGCAACATGGACATCGCTCTGTTTGCCAACGTACTGAACCACAAGATCCATCAGACGGATGAATTCACCTTCATCAGCAACTTCATCTTCTTCTCGCAGCCTGAGAGCACCGTCGCTTACGAGGGTGTCCAGCAGCCGGAGAATCCTGAGCCCGACAACCCCGACCCCAAGCCCGATCCTAAGCCCGGTGATTCCGGTACCACCGATCCCAAGCCCACTACGCCTCCCGAGACCGGCGACACCAGCGACGTGATGCTGTGGGTGGCTGTGGCCGTTATCAGCTGCGGTATGATCCCCGCCGCTGCGGTGGTCCTGAAGCGTAAGGCTCGCTGAATCACTCGCTGTGAGAGGTCTGCGTGACCGTCACATGAGAGGATAAGCACCAACTGCAAAGCGTGCCCGCCGCAGGCTTCGGCCTGCGGCGGGCATTTCCTCAGGGGAAAGTGTGCTTCCGAAGGGGGATTTTTCCCGAATGAGAGGTGTTTCCCGGCGTGAGGATACCCCTGCGGGACAGCACGGAAGAACATTGCGGAAAAACAGCGCCCCGGCCATGCGGCCGGGGCGCTGTTTGTGGGGCTTGCGCTGTTTGCGGGGCTTGCGCTGTTTGTGGGGCTTGCGCCGTTTGCGGTGCGGGCATGGGCTGGGGCAGCGGGGGGATCAGCGGCCGGACATGGCCCTCAGCTCCTGCACCTTTTGCCGGATGGCCGCCAGCGCCTGCTGGGGTCGGCGGCGTCGGCGGTGGCCTCCTCCATGGGGCAGAGGCCCGTGCCGGTTCGATTCAGGATGGACTCCGCCACCTCATCGCAGGTATAGGGAACACCGTATTGGGTGAGAATGGCCGTGGCCCGGCGGCTCATCACCGGGGCATAGACCATCGCCGGGTGCAGCAGGGTATAGAGCCATGCGGCTCCGGCACCCACCACCCGATCGGCCACGCTCCAGCCGGAAAGGCCCTCCTCCAGCCAGCTGAGAAGGGGCGCTACCCCCGAAGCTGGGTGGTGCGGATCTCCTCGTCCCGGCACAGGGCGCAGGTGCAGTCAATGGTTGTCAGGGCCTCCTTGGCCCGTTCCAGATCAGTCATGGTGCAGAACCTCCATTGCTATAATTCGTGAAATCAGATGCGGAGACGGAAGGTGCGGGGAGCCAGCCGGTAAACCAGCAGCAGGAACACGGCGTAGTATTTGTCCCGGTCGGAGGAGATCACGTCGTTGTTGGAGAGTCCCCGATGAGGGTCAGGAAAACCAGAAGCTGGAAGAAGCTGCCCGCAGGGAGGGGCAGGTGCAGCTTGTGACCGGCCAGCGTCAGGGGCAGCAGGAACATCAGACCGAAGTACAGCTTCAGATCGTTTACCAGAAGCTTCATGGTTCCCTCTCATGTGAGAGTGGATAGCATATATGGATGCTATCACACGCATGAGGCACCTGTCAAGGAAAGGCCTTGCCGGGGGCGGTGAGGTTTGCTATAATAAGACGAAAAGCAGCAGGGAGGGGGGAGGAGGATGCGGACCTTGGCCACCATAGCGCTGTCCTTTGCGGCGGGCGTTTTTGCCGCCGTGCTGCTGGGCGTGGGCGTCTGGCAGCTGTGGGCGGCAGGGCCTGCCTGCTGGCGGGACTGGTGCTGCTGGGGCTGAAGCGGACGATGCCCGCCCGGCTGCGGCTGCGGGGGATGCTGATCCTCTTTGCCCTGTGCGGGGCGCTGGTGTACACGGCGCTGTTTCAGGCACTGGTACAGGCTCCGGTGACAGCCCGCTGCGGGCAGACGGGGAGTTCTCCGGCACGGTGCTCTCCCGCCCGGTGGAGACGGTGGGGCGTCCGTGTCACCATCCGCCTCTCCGGCTCGGCGGCCAAAGCGGAGGTCTACGCCGATGCGGAATATGCCGGTTTAGAGCCGGGCAGCAGCTCTCCGGCACGGCCCAATGGCAGGACGCCGCCCGCATCCGGGAAAACGATGTGACGGCCTTCACCTCACGGGGCGTGTTCGCTCTGCTGTATGCCCGTGGACCGCTGACGGCGGAGGAGGGCAGCGCCGGAAGCATCCGGTGGCTGCCCCAGCGGGCGGTGTACGCCCTGCGGGAGAAGATCGCCGCCATATGGCCCGACGGCGACACGGCTGCCTTCGTCACGGCGGAGCTGACCGGCGACCGCAGCGGTATGGCGGAGGAGGACGCTGCCGTCATGACGCAGGCGGGGGTGGCCCATCTGTTCGCCGTATCGGGGCTGCACTGTGCCTTTCTGGTGTCCCTGCTGGGGCTGCTGCTCCCCCGTCCGGCGGCGGGCGCTGGGGCGGGACTCTCTATGGCGGTGCTGCTGTTTTATATGGTGATGGTGGGTCTGACACCCTCGGTGGTCCGGGCCTGCATCATGCAGATATTCCTGCTGGCGGCTCCGCTGCTGCGCCGGGAGAGCGACGGGCTTACCAGCCTGTCGGCGGCGCTGCTGGTGATCCTGCTGGCCAATCCCTTCGCTGCAGCGGGGGTGAGCCTGCAGCTGAGCTTCGCTGCCACGCTGGGACTGGTGTGCTTCTCCCAAAGGCTGAGCGGCTTTTCAAGGGGCTGTACCGGGAAGAAGCGGCCGGTGCGGGCGGTGGTGTCCTTCGTGGCCGCCAATCTCTCCGCTTCGCTGGCGGCCATGGTGTTCACCATCCCGCTGACGGCCTGTTACTTCAACACATTTTTCCCTCATAGCGCCGCTGAGTAATCTGCTCATCCTTCCGGCGGCGGGATGGAGCTTCATGCTGGCGTTCGTGGCGACGCTGGCGGGCTTTCTCTGGCTTCCGGCGGCACGGGTGCTGGGTTGGGGCGTGTGGGCGCTGGTGCGGTATGTTCTGTGGATGGCGTCGGCTCTGACCCGTCTGCCGGGCCATGCGCTGTATTTTTCCAACCGTTATCTCAAATACTGGCTGGTGTACGCCTACGCCCTCTTCACCGCCTGCGCCATCACCGGGGAGCGGCGGCGGAAATACGCCGTGGCGGCAGCGCTGGCGGCCATGACCCTGCTGCTGACGGTGGGGCTCAATGTCCGGCTCAGCCGCTGCGGGAGATGAACGCCATGGCGGTGAATGTGGGGCAGGGACAGTGTACCCTGCTGTATGCCGGGGATCAGGCGGTGGTGGTGGACTGCGGCTCCAGCAACAGCTATGTGGATGCCGGGAGCCGTGCGGCGGATCAGCTGGAGAGCATGGGGATCCACAGGCTGCGGGCCGTGGCGGTGACCCACTATCACGCCGACCACACCAACGGCCTGTATCAGCTGCTGGCCCGGTTGGAGGTGCAGACCTGTATCTGCCGGATATCGAGGACGAATACGGCGTGAGGGGCGCTGCTGCGGCTGGCGGAGAAGAACGGCATCGAGGTGGTGTATGTCCGCCGGACGGTGGAGTGTCCGCTGGGCGGGGCGGTGCTGAGCCTCTATCCCCCGGTGGGGAGGGCGACCTCAATGAGCAGGGGCTGACGGCCCTGTGCAGCGCCGGGGATTTTGACGTGCTCATCACCGGCGACATGGCGGGCAGCACGGAGCGCAAGCTGGTGGGGCAGTACGATCTGCCGGATATCGAGGTGCTGATGGTGGGCCACCACGGCTCCCGATACAGCTCCTCGCAGGAGCTTTTGCAGGCCGTGCGGCCGGAGACGGCCATCATCAGCGTGGGCGACAACAGCTACGGCCACCCCACGCAGGAGGCCATGGACCGGCTGGAGCCAGGCGGGAGCGGAGATCTACCGCACCGACCGGCAGGGAAATATTTTAGTGACCGTACACGGAGGAGATTGACCATGCCCCCTAAGGCTGAAAAAAAGAACAACGGCTTCCGATCGCCTGCGGGCGGATCTGAAGGCACAGACCCCACAGAACGTATACCTGTTCTACGGAGAGGGAGACGTATCTGCGGAGCTACTATCTGGAGGAGCTGCACAGGCTGCTGATCCCGGCGGGCTTCGAGGAGTTCAACTACCACCGGCTCTCCGGCAAGGGACTGACAGTGCAGGAGCTGACAGAGGTGACGGAGGCCATGCCCATGATGGCCCAGCACACCATGGTGGTGGTGACGGATCTGGACATCTTCCGGCTGGATGAGCAGCAGCGCACGGCGCTGATGGCCCTGCTGGCGGACTTTCCGAGTACTGCACGCTGGTGCTGGTATACGCTCTGCTGCCCTATAAGCGGGACGGCAAGATGAAAAAGCTGTGCGCTGCGCTGGACAAGTCCGTGTGCGAGGTGGAGTTCCGCCAGCAGGAGCGGGCGCAGCTGCTGCGATGGGTGAAGCGCCGCTTTGCCGCCGCCGGACACGACATCGACGACGCCACGGCGGATCATCTGCTGTTCACCTGCGGTTCCCTGATGACGGAGCTGGTGCCGGAGATCGGGAAGATCGCCGCCTATGCCAGGGCCGGGCGGTGACGGTGGAGGATATCAACGCTGTGGCGGACCCGGTGCTGGACGCACGGGTCTTTGACATGACCAACAGCATCACCGCCGGGAAGTACGATCAGGCGGCGCAGGTGCTGGGGAACTGCTGCGGATGCAGACGGAGCCCATCGTCATACTGGCGGCGGTGGGCAAGAGCTGAGGCGGCTGTATACGGCCCGGATGGCGCTGGATGCCGGGAAGGACCGGTTCTGGCTCAAGCAGCTGTGGGCATGAGCTCGATTATCCCGCCAAGCTGTTGATGCAGGCGGCAGGAAAGGTGGATCACGAATGGTGTCAAACGGCGGTCATCCGATGCCAGATGCTGGATCGGCGGATGAAAAGCGAGAAGAATATGGACAGCGAGGCGGAGCTGAAGCTGTTCCTCATGGAGCTGGCCGGCAGCCGGTGAAGCCCCGTGTGCGGCAGGTCATCGTGGTGGAGGGGCGGTATGATAAGAATGCCCTTTCGCAGGTGGTGGATGCCGTTATCGTGGAGACGGGGGGATTTTCCGTGTTCCACGACCGGGAGAAGCTGGCCTATCTCCGCCGTCTGGCGGCGGCCCGGGGCGTCATCCTCATGACGGACCCGGACAGGGGCGGGCTTTGTGATCCGCAATCACCTGAAGGTGTTCTGCCGCCGGGCAGATCTTGCAGGCCTATGTGCCGGACGTGTACGGCAGGAGCGCCGCAAACGCAAAAGGGGCGGTAAGGGCAAGCTGGGCGTGGAGGGGGATGCCCCCGCCGTGCTGCTGGAAGCCCTGCGCCGCTGCGGTGCCACATGGGAGGAGAGAGGAGGCCCCGGCGGCCCCCTTGCAGCTTACCAAGGCGGATCTGTTGGAAAAGGGACTGATCGGCCCCGACTCCGCCGCCCGGCGGCAGGCGCTGTGCAGGAAACTGAGTCTGCCGGGCGCATGACCCCCAACGCCCTTTGCAGGCGCTGAACACGCTGCTGACGGAGGAGGAGTGGGCGGCGCTGTAGGTAGGCGGCTCCGCAGACAGACGAAAGCTCTCTTGCTTCAGGCAGGAGGGGCCTTTTTTAGTATCGGATAGGATTTTCTGCAAGTATTCGTACTACGGCCAGTATCAGGAGAGAAATTTTTGTTCCGGACACGCCGGTCGATCTCGCTGATGGCGTCGGAGCACAGGCGCAGGCGCGCCGCGTCGTCAGGGGAAAAGTCCCGCTGCGACTTATAGCGCAGCTCATGCTCCAGGCTGGCCCACATGTCCATGGCAATGGTACGCAGCTGGATCTCCACCGGCAGGTGCAGCATTCCCTCAGAGATCACGATGGGCACATCGCAGATCAGGTGCAGGCTTCGGTAGCCGGACTCCTTGGGCTGCTGGATGTAGTCCACCTCCCGGATGATCTTGAAATTCTCATTGCGGGCCAGCAGACTGCGGAGATAGTAGATATCGTCCAGATAGTTGCAGATAACCCGGACGCCGGCTACGTCCTGGATATGGGCATAGATATTGTCGATGGTGACCTCAAACCCCCGGCGCTTCAGCTTTTCCACGATGCTGTCCACGGTTTTGATGCGGTACTCAATATGGTGGATGGGAGAGTGGTCGTACAGGCTGGCAAATTCCTCGTCCAGGATCTCCAGCTGGGTGACGGCGACCTTCGCCCCAGGGGTCCGTTTTGGCCAGATACTCGCCGTAGAACTCCTGCCCCACCAGATCATGGAGGGTCTTGCCCGCCAGCGCCGCCGACAGCTTTTCGCAGGCCCGCCGGGTGGCCTCACCGGTGACCAGCGTCTGGCGGGAGCCGGAGGTGTCGCCGGAGTCCGGGGCGATCCATGTGTTGCTGCGCTCATAAACGATGTTGTCCCGGTGCAGCCCCGTATTGGTGACCACCACCTGCACCAGCACGGTACCCAGCCCCTGCCCGATACAGGAGGCGCCGGAGTAGATATGCACCTTCTCGTCCGC
>VOFB01000295.1_pt1 | contig 12001 bp, 25 predicted proteins | sample 5384141 | NCBI WGS metagenome assembly VOFB01 (sample SAMN12384721, study PRJNA508395) | human gut metagenome | isolation source: healthy gut A | host: Homo sapiens
GAATCAATGTGAAATGATGGCGCATATCGTGGCGGTACCGGCGCGTCTGCTCCTGCATCCGGCTGAGCGTATCAAATTCCGTCTTTGCCTCTTTCAGCTGTGCCGCCATCAAATCCCGTTCCCGTTGTGTGGCTTTTTCCTTTTGCGCTTCGGCGTAATAGATGAGAACAAACACAAAGTAGAACATGGAAACTACGGAGGAATAAACTGTACCGCCATCCGGGAACCGCTGTACAGCCAGTCGGTGTAGATGGTGGAAACATAATCAACCAGGTAATACAAGAGCGGCACAGTGCCGAACAGCAGGCAGGATTTCCTTTTGACTGGGTCATGATTCGGCTGACCGGGGCGGCTACATATTTATAAAGAAGATAAAAACACAGCGCCATCGCCGGCATATAACTGACATAGTAAGCAAGCTGCGTATGAAAGAGTATCTCGCCGGTTGAGCCCGAACCATTTGGGAATCTGGCAACATAGATAGCGGCAAAAACGCTGGATAAAGATACCAGCCAGGAACGTTTCAGGATTGTATGCAGAAAGATAACCAGCGGCAGATGCACAATGAGTGGATATAGCTCTTTGGTTTGTTCCAGACCAAAGAACTGCCAACAGACAATTTGAAGGAATAAGGCCAAAGAAAAAGCCGCCGGTGGAAAGAAGATTCTTCCGCTTTTTTGGGGCGCCTGAAAGCAGACGGACACGGCAATGCCGAACAACAGCACCAGACCGTAACAGAACAAGCTAAGCAACTGAATCATTATTCGTTTCCTCCGGTATGGCCTGTAATGCCCGCGTCTTCAAACAAAAACTCCGTATACGCTGTCCGTACATGCTGATAAGCGGACCGGGCAATGGGAACCCGGCGGCCGGTTGCAGTCAGCAGTTGTCCCTGACGCACTTCGGTCACCCAGTTCAGATTAACCAGATAGGAACGATGGATTTTACAGAAGCCGGGATGGGCGAGCAGCGCGGGTTCATAGTCGGACAGGCTGCCGCATATTTGCCTGACACTGCCGTTTGCCAAATAGAAATAGAGAGTCTTTGATATCACTTCGATATATTCGATTTTCCCATAGGGCAAACGGAACACGCTGCCCTGTGTCCGGATGGTAAGCGCCTCTTCCGGTTTTTCGCAGCAAATCGGCAAGCTGATCCAATACGGGGGAATAACCGTTCCTCTGTCGCGGGCTTCAACAAATAATTGGTGGCCTGTACGCTGTAGCTTTCCACCGCATATTCCGGAGAAGAAGTTAAAAAGACAATTTTTATGTTTTCATTTTTCTGCCGGATTTCGCGGGCGGCCTGAATGCCGCTGAGTCCCGGCATCAGTACATCCAAAAACAGAAGGTCATAATTTTCGCGTTCCATGGACGCAAGCAAATCCACAGCATTCTCAAAGCCCTGACAGGAAGGTCGGCCTGCCGCTGTTCCCGATAGGCGGCCAACTTCGAAAGCACACGGAGCAGGACTTGCGAATCGTCATCGCAGACAGCAATTTTCACGAAAACCACCCCCTCATACATACTACCCCTATACTATCAATACCATATTTCCTCAGTTTTTTCAACTGAACATCCCCTGCCGTTCAGGGCGAAAAATGACCGTTCAGGCAAAAAAACGGTTACAGGGTCTCTTTTTTTGCTATACTGAGCCGCAGTGAAATGTCCAACGTAAAAGCGGTGCGGAGGGCGGCCTGTGATTGCCTGCTTAATAGCCGTGAGCTGTACTGTTGGTTTGCGACGATTTGGTTTGTTACCGTTCATAAAGAGCTTGACGAAAAACGGCGAAATCTGGAAAGCCTGCGGGAACAGCTCCTGATGCATGAAAAAGGCGTCCGCTCAAATCCGGGACGGCGGACAGGGAGGTTGCCGTCAGAATGCTGGAAACAAACCAAAGGGTATATCGGGAAGCGGCCAGAAACTATAACCGGCTTCTGAAAAAGCCTATGAACTGTGTTCCGGCGTTTCTGATGCGGTTTCATCCCGCAGATGAATCGGGAAATACGAAGGAAGCAAAACAATAACAATTTTGGGAGAGGGTATGATGATGAAAAAGGTTGGAGCATTGTTTTTAATGGCGGCTCTGTCTCTGACGCTGGTGTTTGGCCTTGCCGGCTGCGGCGAAGAAAGCAGCAGCGGCACGGAAAGCGCGAAACCCCAGACAAAAGCAGTACGGGAAGCGCTGGCGGAAGCACGGCGTCAACGCAGGGCAATGATTCTGTTTTCCCGGCCGCCCTGAAGGATGTCCGGATAAACGAAATCCCGGACATAGAACTGACCGGGTGGACTCTTACGGGCGGCATGGTGAAAGGCGTGGAGATGGAAGAAGCCGATCTTAATGCTGTGCTGGAAGCCTGCGGCGGCGTTTCCAGTTCATCTTCCTGCCGGAAAAGGCGGTTCAGATGGTAAACGGCGAGCAGTCCTTTGACGGCACTTATGAAATCGTGCAGGATAATTATGCGATCCACGCCGCCTTTACGGGCTATGAATATTATGGCGTTTTCAGTACGGTAGGAGATCAGACGGTGCTGATCATCGCCAATACGAAGGGACCCGGAAACGGCACTCTATTTTACGATGATCGATGAACATTAAAATAATGATTTGAGGAGGAAACGATTATGAGCAAAACGGCGGCGATTCTCATCACTTTTTTCCTTGGAGGACTTGGCGTGCATCGGTTTATGACCGGAAAGACCGGTACGGGCGTTCTGTGGCTGCTCACAGGCGGCTGCTTCGGCATCGGTTGGCTTGTGGATCTGATTAAGGTCTGCACCGGCAAATTTCCGGACAAAGACGGCAGCGTCTGGGGCAAATAAGAATACATACACTATTGTAAAAGAAGGAGATTTTCCTGATGAAAAAAGTACTTAGTGCGTTCGTCGCCGGGCTTCTTTGCCTGACCATGGTGTTCGGGCTTTACCGCCTGCGGCGGGCGGATAAACAGCCGCTGCTGGATTCCTACAATAAAGCGGCAGAGGCATTTAACGAACTGGCCGATCTTTGTGAACGCCAATACGGATAAAATTGACAGCAGTATGATTGATACCTTCAATGAGATGTCCGATTTACTGGATACATACAGAGAGAAAGCCGAAAGCGACGAGGAGCTGTCTCAGGAGCAGATGGACAAAATGATCAACTGGCTGGATAATGATTTGACCAATTACTGCAAAACGGCCAAGGATCAGATTCAGGCAGCATTGGATGCGATGAACACCGAGGGATAAAAAGCCCTGCAGATGATATGCATAGACCGGCTATGTATGTTTGGCAAAATGAGATGTAAAACAAAAACATCATCGGCAGATGGTGTTTTTTGTTTTTGTCCGGCGCGAAACCGGATCGACGGATTTGGAGGAAATGAAATGGCGGATAAAGTGATAAGCAAACGAAGCCGTGACGAAATACTGAAATTATCGTGGTTATCCCTGCTGGGTATTACCGCGCTTCTGACCGCCTGGGCAACATGGATTGGTTCTCTGCATGGCGGGAATCAGGCGACCAACTATACCAAAAGCAATAACATTGCGGGCGGACGGCAACGCCCGCTGGAATCAGGCGGCGCAGGAGCTTTCCGAGGATATGGCGCTCGTATATATGCTGACAATCCCCCATGCCGACCGGATTTCTATCGCGTCTTATTTCGTCGACTGATGCTGAGAGGAGATACCATGAAAAAAATACTTTCTTTTCTGCTGACAGCAGTACTGCTTCTTTTCGTTTGCAGGATGTTCGGATACGGAAACGGCGGAAAATCCGACTGGGCGGTTTACTGGTATCTTTGCGGCAGCGATCTGAGTCGGGCGGCGGCTTTGCCAGCGGAGATCTGCAGGAACTGATGGAGGTCACGCTTCCCGACAATGTGAAAGTCGTGATCGAAACCGGCGGATCGGCACAGTGGAACAATGATTTTGTCGATGCGGAAAAATTGCAGCGGTTTGTTTATGCGTGGAAACGAGCTGGAGCTGGCAGACGAACAGCCGTCCGCCAATATGGGAGAAGCACAGACGCTGGCGGATTTTCTCTCCTTTTGCCAGAGAACTATCCTGCCGAAAAACGGCCGTTGTGTTCTGGAATCACGGCGGCGGATCTGTGGCGGGCGCCGCCTTTGACGAGCTTTACGGCGGCGATTCGCTGAACCTCAGCGAATTGCGCGAGGCCTTTTGGAAGCGTATGGGATCTGTCGGCGGAAAAAGCCGCCGGTGGAACTCATCGGGTTTGACACCTGCCTGATGGCGACCGTGGATGTGGCGGCGACGTTTTCCGATATCGGCCGGTATCTGGTGGCGTCCGAGGAAACCGAGCCGGCAAACGGCTGGTACTATTCCCATTGGTAAAGGCGCTGGCGGATAAGCCCGGCATGGACGGCGGGGAGCTGGGCAAAGATTATCTGCGACACCTATTACGCCGGCTGTGAGGCGGTCGGAACGCAGGACAACACCACGCTGTCGGTCACCGACCTGTCGAAAATAAAAACCGCTTCTGGAAGCCTATGAAGCGTTTGGAAAGGAATGTCTTGCCGCCGCCTGCGAGGATCCGTCGTTCTTTTCACGGTTTGCCCGTGCGGCCTGTTCCAGCGAAAACTACGGGGGAAATACCAAAGAGCAGGGATATTCCAACATGGTGGATTTGGGAGATCTGGCGCGTCTGGCCTCTCTTTTCCTCTTCTCAGGAGGTTGCTTCGCGCTGTCCGACTGTATCCTTTATCAGGTGAACGGTAAATATCGGTCTCAGGCGCAGGGGCTTTCCTGCTATTACTCCTATGACGGCGACAGGGATGTTTACAGCGGTTACGCAAACATTGGCACCGGAAAAGCGTTTAAATATTAATACGAGTATGGTTTAACCGGTGAGCTTGCCGACGCGGGCTTGAAATATGCTGCCGACCTGAATATTGCGGAGATTCCCCAAATTCAGAATCTGACGACAGTGGACTGGGACGGCGCGCCTCTCAGCGTAACCGATGACGGAACGGCTGTCATGACGCTGGGTAAGGAAGCGCAGAATATTCTGGCGGGCATTTGTTTTCAGCTTTTTCTATGTGGACGAAGAAAACGACGCGATGATGCTCCTCGGCAGCGATAACGACATGACCGCCGACTGGGATAACGGCGTATTCCAAGACAACTTCCGCGGCGTATGGGGCGCGCTTGACGGGCGTCTCGTCTATATGGAACTGAACTATGCAGGGGAAGATTACAACCTCTACTCCGTGCCGGTGCTGTTGAACGAAGAGGAATACAACCTGCAGATCGCCTATGACTTTTCTTCGGAAAAATGGTCGATTCTCGGCGCGTGGCAGGGCATTAACGAAAACGGCATGGCGGACAAAGAGCTTCGCGCTCTATCCGAAGGCGATAAAATCACAACGTTGTGGCAGCTTGCCTCCTACAGCGGAGAGGATGATTTTGAAAGCTATCAGGCAGACACTTTCACCGTGACGGAAAATACGGCGTTTTCGGAAGTCCCGCTGTTTGACGGAACCTACCGCATGGTGTTTGAAATGACCGACGCCATGGGAAACACCGCCTATTCCGATCCGGTGCAGTTCGACTGCGTCGGCGGAGAAATTAGTTTCTTTCGGGATCACAACGGCGGGAACCGCGTTTTCCGTTTTTTCCTTCGGGACGCGCCGCCGCTGCAGCCGCTTGCCCACCGTTTCCCGGAACAGGGCGTACAGCACCGAGCACAGCGGGATAAACAGCAGCATTCCGGCCACGCCCATGACACTGCCGCCGATCGTGACCGCCACCAGCACCCAGATAGAAGGCAAATTCACCGAATTCCCCACCACATGGGGATAGATCAGATTTCCTTCGATCTGCTGGATGACTTGGAAAAGAATCACGAACCACAGCGCCTGCATGGGGTTGACTATCAGGATGAAAAACGCACCGATCACACAGCCGATGATCGCGCCGAATACCGGGATCAGCGCGGTAAACGCCGTGAGGACGCTGATGAGCAGGGCGTAGGGGAAACGGAAAATCGTCAGCGCGATGAAAAGAGCGCGCCGAGGATACAGGCTTCCAGACACTGACCGGAAAAAGCTGGAGAAAGTCTTGTTCGCCAGAGGCAGACCGAAATCACCCGGTCGGCTTTTTGCCTCGGGCAGATAGGCGTACAGCACCTTCCGGGATTGACGGCCGAGCTTTTCCTTCTGCATCAGCACATAGACGGCGAAAACAAAACCGAGGAAAAAAGTTGAACGGTGCGCTGAATACCGAGGTCGCCACGCTGAGGGTGGAATTCAGCAGAACGCCGGTTCCGTTTTTTCAGCAGCTCCACCGCCCCGGTGCTGAGCTTGTTCAGTCGATATCCAGAGTGGTCAGCCAGTCGGCCCATTCGCGATGCCGGGCGTCAGGTCGGTGATCCAGGCCTGCACGCCGGTAAGGAAAGGAGGAATCCTCTCCGCCATGGTCTGAAGCGTCCGCCCAACCTCCGGAAGAATCAGGAACATCACGATAAACACCACGCCGCCCACCAGCAGGATGGTAATGGCGAGGCAGAGCGGGCGGCGGAGCTTTTTCCGGAAGCCGGCCGCTTCTTTGCCCCTGAAACAGTACTCGTTCCACAAAACCGCAGGGGCACATTGAGGACGAAGGCGATGCCCAGCCCCAGCAGAAAGGGAAAAATCAGCTTTAGCAAAAGCCGAAAAACGCCATTACCGACGGCAGATTCTGAAGCCCCACCAGCAGCAGAATGGCGAACGCCACGATTGCCAGCAGCTTTTTCATGTTGTTTTTATTCAGATCCATCCGAATCAAACCCCATTTCACCGGCGGGAACGCCGGAAACTATCCGTGTTGCGGGAGAGCCCCCCGCCTTCCTGCTCCGCCGCGCGCGGCAGGGTGCGGAGCAGGCGGTCCAATGCCCCGACGTCCTCCGCCAGGCCGACCGCCCCGGCCGCGGCCAATTCCTCCTGGCTGCCGTAGCCGAAAAGCACGCCGACGCCCCGCAGTCCGTTCTCCCGGGCGCCGGTTATGTCGTTTTCCCGGTCCCCAACCATAACCGCGTCCCGGCGGGCGGCGTCAGGCAGTTCCTCCAGCGCTTGCCGGATGATATCCCCTTTAGTGGTATGGCGGCCGCCCGGCTCGCTTCCGGCGATCCGGTCGAGAAACGGGAGCAGGCCGAAATGCGCGGCAATCCGCCGGGCAAATACCGCGGGCTTGAGGGTAGCGACGGCGGTGAAGGCCCGGCTTCGCGCAGTTCCCGCAGCAGGGCGGGAACGCCGGGATATACCCGATTCTCAAAAAATGCCGGTTTCGGCGAAATAGGAACGGTAGTCCTCTACCGCCTCGGGCGGCCTGCCCGTCGTCCATTCCATAAAATTTCTGGAAGGATTCGAACAGGGGCGGGCCGATGAAGGGGCAGAGCGTCCGCCGGTCGGTTACTTCGATTCCCTGCCGCCGCAGGGCGAGCTGAACGGATTTGGTGATTCCCTCCATCGGGTCGGTCAGCGTGCCGTCCAGATCAAAAAGGACGGCGGTGGGATAGGGCATACGGTTCCTCCTTTGCCGGGCGGTTACCGGCAGATAGTTTCCTGAAAATACGACAGGAAGGCGGTCAGCTCCCCGTCAACCGCCGCCCGGACGTTCGGCGCGGCCCCTTTCCCGGCGGGAGAGGAGCCGTCCGTCCTCCGCTACGGTGAGCGCCATCGGCTCCAGCCTGACCAACCCGGGGTTCAGCGCCTCCGCCATGGCGAGGAAGGATCGTGCAGGAACGGCTTTCCGTTCTCCGCCGTAAAGCGGGCAACTAGGCGGGTCAGTTCCTTCGCCGGCGCGCTTTCGGCCCGGCCGAGCGCCGTGGTGATTAGCGTCATAGGGCAGCGCTCGGTGACGTCCAGCCCAATCAGGGTGATATCCATTCGGAGGACAGGACGATCCGCGCCGCCTCCGGATCGCAGGCGAAATTCCATTCCGCTTCCCCGTTGTCCGCAGCCCCCGCCCATCAGGATAAGCTTTGCCTGAGAAGCCAGCGCGGGCCGTTCGGTCAGCGCGGCGGCAATATTGGTCAGCGGACCGATGGCGACGATGGTCAGGCCGTCCGTTTCGTCCGCCGCCCGGAGGATCCGTTCCACCGCGGTTTCGGAAGCCTTTCCGGCGTTCCCGCCGCGGCCCGTAGGACGGACCATAGGAGGCGGGCCACGTCCCTTCCGCGGCGCGCCCGCCCCGGCCGCCACCGGGATGTCGGCCGGCGTTACCAGGGCGATGTCAGCCCACGGCGATATCCGCCCGCTTTCCGGCTGAACATAAACGGTGGTGATGCCGACAATCGCCGCTTCGGGGTGTTCAGCGCCAGAGCGAGGGCCAGCGTATCGTCAATATCGTTCCCGATATCGGTGTCGATCAGCAGAAACCGGATCTTTTCTGCCGCGGGGTGGAGGAGACTGCCCTCGTCCGCCGTCCGGCTTTCCCCCGATGAGGAAGAGGACGGCACGCGGGAACAGCCGGACAGGGTGAGCGGAAAACGGACAAAAGCAATGCGGAAGCAGCGCGGCGGCCGCCCGCCGGAAATGGATTGTTTTGGCGTGCGTCCTGTACTTCATAACACCGTATGCTCCCTTTCTCCGGCGATTCCGGTCTGAGGGGAGGGGGAAGGCGATTCCGGAGCCGCCTGCCTATTTGGGCGAGCAGAGCACGAGAAGATCGCCGTCCATCCGGCAAAGACCGTTCCCCCGGCTGTTTTCGGCGGCGTTCCTCTTCCTGAAGCCGTTCGGCCAGCAGGGTCAGCCGCTCGGCGCGTTCAAGCCGCCCACCATGCTTCCAGCGTATATTGAAGATCCTGCCAGAGCAGACGGGACCGCTTCGTCAATTTCGGCGGGCAGGAGGCGCGGGCCACCAGCGTTGCTTCGCCTTTGCCGTCGATCCGGGCAAGCCAGGCGTAATCTCCGTCTATCTTTCAACAAGATACCGGGTCAGGGGTGAAAAAATCGTCCATGTCCATCCTCCGCCGTTCGTTATAGACCATACCGTCCGCGGCTTTCCGCGGCGCGGTTTCAGTGTAACATATTTTACCGCCGGTTGCAATCGCCCGGGGCCGTGGAAACAGGGGAAACACGCTCTCTGTGTGGTTTGATTCACGCCAACCCGCTTGTCACCACAGCGGGGGCGGGCTATACTTATTAGAAAGAAATGGAAAAGAGGGGGCGGCAGGATGTTTGCGAGGATTCGAAGTCTGGGTCTGCTCGGGGGTGGAGGGCTTTTGCATCGATGTGGAGGCCGATCTTTCTCAGGGCCTGCCCGGCTTTGACGTGGTCGGCCTGCCCGGCGCGGCGGTGCGGGAGTCCCAGGGACCGGGTGCGGGCGTCCATGAAAAACTGCGGCTTTACCTATCCGGTCAGCCGGATTACGGTAAACCTTGCACCCGCCGACGTTCGCAGGAGGGCTCGGTATACGACCTGCCGCTCCTTCGCCCTGCTGAAAGCGAGCGGACAGCTCCGCGAGCCGCTGGACGACGCGGCCTTTGTCGGGGAACTGTCCCTGACCGGGAGGTTCGTCCGGTGCGGGGGTGCTACCGATGGCGATCGCCGCGCGGGAGGCGGGGCTCCGCCGGGTCTTTATCCCCCGCCGGCAACGCGGCGGAGGGCGCGGTGGTGGACGGGATCGAGGTTTATCCGGTAACAACGGTGGCGGCTCTCCTGACCCATTTTTTCGGGCGAAGCACCCCTGCGGCCCGCCCGGCCGGAGGATTTTCCCGGCCTGTGCGCCGGGGATGGCGAAACGGCGGATTTTGCCGACGTAAAGGGGCAGCTGCCGCCCGCCGCGCGCTGGAGGTGGCGGCCGCCGGTTCCACAATATCCTGCTGATCGGGCCGCCCGGTTCGGCGTAAAAGTATGCTGGCCCGCCGCCTTCCCCTCCATCCTGCCGGATATGACCCCCCGCCGAGGCGCTGGAAGCGACCAAGATTCATTCCATCGCCGGCACCCTTCCCGGCGGGGCGGGGCTGCTGAAAGCACGGCCTTCCGGTATCCCCATCACGGTGTCCGCCGCCGGGCTGGCCGGGGGCGGAACGGTTCCCCGGCCGGGGAGGTCCCTCGCCCATCAGGGGTGCTGTTCCTTGACGAACTGCCGGAATTCAGCCGCACGGCGATGGAAGCCCTCCGCCAGCCGTTGGAGGATGCGCAGGTCACCATCTCCCGGGTGAACGCGTCCCCTGACCTATCCCTGCGCGTTTATGCTGGTGGCGGCGATGAATCCCTGTCCTGCGGGTATCTGGGGACACCCCACCCGTCCCTGCCATTGCCCCCCAACGCCCGGCGGGCTTATCTCGCCGGGTGTCCGGCCCGCTGCTCGATCGGGTGGGCCCTTGCATATCGAGGTGCCGCCGGTCGAGTTCGATCAGCTGACGGCGGGGGGAGCGGGGCCGAAAGCTCGGCCGTTATCCGGGAGCGGGTGAACGCCGCCCGCGCCCGCCAGCTCCGCCGGTATCAGGGAACGCCGGTGACCTGCAATGCGCAAGGCCCCGCCCCGGCTTCTGCGGGAGGTCTGCCGGATGACTCCGGCGGCGGAAACCCTGCTGCGGGGCGCGTTCGATCGGCTTGGCCTGTCCGCGCGGGCGTATGACAGGCTGCTGAAGGTGGCCCCGCACCGTGGCCGACCTCGACGGGGCGGACGTGATTGACGCCGCCCATGTGGCGGAGGCGGTGCAGTACCGCAGTCTGACCGGAAATACTGGCAGGGGTAAGGGCCGTCAAGGCGGCATTATGAAAAAAATAACCGGACCGGCAGGGGAGGTCGTCTCCGCCGGTCCGGTTTGTTTTAGGGCGAACGGCTCCCCCGGTTTACGCCAGAGTCAGGGTGAAGCCCAGTTCATGTACGCGGTCCCAGGGAAGGGTGAAGTCCCCGATCGTGACCGTGCGGCCCTGAAATCTTCCGTTGAATTCCGCCTCGATCTTCTCCCGCAGGCGGCCCCCGGTGAAGGCGGCCACCTCGTCCTCGATATCGGCGCAGTAATAAGGGGAGAATGTCCGGGATACCGCTTTTCAATTTCAGCGCAGCCCTCCGTGATGATGGTCGCCTGGAACAGGTAGTCCTCGAACACCTTGCGCGCGCAGAATTCCCGCGACCGGCGCTCTCCCTCCCCGGCAAAGCCGCGGGCGGCGTAATACGAATGGATGCAGGCGTGGGCGAGGCACATGCCGTTGGTGTTTTCCGCCGTGTTCCATCCGCCGTAGGCGGCGATCAGTTCAATATTCCGGCCTGCTGCGCGTGGCGCATCATGGCAATGTCCGCCCGTTGCAGTAGGCGACATCGGACAGGGCGACCGGCCGGCGGCGGGTTTCGGCGTAATCGCGCATATAGGCGAAAAATTCATGCAGGTTGGTGTGGGTGACGAAGGAAAGATCCCGGTTTTCCTGTTCCCCGCATTCAATCTGGAACCGGCCGGGGGAGTGAACCGCAAACAGGAAATCCGATTCCGCCGCGCTTCCGGTCAGTATCCCCCAGCGAGGTAATCTGCGCCTTGATGGATTCCGCGAGGGGGCGGTCCTCATACCGCGGAATCACCGTGGGGCCGAGGGTGGAGGAAAACGGACGTATATCCGGGGACGATAGCCTTTTTTATCAGGCAGAATACCCGGGCGAACAGAACGCTGCCCACTTCGTCCGCCCGGGATAGACCATAACCCGGTCCATTACCCTCTCGTCGAAAATCTTTTGGACAGCTTTTTCTGGTCGATGGCGGCATAGCCGTATTCGGCGGTATCGTCCTTCGGCACTACCAGCCGGTCAAACACGCCTTCCTTTACCAGCTCGACGCTGCGGGCGTTGACATACGCGTCCTTTTCCCGGCGGGGAGAAAATCCGCCAGAATGTCGGCCGGGATCGCGGCGGTGATTTCCGCGAGCTCCGCCGCCTCTTTTTCATCCGCCGCGCCGCGGCTGATCCGGTCGGTCAGCCAGCCGTACCGCCAGATCCGCCGGCCGTAGTCCGCCCAGTAATCGGGATCTTCAAAGCTGCCGTCATAACCGGCCACCCGGGCCACCAGATTAAAAA
>VOFB01000406.1_pt1 | contig 12001 bp, 12 predicted proteins | sample 5384141 | NCBI WGS metagenome assembly VOFB01 (sample SAMN12384721, study PRJNA508395) | human gut metagenome | isolation source: healthy gut A | host: Homo sapiens
CAATTGCTGAAAAAACTTGCGCTGCCGGAACAAAAGCGGTTCAAAGCGTTTTCGCGTGGAATGAAGATGAAACTGGGCATTGCGATTGCCATGTCCCACAACAGCAAACTTCTGATTTTGGATGAAGCAACGTCGGGGCTTGATCCGGTGGTTCGCGATGAGATCATTGAGATGTTCAATGATTTCACAAAGACGAAGGCCATTCTATTCTCATTTCTTCGCATATCGTCAGTGATCTTGAAAAACTTTGCGATTATATTGCATTCCTGCATGAGGGAAAACTATTGCTTTGCGAAGAAAAGATCAATTATTAGAGGAGTATGGTCTGATTCATTGTACTGCTGACGAGTTGCGGACGCTGCCGCCGGATGCGGTCAAATATAAAAGGAAAATACGTATGGAGTTCAGGCAATGGTGCAGAGAAATGCCGTTCCCTCCGGGATTCATGTAAGCTCGATCAGCATGGAGGAACTTTTCGTATTTATGGTAAAGGAGGGGGAAAGTGATATGAAAGGGCTTCTCTTAAAGGATTGGTATATGATGAAGCAATATTGCAGAACATATCCGGTCATTGCCGTTGCTTTTATGGCGTTGTCTCTTGTGGACAGCGACAACCTGTTTTGTATTTTATCCATGTCTGCTTTGTGGGATGATTCCGTTATCCTCCTTGGATACGAAGAGAGGAGCGGATGGGTACAGTACAGCGGAACGATGCCCTATACAAAAAATACAAATTGTTTCCGAAAAATACCTAATCAGCTTGTTTGCCCAACTTACGATGCTCGTCGCTACGGGAATTGCGCAAGCGGTAAAAATGACGCTGACGGGCGGTTTTTATCCTTGGGGATTTTGCCGTTCTGATGCTGCTGATGTTGACGGTGTCAACGCTCGCGTCCTCCATCCCGCTCCCGTTTATTTTCAAGATGGGTGTGGAAAAAGGAAGGGCGGCTTATTATGTGATGATTGGTTTTGTGTGCGGCGTGAGTGTTTTGATATCCGGTTTTCTTAAAGGTCAGCCTGCGGCAGACCGATACCGAGCGGTCGGTACCGGGAGCCTGATTGTTTTATGGATGTCAGAATAATTCCGCGATGATATCCGCGCATTTGTCGATGCCCAACACGCCGCTGATGGTGATGACTCTGTTTTCATACGCGATCAACGCCCTCCGTATTCAGTTCCTTATAGGTTTTGCAATGATAAATGCCGAAATCACAAAGGTCAGCACATCCGAAACCGGCATGGAATAGAGCACGCCGTCCAGACCGAAGAACACCGGCAGCAGCAGCGCGAAGCCCACGCCGAACACGACCTCGCGGAACATGGACAGCAGCGTGGAAGCCAACGCCTTGCCGATGGCTTGCAGGAAGATAAAGCACGCTTTGTTGATGCACGCCAAGACCATCATGCAGAGATAGGTGCGGAACGCCTTGACGGCAAAATCGGCATAGTAGCTGCTCTCGTTGGCCGCGCCGAAAATGGCGATCAACTGACGGGGGAATCCTTCCGCCAGAAGGAGCGCGACCGCGCCCACCAGCGCCTCGGCAGCCAGCAGCATGGTGAACAGCTTCCGCACGCGCGTCTTCTTGCCCGCGCCCATGTTGTAACCGACGATGGGAATGCAGCCCGCCGCCATACCGACCACGATCGAGATCACAATCTGAAAGAACTTCATCACAATGCCGACCACTGCCATCGGAATCTGTGCGTACTGCGCCTGCCCGAAAATCGGGTCCAGTGCGCCGTATTTGCGCAGCATGTTGTTGATGGCCGCCATTGCCGCCACAAGGCTGATCTGTGAGAGGAAGCTTGTCATACCAAGCGACAAAATGCGCCTGCAAAGCCCGTCGCTCAGCTTAAAATCTCCCTTTCCCGGGCGAATCACACGCATATTGCACAAATACCAGATTGCAAGCACCGCCGTCACAATCTGCCCCAGCACCGTCGCAACCGCCGCGCCCATCATACCCCAGCGGCACACGAAAATGAACACCGGGTCTAAGATCGTGTTCAATATCGCGCCCGCCAGCGTCGATGCCATCGCAAATTTCGGGCTGCCGTCCGCGCGGATAATTGGGTTCAGCGCCTGTCCGAACATATAAAACGGCACACCGAGCGCAATATAGAAGAAGTACTCCTTCGCATAACGAAACGTCTCCACGTTCACACGCCCGCCAAACATCGTTAAAATCGGTTCCGCCAAAAGCAAATACACAGCCGTCAAAGCCGCGCTTGCAAGCAAAACCAGCACCACGGCGTTACCTACGCTCTTCTTCGCCGTTTTCACGTCCTTTTTACCGAGGTTGATACTCACATACGCGCAGCAGCCGTCGCCGACCATTACCGCGATTGCGAGCGCCGCCACGGTCAGAGGAAACACAACGGTGTTCGCCGCGTTGCCGTAAGAACCGAGGTAGTCCGCGTTCGCAGACCGTAATAGCACCGGCAATGCATCTGCGTCGCCAGATGCAGGCAGATATCCACCGCGGATTGACCGGCGGCAGGCGCGCAGAGTGCCAGCGACGCTTCGCCGACGGCGCAGACGACGCAATCCGGTGTTTCCTGTGCGAGAAGGCCGCGCAAACGCTCGTCGGGGGACGTTTCCAGCAGGATCGGCACCGCCGGGAAGCGCACGAGCCCCTTCCTCCGAGGGCTGGCCGTTCACCCAGAGCCGGAGCGCGTCCTCGCGCTTGCGGTTGAGCGACGTCGCGACGATTTTTTCCACCTGCTCGGCGGCCTGCTGCACGTTTTCGACCTCGTGGGTTCGATTGAGCGCGGCCGTCATGCGCCGATAGGGATCATACACGCGGATGAGCGCGACGCCGAGTGCCGAAAGCAGCGCGCACGCGATGAGCGTGAGCGCAATCCACGCATAGGAGCGGATTTTGGCCAGACCGGGCAGGCAGTCCGCATAGGCAACGTAGCGCAGGCAATACCAGTCGTTGACGTCCAGCGGGGAAAAGAAGCAGATCGTCCGTTTTCCGTTCAGGCGCTCGATCAGGTAGCCGCGCTTCTGCTCGCCGATCCGACCCAGCAGCGACAGCGACATGGCGTTCAGCTCCTCGCGCTGGGAAGCGACCACGTATGAATCGGAGGAGACGATGACGTAATTCTCCCCCTGAAAGTTGAGCAGATGCTCGCGAAACCAATCCGCGTTGAGGTTGAGCATGACGGCGCTTTCGCCGGTCTTTCCGCTGGCCGTGACCTCGTAAACCAGATAGCTGTACCATTCGCTGCCGTAATCCTCGCCGTTTTCCCGGAACGTTCGATGGTAGAGCCGCATGCGGTTTTCCGGCGAACGCTGGCGATAGAGCGCCACCGCGTCCTGATCGTAAAACCCATCCATCGAGGCGGACATGTAGTCGTTATCCGTGGTATACATAGTCGAGCTTGGGGTTGAATACATAAATAGAGTGCAGCATGCTGCCGGACATGGCGTATTGCCACAATTCGCGCAGCGCAAAAACGCGCTCGTTCTGGGTGAGCGACGTGCTCTTGCGCAGCTTGGCGGTGGAGGAGATATAGAACATCTGGATGCCGAGGGTGTTGATGATGGACTGCATGGAGTCGGATATCGTGCTGGCCTGCGCGGAAAATTCCTCGTTCATGCGCAGCATCGCCTGCATGGAGATGCTTTCAAACATCTGGAACATCGAGCCGAACAGCAGCGCGAACACCAAAAAGGCGGCGGTGAACGCGATCAGCCTGGAAAACAATTTGGAAGAAAAAGGCGAAACGCGCTTTTGCTTTTGAACCTCGAGCACGGGCTTTCAACCTTCCTTTGCAACAAAGATGCGACAAAAATCGGTACGGTCAGTATACCACAAAACAGAGGGAAAGAGAAGAAAAGTTCAAAATGATGCACTCGTTTTTGTTCAAACCTTTTGAACTTGCTGTTTTTGCACAGGGCTTTATAATAAACTCACAAAAACGAGCGGGGCGGGATGCAATCCGACCATAGCCCGCGTTCAGAGGCGTTGGAAGCGGTTCATTCCGCGTGCTCGTCAAAAACAAAATGGGAGGTTCAAATCTATGAAGAAACTGGTAGCTCTCCTGCTCGCGTGCATGCTGATTCTCGCCGCCGCCGCGGCCATGGCCGAACTCGAGCGGAACCGTGATGCTGTATTCCTCCTTGAAGGAAAAGCAGCTTGTCGCCGTCAAGGAAGCCTTCGAAGCCAAGTATCCGGGCATCGTGATGGATTACTATCAGGCGGGCACGGGCAAGATCAAGACCAAGATCGCGACCGAGCAGCAGGCGGGTCAGGTGGCCGCGGATCTGCTGTGGGTCGGCGACGCCTCCGACTATCTGACCTTCAAGGAGCAGGGGATTCTGGAAGCGTATGTCTCCCCCGAATCCGAAAAGGTGCCCGCCGCGTATAAGGACGAGGACGACCTCTACTGCGGCGCGCGTCTGGTGGTTATGGGCATGGCCTACAACACCCAGAACGTGACCGAGGAAGAAGCGCCGAAGCACTGGAAGGATCTGCTGAACGAGACCTTCCGCGACCAGATCATTATGACCGACCCGACCGAGTCCGGCACGACCGCCTATCTCGTCGGCGCGCTGGTGAACAACGAAGCCTATGGCTGGGCGTTCTTTGAGGATCTCGCGGCGATGGGCACCGAGCTGGACAGCGGCACCTCCGGCACGCACAACAACGTCGCCTCCGGCGGTTACAAGGTCTGCATCGCCGTGGACTACGTCACCCAGACGCTGGAAAGCCAGGGCTCTCCGATCAAGTTTGTCTATCCGGCCGAGGATACCATCGCCATTTCCAGCCCGATCGCGCTGGTCAAGGGCTGCGCAAACCCCGACAACGGCAAACTGCTGTATGACTTCATCCTTTCGGAAGAGGGGCAGACCGTGCTGATGAAGGCGGACTGCACGCCGATCCGTGACGGCGTTGCGAAGGAAGGCGCGCTGAGCGCATCCGAAATCGCCGCGATTGCGCTCAAGCCCGACGAGGCCAAGCTGGCGCAGGAGAAGCAGGACACGCTGGATCACTTCGATCAGCTGTTCAAGTAAGCGACTTTTTTCGGGGACTGTCAAACTAAAAACCTGATATTTCAAGAATAAAACGAAGTATTATCGCCCGAAGGTTTCCAAAGAGGTTTTCGATTGTTGCTGCCAGTGGCAGAAACAAACAATCGAAAACGGAAAGCCCTTTGGGGCGATGGGGCAAAGCCCCATATCCAAAAATGCTTAGATATTTGTTTCTTGAAACGTTCGGTTTAAGCGTGACAGTCTCTCAATTTATCGAGAGGTAAAAAATATGGCCAGTGTACGCTTTGAAAACGTATCCATCAGCTACGGCGCCAAGCAGGTGGTCAAGGATTTCTCCCTTTCCATAAACGACGGGGAAATCATGGGCATCATCGGCCCCTCCGGCTGCGGCAAAACGACGCTGATCCGCGCGCTCTGCGGCCTGATTAAGCCGGACAAGGGAAGCATCTACATCGCCGACCAGCTGGTTTTCAGCGACGAAAAACGCATCAATGTCGCGCCCGAGCGCCGCGGCATCGGCGTTGTGTTTCAGGATTATGCGGTGTGGCCGCATCTGTCCGTCTGGGACAACGTCTGCTACCCGATGAAAAAGCACAAGGTGCCCAAGGAGGAAATCGCCAAGCGCGCGGCCTACGCGCTTGAGCAGGTGCGCATGACCGGCTACGAAAAGCACATGCCCGCCCAGCTCTCCGGCGGCCAGCAGCAGCGCGTCGCGATTGCCCGCTCGCTGGTCTCCTCGGATGAGCTGATCGTGCTCGACGAGCCGATCACCAATTTGGACGCGAAGCTCCGCGAGGAGATGATTCTGGAAATCCAGATGATCCAGCAGAACATCGGCACGACGATCATCTACATCACGCACGATCAGGAAGCGGCGCTCCAGCTCTGCGACCGAATCGCCATCATGCAGCCGGACGGGCAGATTTGCCAGATCGGCAGCGACGAGGAGATCATCCGCCGCCCGGCGAACCGCTTCGTCTATTCCTTTATCGGCGTTTCCAACTTCCTGCCGGTAACGGAAAAGGGCGGCAAGGTCTGTCTGGCGCTGGGCGGTGAGCCTGTCCTGTTCGACGCGCCGCCGCAGGGGTATGTTTCCGGCAAAAAGAACGTCATGGGCGTGCGCCCGATGGACATCGTCTTCGACGCGGAAAGCCCGATTCGCGCGACGATTCGGCGCGATACCTTCCTGGGCAACCAGTACGACTATCAGGTGGAACTGATGGGCCGGGAGCTGCGCGTGGAGCGCAACGCGCTGGATGTGCTGGCCGATCCCACCCGCTACGAAGCCGGGCAGGAGGTCGGGCTGAAATTCCTCAACGTCAAATTCTATGAAGAGGAGGCAAAAGCATGATGGGCACCAAGCGCCGCGCCAGCCGCGATATGGCGCGCATGGACGGGAAACATTTCAGCCTCGATTCGGTGCTGACCGTGCTTTCCTTCCTGATTTTGGTCGTTGTGGTCGTCATCCCGATGGTGATGATCGTTTACAACACGTTCTTCTACGAGGGCAAATTCGATACCAGCCTGTTCACCCAGATCATTCTCGACCCCGGCAACGTGGCCGCCATGTGGAACACCATCAAGATCGCGCTGCTGGTCACGCTGTTCGGCACGATTATCGGCCTGTTCTTCGCGTGGCTGCTCGGCCGAAGCGACATCCCCCTCAAGGGGCTGATGCGCTCCATGTTCACCATTCCGTACATGTTCCCGCCGTTCTTCGGCGCGATGGCGTGGGAGCTGCTGCTTTCTCCGCGCTCCGGCTACCTGAACAAATGGCTGATGGCCACGTTCGGGCTGTCCAAAGCGCCGTTTAACATCAACTCCATCGGCGGCATCATCTTCGTGGAATGTTCGTATTACTTCCCGTTCGTATTCATGCAGGTGGTCTCCGCGCTGGAGCGCATGGATCCGACGCTGGAGGAATCCGCCCGAATTGCCGGCGCAAAGCAGTGGTACGTCATCCGGCGCATCACCATGCCGCTGGTTCTGCCGGCCACAAGCGCGGGCGCGCTGCTGATTCTGACCAGCTCGCTGTCCCACTTCGGCGTTCCCTCCATCCTCGGCTTCAGCAAGAAAATCTACACCCTGCCGACCCGCATTTACCAGTTGATTTCCCGCGCGAGCGGCTCGTTCCAAGGCATCCGCGAGGGGCGGCGCTCTCCATCCTGCTGGTGATCGTCGTCATGCTGGCGCTGTGGCTGCAAAAGATCGTTCTGCGCTCGGGCAGCTACGACATCATCAAGGGCAAATCCATGCGTCCGATGCTCATCAAGCTGCGCGGCGCCAAAATCCCCCTGCTGGTGATCTCGCTGCTGTCGCTGGTCGTCATCGTGGTCGTGCCGCTGGTGATGATTATTCTCGTCGGCCTGCTCAGGGCTTACGGCCTGCCGCTCAAGCTTGAAAACTTCACGTTCGACAACTACATCAACCTGTTCAAGTCGAAGATGGTCAAGGACAGCGTGGTCAACTCGCTGACCCTGTCGGTCTCCGCGGGTCTGATCGCCATGTTCCTGGGCGTGATGATCGCCTACGTCATCCAGAAGATCCGGCCGAAGGGCAAGACGGTGCTGGAGATCATCTCCATCCTGCCGTATTCCATCCCCGGCATCGTGCTGGCCATCGGCGTCATCCTCTCCTGGAGCGGCGCGTTCGGCATCAACCTGTACAACACCCCTGTGGATCATCCTGATTGCGTATATCGCGCGCTACCTCGCCTTCTCGATGAAGTCCGCCTCCGCGTCCCTGCAGCAGGTTCACTATTCGCTGGAAGACGCGGCGCGCACCTGCGGCGCAACGCATTTTGAATCCCTGACGGACGTGACCCTTCCGCTGATTCGCCCGGCGATGATCTCCGGCTTCTTCCTGATCTTCCTGCCGGCCATGCGCGAATTGACGACCTCCGTTCTGCTCTATGGCCCGTACACCCGCACGCTCGGCGTAGCCATCTACTCCCTGCGCAGCGACGGCTATATTGTGGATTCCTCTGCGCTCGCGTCGCTGGCGATTGTGCTGATTATCATCTGCAACACGGTCGTCAACGCGATTTTGAAGGACAGGAAGAAGGTGTAACAGATGGATCAAATTGTTCTCAATCACGTCACCAAGCAGTTTACCACCAAAACGCTGGGCACGGTAACCGCCGTCAACGATTTCAATCTGACCATCAAAGAGGGCGAATGCTTCTCCTTCCTGGGTCCCAGCGGCTGCGGCAAGACGACCACGCTGCGCATGATCGCCGGATTCGAGGATCTGAGCGACGGCGAAATCCACCTGTGCGGCCGGCCCGTCAGCATCAAGAGCAAAAACCTGTATGTGCCGCCGGAGGAGCGCGGGCTGGGCATGGTGTTCCAGTCGTTCGCGGTATGGCCGCACATGAACATCTTTGAAAACGTGGCCTTCCCGCTGCGCGTGCGCAAGGTGCCGAAGGCGGAGATGATCGAGCGCGTGAAAATGGCGCTCAAGCACACCAGCCTGGACGGCATGGAAAAGGTCTATCCGGGCAACCTCTCCGGCGGACAGCAGCAGCGCATCGCGCTGGCGCGCGCCATCGTCACCAACCCGAAGGTCATGCTGCTGGACGAGCCGCTTTCCAACCTCGACCCGAAGCTGCGCGAAACCATGCGCTTTGAGATCAAGGAGCTGCAAAAGAAGTTCAACTTCACGATCATCTTCGTGACGCACGACCAATCCGGGCGATGGCGCTTTCCGACCGCATGATGGTCATGGATATGGGCAACATTGTGCAGATCGGCACGCCGACGGAGCTTTACAATCGCCCCGTCAACCGCTTTGTGCACAAATTCCTCGGCCAATCCACCTTCACCGACGTTGTGATTCAAGACGGAAAGGTGTATGCGAAGGGCGATATGGCGCATCCGCTGCCCGTCGCACTGCCGGAAAACGGCGAGCGCGAGATGGTCATGGCCACCCGCCCGAACCAGATCGAGATGAACCACACCGACGGCTACAAGACCAAGGTGGAAAAGCGCATCTTCCTGACCAACTACACCGAGTATCTGGTGCGCGTGGGCGACCAACTGCTTCAGGTTCAGACGCCGCACCGCAACGCCTTTGCGCAGGGCGAGACCTGCTATCTGAAATTCCCCGGCATCATGTGGTATGGCAGGGAGGACGAGCAGGCGGAGGCCGAGCGCAACCGCCGCCAGTTGGTATAATACTAATTCTTGTTAAAATGGCTTAATCCGCGCACCAACTTTTTCGCTCTGACTTTGCCTCGTTCCGTTCAACGTACCTCCAGTACGCCTCACTTCACTTGGCTTCGTCAGAACAAAAAATCTGATGCGCTCTGTTAAGCATTTTAACTGCGAATTCGTATAAAACCGGATACGAAAAGGGACTGTCGAGCAGACAGTCCCTTTGAAATATCGATCCATGAGCCGAAAACAAATACTGCACAAAGTGCGGGCGCGCGATGGGCTCAGCCCGCCTCATACACCTTTCGAACATCCTGCTGTCTGCCCCCGATGAGAAAACGACAGGCCAGCAGGGTGGCGGCGCCGCCGAGCGTGACACACCAGCGATAGTCGAGCACCTCCCCCAGAAAGCCCATCAGCAGGGAAAAGACGCTCGCCCCGGCGGTGAGAAGCACGCTGTTTAGGGCGTTGACGCGCGAGCGGAGTCTTTCGGGGATGTAGCGCTGGACGGCGGAGCTTCGCAGAATGGCGCTGTTGCTGCCGAGAAAGCCGCAGATGGCGCGGTTGACCAGCATCAGCGGATAGGGCAGCCAGAGCAGGCACATATCCATGACCTCATACACCTGATAGACGAAGAACACGAAGCCGTATTTCTTTTTGTCGGGGAGCTTGAGCCGGTATTGCACCGCGCTGCCGACGGTTCGCCCGGCGAACTCGACCACGGAGAACGCGGCGTACATGGCGGCGGTGAAACCGGGAAATGTGCGAAAGAAGGCGACTAAAATGGGCGAGAAACCGTTGGCAACGCCGTTGGTCACCGCCATGTATTCGTACATGCTGCGCAGACCGCGCTCCTCCTTCAAATACTGCACGGCTTCCCGAATGTCGCCGCCCCACGCCTTGAGCGAATAGGGCGCGCGCTGCTGCCGCGCCGTTTCATCCAGACGGATCAGGCTCTCCGTTGCGGCCGCGGCCAGCGAGAAGACGCTTTGCGCAATCAGAATCCATGCCACGCCGAGGGTATCCAGAAGCACGGCGGCCAGCGGCGTCATAACGACCTTCAAAATCGGGTAGAGCATGGAGGACACTGCGTAGCCCTTTTCCTCGGCGCCCTCCGGAATCAGCTCCGGGTAGATGCTGGTGAACGCGAGCTCATCCACCGCGCCAAGGCAGGCCAGCAGCAGGGACAGCGCCAGATAGCCGACATAGGAAAAATCAAAGGCCATCAGCCACAGCCCCATCCCGGCCAGCAGCGCGGCGTTTGCGAGATCGCCCGCGACCAGGAAGGCTTTGCGGGGGAGCCGATCCATGAGCGGCGCGATCAGCACCGGGAGCAGCAGATACGGCAGAAGCTGGATGGCGACAATCAGGGCGGACGCCAGGGTGCTGCCGGTTTCGTCGAACACGAGAAACGCCAAGGCAAAGCTGCCCGCGATTGCGCCTATCGTGCCCATGGCGGACGCCAGAATCACCAGACGGAAGTTTCTTGTCCAGAGTTTCGCTGTTTTCATGTCCATCACCTCTGTAAACAGTGTAGCAGAACGGTGAAGGAAAAAACAGCCTGTACATTTGGGAAAGTCACGTCCGATATACGGGCTGAAATATGCTTTACAGCGGTTTTTCAGGAAAATATGCTTCCAGCAGCTCGCAGGCCTTTTTATACTGCCGGGTTGCCTTGTACCATTCCAGCACCCAAGGCAGATGGAAGAGCGCATAGCCAAGCGGCAGTTCGTTTCGGAGGCGGTCAAAGCTGTCCAGCAGCAGCGTGCCGTACTCGTTCCGGGTCAGATAATCCGGGTGTTCCAGCCGATACCGAACGAGCCGGAGCAGCCGCAGGGCAAGCGCGCGGTCGATCTCGTCGATGTCCATGGCCTCCGCCCGCGTCAATGCGCGCAGCGCTTCCTCGCGCCGCCCGGTCTTCTCGCAGCAGATGGCCAGCTTGTGCAGCGCCATCAGGGTGGGCTGCTCCTGCCCGGAAAACCAGGCGTAGGCCTCTTCATAGCGTCCGGTTTCGATCCACGCCGACGCGGTGTTGTAGCCAATCGCCCGCAGGGCGCTTTCATCCTGCAAATCCTCCGCCAGCCGCCGCCCCACCCGATAGTGTCGCTCCATGTTGGGCAGATCCTGCCGGTTGCAATAGGCGTTGCCGAGAAAGAGCTTCGCTTCCAGCATGAGCCGCACCGCGCCCTCCCTGCCGGCAAGGCCGTAGGCGGTCTGCAAGGCGTCCACGGCGGCGGAATAGCTGCCCGCGTTGTAGTCGGCAATGCCCAGCATCAGGTGGGTATATGCGTTGGGCATGAGCCGCACGGCCTCGGCCTCCTGCCGCTGTAAAATCCGCTGGACGGCCAGCTGCCGAACGTTCATGCAGGGTTCCAGCGCGGGCTCCAGCGGCGTTTGGGCGGAAAGCAGCGCCAAATCCAGCCACGCGGGAACAGCGCGATACCGCTCGATGTCCCTTTCGCGCAGCAGGCCGCGCAGTTGGCCGCGCCTGCCGGTCAGCAGCAGCTCCCAGCCCCGCTCCGCCAGCCCGGCGGCCTCCCGCTCGATCTCCCGATTGGTTTCGAGGTTCAGCCGCGCCAGAAGAAGCCGCAGAATCTCCTCGGACGGTTCGGCGCTGCCGCTCTCGATTTTCGATAGATAGGATACCGTGCAAATCCCCTTGCACAGCCCCCGCCTGACTCAATTTCGCCGCACCCGCTCACGATAGATGATGTAGCCTTGATAGTTCATCGGTTTTCGCACTCCAAACGCTGTTCCGGTTCAGCCGTCGTTCTTGGTCGCAACGCGCATCCGCATTTTCCCGTGCCGGAGATTGGAACGGATGCATGCATTGTAACACAAACG
>VOFB01000428.1_pt1 | contig 12001 bp, 8 predicted proteins | sample 5384141 | NCBI WGS metagenome assembly VOFB01 (sample SAMN12384721, study PRJNA508395) | human gut metagenome | isolation source: healthy gut A | host: Homo sapiens
ATCGACAACAAGGAAGAGATCGACCTCTACGACGATGCCATTACCAAAAAATGCAAAATCGGTATCCGGATCGCCAGCGAGGAGGAGCCCAAATTCGAGTTCTACACCTCGCGCCTGGGGATCCGCTACAACGACATCATCAACTTCTACAAAACCAAGATCCAGAAAAACAAGAAGTTCAAGCTCAAAATGCTGCACTTCTTCATCAATACCGGTATCAAGGACACGGCCTACTACTGGAACGAACTGTCGAAATGCCTGAACATCTACTGCGAATTGAAGGCCATTTGCCCCGATCTGGACAGCCTCAACATCGGAGGCGGCTTTCCGATCAAAAACTCGCTCGACTTCTCGTACGACTACGAGTACCTGACCGAAGAGATCATCGCGCAGATCAAGAACATCTGTACCCGCAACGGAATCGACGAACCGCACATATTCACTGAATTCGGATCGTTTACCGTCGGCGAAAGCGGCGCGACCCTCTACTCGATCGTCAATCAGAAACAGCAGAACGACCGCGAGAACTGGTACATGATCGACAGCTCCTTCATCACGACTTTGCCCGATACGTGGGGCATCAACCAGCGCTACATCATGCTGGCGATCAACAACTGGGACAAAGAATACCAGCGTGTGCTGCTGGGCGGCCTGACCTGCGACAGCGAAGATTTCTACAACTCGGAATCGCACATCAACGCGATCTTCCTGCCCAAGCTCGAACCGGGGACAACACCCGCTGGATGCCGCCGATGACCGTCGCGGCGAAAGGCGTGACCATCTCGGGCACGATCACCCCGACCGTATTGCTCCGCCCCGACCGGAGGTTCACAGCCACCGGATTGGGACGGTAACCCAGTTCCCCCGCCAGCCGGGAAACCCGTTCCCGCGTCTCGCGGCGGATGTTCCGGTCGCCGGCCAGTGCCCGCGACACGGTCGACGGCGACAGTCCGAGCCTTTCGGCCAACTCTTTGATCGTGATTCGTTTCATGCTCGCTGGGGTTGACAGCGACAAAACTACGGATTTTGCCCTGCTTTTGCAAACGGAGCCTAATGGCGGACATCCCGCCCCGCGGCAGAAGCGGACGCTCCGGTAAAGTCCGCCGCCCGCTACGCGATCAGCAGCACGATCACCACGCCCCAGATGATGAGCAGCGTATTGCCGATGGCATAGGTGATCGTGTAACCCATCGAGGGGACGTTGCTCTGGATCGTCTCCTCGACGGCGCCCAGCGCCGCCGTGGTGGTCCGCGCCCCCGCGACGCACCCCAGCGTCAGCGCATCGTTGAACCGGAAGAGGTAACGTCCGATGAAGATGCCCGCGACGAGCGGAATCGAGGTCGCGGCCGCGCCGATCAGAAAGAGACTCCACCCTACCTCCTGAAATCCCTGAATGAAGGTCGGGCCGGTCGAAATGCCGACGATGGCGATGAAGGTGTTCAGGCCGACGTTGTTCATGAACCACAACGTCGGCTGCGGGATATTGCCCACGTGGGGATAACGGGCATGGAGCCAACCGCAGAAAAGGCCGGCGATCAGCACGCCGCCGCTCACCGTAAGGCTCAGCGGCACGGCCCCGATACGGGTCATCAGCAACCAGCCGAAGAGCAGTCCGCCCAAAAAGATGCCCAGCCCCACCAGCGGCATCCCCGTCTTTTCCGAGACCGGATCGCTGAACCCGAGCGTCGGCGCGGCGCGGCGCACGTCCTGCGGCAGGCCGACCAGTTCGAGCCGGTCGCCGGCATCGAGCTTGCCGCCGGCCAGCACCGGAATCTTCACGCCGGCACGCAGGATAGAACGGATATTCACACCGTGCATTTCTTTCCTTTTCAAAATATTGCGCACATACTGCCCCGCCGCTCCGCGCTTGCTCACCACCACGGGCAGGCTCTGCACCGAGAAGTTCGTCAACTCCGCGTCTTCGACCTCCGTACCGATCCAATCCTCCTCCTCGATCACATACTGACGGCGGCCGCTCACCACGAGCGTATCGCCGGGATAGATCGTCGTGCGGGGCGTCACGTCGTCGGCGATGCGCCCCCGTTGACGCAGCCGCTCGACGAAAATCAGTTTCTTCTGCGACTGCATGTAGCGTTCGAATTCGGCGACGGTGTGCCGCTGCCCGAACCAGTCGTTTTCGGCCTTGTAGGCGCGGAAGACGATGGCACGCGCCGCAGGATCGAAGCCCGCCGTGAAACTGACGTCGTCGCCCAGCTTCGATTCGAGGTCGAGCGCCGCCTTGTGTACCTTCTCCACCCCGCCCAGCAGACGCGGGCCGAGCGTTCCCAAGATCCACGCCGACCCCGCCGTACCGAAAATATAGGTCACGGCATAACAGACGGGCATGGCGTCCAGATCGATCGCCTGTCCGTCGGGCAGCTGGCGGATGGTGTCGGTCGCCACGCCCAGCACGGCGGACATGGTCTGCGAACCGGCCAACAGTCCGGCCGCCTGCGCTACGTCGTAGCCCATCAGCGTGGCGCAGAGCCACGTCGACCCGAGGCACAACAGGCAGACGACCACCGCGAACCCCACCTGCGGCAGCCCGTCGCGTTTGAGCCCGCGGAAGAACTGCGGGCCCACGGCGTAGCCGACCGAAAAGAGAAAGAGGAGAAAAAAGAGGGTCTTGGCCGGTTCGGGAATCTCGATTTTCAACTGCCCGACCACGACGCCCACCAGCAGCACGCTCGTCACCGTGCCGAGCGAGAAACTGCGCCAGCGCAGTTTGCCGACCAGAAAACCCAGCGCAAGGGTGACGAAAACGGCCAGCGCCGGATTGGCGCGCAAAAAATCGATGAAATGAATATCCGCAAACATAGCTTTCGGGGGTGTTTTACACTCGCCCCATGCGCAAAGTGCGTGCCGCAAACAGGTTTCGGACTTTTCCCGCCCTTCCGCAATGCCTCCGCGCGGGCCTGCGGGCCGCCGAAACCGGAATCGGGAACATACGTCGCACGAAAGCCTGCCCACTGGTGATCGCTGCAAATGCGCCGGCAATCGATCCTCACGCAGGAAGCCCCGCAGGATTCCTTCTCCGAATGGCTGTACCGGAATCCGACGACCCGGGCCGAAACCCTCGTTCCGGACGCAGCGAAACGGAGCGCGGAAATCCGACCGCCCGGAAAGCGAGCCTTCCTAAAACGACCTTCCCCCGCCGCAACGGCAGGGGAAGCGATGAATTGCGATCGGGCTACGATCAGAAGCGGTAGCCCAATTGCAGCTGGAACGTCTTGTTGCGAACCGTGACGTCCGACACATCGGAGAGATTGAGGAATCCCGCATCGTAACCGAAACGGAACGAATAACGACGGTACTCCACCCCGATGCCGGCGCGGACGCCCATATCGAAACGGTCGAATCCCCCGTCGCCGAACGTATCGGCCTTTGCCGATCCGGACTTCACCTTGCCGGCGAAGCCGACGCGCATACTCAGACCCAGATAAGGAATCAACGAGACGTCTTCCGTCAAACCGAAACGCCAGTTGACCAGTGCCGGCGCCTCGAAATAGTAGGCGTTGAGCTTCACCGCACCGTCGCTGACCGAGGTGCCGTAGCCGGCGATACCCAGCCCCGTTTCGAAATAGAGCGGCAGGGTGTGCATCAAGCTCTTTTCATAGGAGAAAGCCACCAGCGGGCGGACTACGGAGTTGGGCGTAGCGCTCACGCCGCCCGCTTTGAAGGTCATGTTGGCGATGTTCATGCCGACACGCACGCCGAAGATGTGATTGGGATGTGCCGCTGCGCCGCACACGACGGCCGACAGCACCGCGAGGAGAAAGAGTTTTTTCATAAAATTGAATAGATAGTAAGGTGTTCGGGATAAGTTCGCATCGTCAAATATACGAATTTTCCGGAATCCCGCATTTATTCCGGAAGATTTACAGCCGTTTTGGAATCGATTTTGTAATTTGCAGGCCAAACAGAACGTTTTCGTCAAGCCGAGCGCAGAGCCGAACGCAGTTCGGACTCTACCGAGGCGAGAAAACGAAGAATGAAATTCAACGTTTTCGTCAAGCCGAACGCAGAACCGAACGCAGTTCGGACTCTACCGAGGCGAGAAAACGAAGAATGAAATTCAACGTTTTCGTCAAGCCGAGCGCAGAACCGAACGCAGTTCGGACTCTACCGAGGCGAGAAAACGAAGAATGAAATTCAACGTTTTCTCCGAGTCGAACGGGCAGAGCCGCGTCGCACGAGCTGCGCTTCGGCAAGAAAACGACGGTTGAAAACAACGATATTCTATGGAACGATACATCCTCAAAGACAACGAAGCCCGCAGCCGTTACGAGTTCGACCTCGGAGGGCATACCGCCTATATCGACTATGAAAAGGACAACGGGACGATCGTCCTGACGCATACGTTCGTCCCCGAAGCATACGAGGGACGTGGCGTAGGCGCACAACTGGTCGCCGCCGCACTGACCGACATCCGCAGGCAGGGGTTGAAAGTCGTTCCGCAGTGCTCTTTCGTCGCCGTCTACATCAAGCGGCATCCGGAGTGGAGCGACATGGTGAGCGAAACGGCCGGCGCCGAACGCTGACCGGTGCCGCAGCGTCCCATCGCCGTCCGAAAATACAACTTCTCGGACGGATAATCGCATCGCCGGCCGCTACTTCCTCCCGATGAGCCGTTTGAAAAAGCGCCGGATGCGTACCGGCAGGTTGATCCCCTGTTTGAGCAGTACGGCGCCGCTCAGGAGTTTCCAGTCCCAGCGGCGCAATTCGGCATAACGGATCAGCACATAATCCAGATAGGGCGTCTCCCAGTCGAGGTGGCGGAGCATCTCCACGCAGTCGCGCCGGCTCAGGTTGCGGCGGAAGGCCATGCGGTTGACGTCGATCAGCGCGAAATTCCACGCACCGTCCTCCCGATAATAGAAGATGTTGCCCGGATTGTAGTCGTAGTCGAGCACACCCTTTTCGTGGAGGCGGACGGTGAAGGCCGCAAAGGCGTCGAGAATCTCGAACTGCCGTGCCTGCGGTTCCCGATCCAGCTGTTGGAGCGTCGGGTAGGGAAGCCGTTTGGAAACATAGTAGCCCGTATGGAACAGCAGCCCCCGCCGGCACTCGATGTAACCGACCGGATCGGCCACGGCGATGCCCGACCGCCGGAGCCGCAGCGAATAGTCATAGGAACGTCGGGCTTTGGTCGGCCGGAAAAACGTATAGACCCAGCGGTTCAGGCGCAGCGGTACGGCGAAACGCTTGACGACAAACTCCTCGCCCGCCACCCGCTCGCACCAAAGCGTATTGCGGTCGTCGCGCAATACCTCCCCGCAAACGCCCTGCGCAGGCAATTTCCGCATCCACGAAGCCAGACGGCCGTATTTTTCCGACAAGATGATTTTCATTCGTTTTTCGTCTTTTTCCTGTAATTCGTCACAAAAATAACGATCGGAGGATGCGCTTCTTGTCCATATGGCGGGCAATAACATTCAATAAGTCGAATAAAGGAGCTCAATCCTCCTATTATGCGAGAAAAAGTTATTACTTTTGGCGAAATTCAACATTATTATGGAAGAAATCCTCCAACAAATTCCAGTGACTCCTCAACAGGATTCCGAACGGCCGAACTCCGCTTCGTTCCGGCTGCTGCATCTCACGAGTTCCTCGATGGAATTCACCGAATCCGACTATCTGCCGCACGAGTTAAATACCGGAGGGTTCTGTATCTGCCTGCGAGGGAAAAGCCGCGTCACGCTCAACCAGCACCGCTGCTACATCCAGAAGGGCGACCTGTGCGTCTTCTTCCCCCGAATGCTCATGCAACTCGACGACCACAGCGACGATTTCGAGGCCTACTGCATCGTCTCCGAGATCGACGTCACACGCGAAGTGCAGGTCCCTTCGGCGACCTCGCTGTTCCTCTACATCAAAGACCATTCCTGTATCTCGCTCGACGATACGACTTTCCGGCGGATGCTCAAATACTGCCGCATGTTCAGTGAATTCGAACGGAACGGCCACCCCTACCGCGACCAGATCACCCTCCACATGTCGATGATGCTCTACTACGAAATCTTCCACATCTATCAACACGGCAAACCGCTGGCCATGAGCGCCCAAACGCGGCAGGAGAGCATGTTCCGCGAGTTTCTCTTTCTGGTCTCGCAGCACTACGTCCGCGAGCGCGAAATCGGGTACTACGCCGACCAGATCTGCGTGACGCCCAAATACCTCTCGTCGGTAGTACGGACCGTATCGGGCAACAGCGCGGCGTGGTGGATCAACCACACGGTCATCATGCATGCGAAAAATCTGCTCAAAACCAATCACCAGCTCACCATTCAGCAGATCTCCGACAAACTCAATTTCCCCAATCCGTCGTTCTTCGGCCAGTATTTCAAACGCCGCGTGGGAATGACGCCCAAAGAGTTCCGCCGCAAAGCCTACTGACGGCGGCACCGCATCTTCCGCCGGCATTCATGCGGATACCGACGAAAAAAGAGAGCCGGACGAATCGGATTCGTCCGGCTCTCCCATTCCAAGCAGCACGCTACTTCTCCTTCACACAGCGCACCGAGTTGCCGTAGGCCGTCGCCCCCTGGCGGTAGCGCCCCCAGTCCGACGTCACGTAGACCTCGTAGCCGTAGCCGTTGGAAGCGTCGGCCGACGCCGTCCAGTAGACACCGATATGGCCGCAGTTCGTCAGCGGCGTGTTGATCGTCAGAATCCCGACGAAGGGGAAGAAATCGCCCGTTCCGCCGATCCACGCACGGCCGTTGCCCTCGAACGGGCCCCACTGAGCATCGACGTTCACCCCCGTCGACATGTCGCCGGCAGCCGTCGCAAAAGCCCCGTCGGGCGGCACCATGTACCCCAGCGGACAGGGATCGAAAATAGTCTTGTAACCCGACGACATCTTATTTCCGCCCCACAGGTCGGCCTCCTTCAACGCATCGTTGGTCGGCGTCACGTACCACGACGAACCCGAATACTGGTAATAGGTTTTCAGGAACTGCGTCGGATGCCGTACGGCATTCTCGATATTGCCCGGAGCCTCCGTCAACAACTGCTGTCGGACGCCCGTATAGGCCCACTCGGCCGTGCCGTCGCCCACCTGGTGATTCTCGACATTGGCCTCCGTCACGTTCCCTGTCGTATAGGGCGCCGACGAAGGCAGGAACGGATCCTTGCGTCCCCACTGATAGAAGAGACCGCGGTTGGCCACGTCGCCCGGCGTATTGTTCAGCGCGCCGAGGTTGCGATCCATCCACTCGTAGCCGTTGGCGGCCGTCAGCGTCACCTCGCGGTCCGTCACCCAGATATGCCAGCTCCAAACGATCTCGCCCGAAAAATCGCGCAGCGCGATCACCGCATTGCCCTGCTCACGGCCCGTCGTGAACCAGATACGGCCGTTGCGGTAAACCGGTTCGCCGTCGATCACGTCGCGGCTGCGCGTCTTGTCGGCATCGAAAACCGCCTCCCACAGCAGCTCGGCCGCCACCCCTTCGTCGAGCAGCAGGCCGTGCTTGTCGATGTATTCCGAATTGCCGTCGCCCAAGCCGTTGCCCTTGATCGAGGCGTCGAAGACGTACGACGCACCCGTCGACGCCATGTAGCAGTTGGCCGTACCGAGTGCCGACAGGTTCGTGGCGCCGGTTCCGTACTGCATCACGCGGATTTCGCACGTCAGCGACGGGTCGTCGATGCTGGAAACCGTCACCACGGCCGTCTGCGCTTTCGTCGACAACGACTCTCCGGCCGTTATCGTCAGCAGGTTCCCCTCCTTCCGGTTCGACAGCCAACCTGCGGCGTCGGTCGTAACCTTCCACTCGCCGCAGTTGGTGTCGATCACCACGGTTCGCTGCCCGCCGTCGGCCGACAGGGCGAAGATCCGCGTCGAGGCCGTCAGGTAGAGCTCGGGCTCGGCGGCGCGGTATTCATCGTCCGTGTCGCAACCCGCCAGCAACATGCCGGCCGCAAACGATGCGGCATATATCCACGTTTTCGCCAGTCCGACCGGCCTGCGCCGCGCTTGTGCGGGCTGCGCCGCGGCGGGAAACGGACGAACGATATTCGACCTTTTCGTCAAGCCGAGTGCCGAGCCGAACTCGCTCGAACGCTGCCGTGGCGAGAAAAGGAGCTTGATAATGAACTTTTTCATCTTGCTTTCCATTAACTGTTTCACTTATTTCCACGCCGCCGGCATCGCATCGTAATCGCTCAGGCCCGTGCAGCCCGCGAAACAATCGGTGGCGTTGGTGTTCGTAACGGCCGTGAAGCCGAGTGCCGCGGTACGTTCGTAAAGGTGTATCTTCCGGCCGTCGATCTGCGTGAAGGGCGACTCGCCCGTCAGCGCCGAACAATTCTTGAAGGCGGTCTTCGCGGTCTTGATCTTCTTGTTGTTGTCGAACAGTCCGGCCGGAATCGACGTAAGCCCCGTACAACCCGAGAAGACCGACGTGATCGTCGCCAGTTCGGCATTCTTCGCAAAGAGCCCCGCGGGCAGCGATTTCAGTCCCGTACAGTCGATGAAGGCCGACGACACGGAAGTCATGGCCGCACACTCCGCGAAGAGCCCTTCGGGCAGCGATTCGAGTCCCGTACAACCGTTGAAGGTGTTCGAGAAGGTCTTGATCTTGGTCTGTCCGGCGAACAGGTCGTCAGGCAGCGACGTCAATCCCGTACAATCGGTGAAGGTGTTGGCGAATCCGGTCGCCGCGACGGTCGCGAACAACCCCGAAGGCAGCGACTGCAACGACGTACACCCTTCGAACGTACTCGTGAAGGTGAAGTTTCCCGTGGCCGAGAAGGTGGCGAACAGGTCGTCGGGCAGCGTCCGCAGCGAGGAGCAGCCCTCGAAGAGGTTGTTGCCGTTCTTGATGCTCGTCGTGTGGCCGAACAGTCCGCTCGGGATCGAGGCGATCGACGCGCACTCGGCGAAAATCGACGCGACGTTGGAGACGTCGGGACAGGAAGCCAGCAGATCGGAGGGTATGGATGTCAGTTTCGTGCACCCCTTGAAAGCCTGCGAGAAATCGGTACACTTGGTCATCGTCGAGAAGAGTCCGCGCGGAATCGAGCCGATCGGGCAGTCCTGGAAAACGGCCGAACAGCTGGTCACACCGACTTGCCGCGCGAAGAGACCGGCCGGAATCGTCTCGATCCCCGCACCGCTGAACGCCCCCTTGAAGGTCGTCACCAGCGTATTGTTGAAGAAAATCAGTTCGGGTATCGATTTGAGCGCCGTGCACATGCGGAATACCTGCGAGAAACTCGTCACCGCCGGGCACCCGCCGAACAGGTCGGCCGGAACGATCTCCAACGCCTTGCAACTGTCGAACAGCGAGGTCATGACCGTCACGTTCGGGCAATTCTGGAACAGCGTGGCCGGAACCGACCGGATGGCCGTATGGCCGAATACCGAGAGGAACGTCTGCGCCTTGGTGTTCGTCTCGAACAACCCTGCCGGAATCTCGGTCAGCAGCCCTTCCGCCTCCTTGTTCACCTGCGAACCCACATAATAGAAGGTCTGGCTGAACGAAGTCGCTTCGGTATTGTAGTAGAAGAGTTTTTCGGGAATCTCCGGTATGCTGTGGCAGAAATGGAACGTCGAGGTGAAGTCGGTCGCCCGGGTAGCGTTGTCGAACAGCCCCGCAGGAATGGCGCCGAGCGTCTGGCAATCGTAGAACGCTTCGTTGAAAGTCGTCACCCCGTCGAACGAATGGGCCGTATCGGAGGGAATGCTTTTCAGGTTCATGCAACCGTTGAAGGCATCTTCCATCGACGTGAGCCCCGTCTGTCCCCATTGGAGCACCTCGACCACATAGCTCTTCTCACCGGCCGATTTCAATGCCGTCACCTTGCCGCTCACCTCCACGTCGTAACTGCCGGCCGTAGCGTAGACGTGCGTCGGATTCGCCGTCGTGACGGTCTCGACCGTACCGTCGCCCCAGTTGATCTCGGCATCGACCTCGCCGGCGATCATCGCCGTGGCCGTCGCATTGTCGGAAGGAATCTCGAACTTCCAGCGCAGATATTTGTCGTTGACGCCCATCTGGGTGATCGCCACTTCCAGCGACGCCGTATTCTCGCCGACGCCGGTCGTCAGGCTGATGTTCTCCGTCCGCCCCTGTTCGCCGTCGTAGGGGTCGACCGTGACGGTCAAGACGTCGTTCTCGCGCGTGACGGCGAACCACTTCGCATCGGCCGCATGGTTCCACTCGAAGTTCGAAGATACGGCGATCGTCTTCGTGCCGCCCCGATAGTCGAACGACAGAGCCTCCGGCAGCGCCCTGACGAAGGCCCTGCCGTCCTGCTCGACGACGACCGTCTCGCTGATGCTCCGATCGCCGTAGCCCGCCGTCAATTTCACTTCGACCTGCCGCGACTCCGACGAAGTATTCTCGTCGGCCGTAAAGACCAGCTTGTCCTGCCGGCGCTCGACCAACATCCAGTCGCACGACTGGGTGAACTCCCAATCCTCATAGTTGCAGGCGATTTCGGTCGAAGCGCTCAGCAGCGATCCGCAGGCCGGAATCAGCACCCGATTGGGCGTCGCCACGATTTCGGGCGTTCCGGCCGCGTTCTGCACGACCTCCACCGTCCACGTCCGCGCGCCGGACCCTTCGCCCGCCATCACGACCACCTCGGCGGCGGGTTCCGACGCCTCCTCGTTCCGCTGGGCGCGGAGCGTCAGCGTACCGTCGTATTCGTTCTGCTCCACTGCGAGCCACGCCTCGTTGTCGTTGGTGTAGCTCCATGTCTCGGCATTGGTCTCGACGGAGAATACGACCTCGCCGCCGGGCGTCTTGAAGCGCAACGTTCCCCTCCCCTCCTGTGCCGAATAGAGCGGGTTGTCCGACGTCACGCTGAGCGTCGTAGCCTCCGGTGCGACGGGATCGGCGTCGAGCACGATCGTATCGCCCTCGCATCCCGCCAGCAGCAGAACGCCGCCCGCCAAACCACTTATAACATGATATAATCGTTTCATCTGCTCTCTGTTTTAGCGTTTCTGCATCAATTGAACTGCTCGATCCGGTTGATCCGGCCGGTCGTGTGGGCGCGCAGCCGCACGACGTCGCCCCGCTGCACGGAACTGAACGCCACCGGAAGCGATGCCGGCGACGCGGATGCCGCCTCGCGCGCGAGCACGATCCCTTCACCGCTCGGATAGTAGATATCGCCGAACATGCCGACCTGCGACGTATCGGATATTTTCCGCGAAATAAGACCCAGCGTCTGATACTCTTCGGGCAGCCCGTGGAGCGTGATCGTGCGGAAATCGTCGGACACGACGCCCGTCACGGCGCCCGAACCGGTGGTGAAGGTGGAGTTCTTCACGTTGATGGCCACCAGATAGACCATCATGTCCTTCTCCTCGAACGTGGCCAGCAACTGCCCGAGCGGAATCGACACGTAACACTCCTCGCGGTTGTAGGGCAGATTCAGCGCCAGCGCCTCCATCCGCATCGGTTCGCCCTGACCGTCGAACGTCAGCGCCGAGAGGTTGAAATACTGGTTGTAGAGATCCTCTTCGATCACGCACGATCCCCGGGTGCCGGCTCCCTGATCGACGCCGCGCAGCATCCAGTGGTCGGCCGTGATCGAAAAGGCGCCCGGAATGCGGAAATAGGGATTCTCGCCGCGCATCTGCTGCGAGAGCGAAAAGGTCTGTTTCGCGCCGTTGACCTCCGTACCCGCCTCGACGGTGAGCGTCGCCGTCAGCGTCTTGTCTCCGGTATTGGGTTCGGCGACGGTCAAAGTCGCCAGTCCTCTCTCCGGGTCGGTCGAGAGCACGCACCACGTCTGATCGACGGAAGCCGTCCACGCAGCGTTGGACGCGACCGAAAGCAGGATTTCGCCCCCTTCCGAATCGAAGACATAGCTTTCGGGCCCCTTCACGTCGAGCGTCACGGGCTCGGCGGGTTCCTGCGCGACGTCGATCGTCGCGGTATAGTCTCCGGTGGTAACGACCACTTCGGCCTGCCGTACCTCGGGCGACGGATTCGCCTCGGCATGAAGCCGCATCGACGTCGCGTCGTATTCGACTTCGAGC
>VOFB01000561.1_pt1 | contig 12001 bp, 23 predicted proteins | sample 5384141 | NCBI WGS metagenome assembly VOFB01 (sample SAMN12384721, study PRJNA508395) | human gut metagenome | isolation source: healthy gut A | host: Homo sapiens
ATCCCGGTCTATGTGGAGGCGGATGTCTCAGATGGCATGCCGCTTTTTGAGATGGTCGGGTCACTTTCACCTGAGGTAAAAGAATCAAAGAGCGTGCGCACAGCACTGAAAAAAATACAGGGTATATTCTGCCGCCAAAACGTATCACGATCAATTTTATCCCTGCCAATATCAGAAAGACCGGATCAGGCTTCGACCTTCCGGTTGTTGCCGCAGTGCTTTGTGCCATTGGCATTGTGCCGGAGGAAGCGTTAAAAACACGATGGTCGTGGGTGAGATCAGCTTGAGCGGGATGTAAAGCCCGTCAATGGAATACTGCCTATGGTGGCAGAGGCAAAGGAACGCGGCGTCACACGTTGTATCGTACCGGCGGAGAATCAGACAGAGGCGCTGCTTGTAAAAGAGATAGAAATTTTTGTGGTGCAGAGTATTGCAGAAATGATACATATTTTAAACGGTGGTACATACATTGAAAAAGAAATAGGAAAAGCAGTGGAAAAAACGATCCGGCTGCTCGATTTTTCGGATATCCAGGGGCAGCATTTTGTAAAGAGAGCCTGTGAGGTGGCAGTGAGCGGTATGCACAATCTGCTGATGATAGGACCACCCGGTGCAGGTAAGACCATGACGGCAATGCGGATACCGACGATCCTTCCGCCGCTTGATGAAAAAGAGCAGATGGAGCTTTCGAAAATTTACAGTGTATCCGGGCAGTTTCAATTACGGGAACAATTAATGGAGGAACGTCCGTTCCGTTGTCCACACCATACGATCACAACGCAGGGATTAGTGGGTGGTGGACTGATCCCAAAGCCGGGAGAGATCTCTCTGGCACACAAGGGCGTTTTATTTTTGGATGAATTGCCGGAATTTAAGCAAAATACTATTGAGATCTTAAGACAGCCAATGGAGGAAAAGGAAGTGCGTTTAGTGCGCGTAAACGGCACGTATGAATATCCGGCTGATTTTATCCTTGTGGCTGCCATGAATCCCTGCAAATGCGGGTATTATCGATATGCAGAAATGCAGATGTACGGCGGCTTCTATCGAACGATATATCAACCGTATCAGCCAGCCGCTCTTAGACCGCATTGACATCTGCGTGGAGACGCCACAGATTAAATTTGAAGAGCTGAACGGGACGAAAAAAAGAGGAATGTTCCGATACAATCCGGCACGTGTGATTGAAGTACATGCGATCCAGAAAAAACGTTATCAGAAAGAAGATTTTCAGTTTAACAGCCAGATTCCGGCTGCACGGATTGCAGAATATTGTGCTCTGTCGAAAGATCAGGAAAAATATATGAAGAAAATTTACAAACAGTTAAATCTGACTGCCCGGTCTTATCATAAAATCTTAAAGGTTGCGCGGACTCTGGCAGATATGGACGGCTCTGAAAACATTCTGGATGCGCATTTGGATGAGGCAGTCTGCTATCGCAATATTGATAAAAGATTCTGGAGGATTCGTTATGAAATATCAGTACTGGCTTTCGAATATTCCGGGAGTCGGCTGTAAGACGATCCACCGCCTTTGGGACAGGCAGGTTCTGCGGAAGAAATTTATTTTCTGAAAAAGAACAGTTAGAAAAACTCTCCGGGCTGTCTGACCGTCAGGTGCATGCGATCACTGATCGGAAGAAAAACTGGAATCTGGAAGAAAAATATGCTGCGCTGGGAGAAAGCGGGATCTCTTTTTATCCTGCGAGATGGAGTCATATCCTAAGCAGCTCAGGAATATCGTGGATGCTCCATACAGTTTGTACATCAAAGGGAAAATGCCTGATTTCTCAAAAGAAGAGTGGCGGTCGTCGGGGCGAGAATGTGCTCGGAATACGGAAAGAAAATGGCAGAACAGATCGGTGAAAAACTGGCGCTTTGCGGGGCGGAGGTTTTAAGCGGCATGGCAAGAGGAATTGATGCATACGGACATATCGGGGCATTAAAAGCGGGCGGAAATACCGTATGCGGTGCTGGGGTGCGGCGTAAATGTCTGTTATCCCAGAACGAATCAGAAATTGTATGAGAATATTCTTTCGCATGGAGGAATCATCTCGGAATATCCGCCGGAGACTGAACCGATCGCACAATTATTTCCTGCCAGAAACCGGATCATATCAGCGCTCTCGGATGTAGTCGTGATCGTGGAGGCAAAGGAGAGAAGCGGTTCCCTGATCACAGCTGATTTTGCGCTGGAGCAGGGAAAGGATATTTATGCAGTTCCGGGGCGTGTGACAGATTCCTTAAGCATGGGCTGCAATAACCTGATCCGGCAGGGTGCAGGCATTATAAACAGTGTAGAAGATTTTGTAAAAGATCTTGAATTGTATCGCATGTAATGACACAACTCAAGAAAATTTTAACAAATTATTACTTGAAAAAAGATGAAAGCTTGGTGTATGCTTGTTTGAGTTTACGACCGAAAAGTATGGAAGAACTTTTGAAAAGACAGGATTTGCAATGCCTCAGATGGCAGATATCCTGCAGAGACTGATTCAGAAGGACTTTATCACGGAATCTTTTAAAAATTATTATATACGCAAAATCTGAAAGTAAGGAGACAGTTGAATGGCTAAGTACCTGGTTATCGTGGAATCACCGGCAAAGGTGAAGACAATTAAAAAATTTCTGGGAACAAATTATGAGGTTGCAGCATCAAACGGACATGTGCGCGATCTCCCAAAGAGTCAGCTTGGGGTTGATGTGGAACATGATTATGAACCGAAGTATATCACGATCCGCGGAAAGGGAGATATCCTTGCGAAGCTTCGTAAAGAAGTGAAAAAAGCAGACAAAGTGTATCTCGCAACCGACCCCGACCGTGAGGGAGAAGCAATTTCCTGGCATCTTAGCAAGGCATTAAAGCTGGAGGGCAAGGACATCAACCGAATCAGCTTCAATGAGATTACGCAGAGTGCGGTGAAAGCGTCTTTGAAACAGCCGAGAGACATTGACATGAACCTTGTGAATGCGCAGCAGGCGAGACGTATCTTAGACCGTATGGTTGGTTATAAGATCAGCCCGCTGCTCTGGGCAAAAAGTAAAACGTGGCTTAAGTGCCGGACGAGTGCAGTCCGTTGCGCTGCGTATTATCTGTGACCGCGAGGAGAGATCAACGCTTTTATCCCGGAAGAATACTGGACGCTTGACGCAGAATTAAAGATCGCAGGTGAGAAAAAGCCTTTGCTTGCAAAGTTCTACGGAGACAGCGAGAGCAAGATGAATATCTCTTCGAGGGAGGAGATGGACCGCGTGATGGCAGAAATCTCCAAAGAGACATTTAAAGTGATCGAGGTAAAAAAGGGCGAGCGTGTGAAAAAAGCACCGCTTCCATTTACGACCAGTACTCTGCAGCAGGAGGCATCCAAAGCGCTGAACTTCCCAATCTCAAAGACGATGAGAATCGCCCAGCAGCTCTATGAAGGTGTGGATGTGAAGGGGCAGGGAACGGTCGGTCTTATCACTTACCTGCGTACAGACTCTGTCCGCATTTCCGAGGAAGCAGATGCACAGGCACATGAGTACATCGGAAAAAATTACGGTGAAAATTATCTTGCAACACAGACAACTGCCAAAAAGTCCGGCGCAAAGATCCAGGATGCACATGAGGCCATCCGTCCATCCGATATCAATCGTACACCGGCAATGGTAAAAGATTCCCTTTCCAGAGACCAGTTCCGCCTCTATCAGCTGATCTGGAAGCGTTTTGCCGCAAGCAGAATGGCTTCTGCGGTATATGAGACGACGAACGTGAAGATCGGTGCCGGAAAGTACCGGTTTACAGTATCGGCATCAAGATCGCATTTGATGGATTTATGTCTGTGTACACCAGTGAGGATGACGAAAAGGCAGAAAATAATGTACTGCTGAAGTCGATCGATGAGAGTACGGAGCTTTCGTTGGAAAAGCTTGATGAAAAACAGCATTTTACCCAGCCGCCGGCACACTATACAGAGGCGTCTCTGGTCAAGACATTAGAGGAACTTGGAATCGGACGTCCGAGTACCTATTCCCCGACCATTACAACGATTCTTGCAAGACGCTATATTGTAAAGGAAAATAAGAACATTTACGTGACAGAACTCGGCGAAGTGGTAAATCAGATCATGAAGGAATCTTTCCCATCTATCGTGGATGAACATTTCACGGCAAACATGGAGAGCCTGCTCGACAGTGTCGGCGAGGGAACTGTTAACTGGAAAACGGTTATAGAGAACTTTTATCCGGATCTTGAAAAAGCAGTCGAGGCTGCGGAAAAAGATCTTGAGAAGGTCAAAATTGAGGATGAAGTGACCGACGTGGTCTGCGATGTCTGTGGCAGAAATATGGTTGTGAAATATGGACCGCATGGTAAGTTCCTTGCCTGCCCTGGATTCCCGGAATGCCGCAACACAAAACCTTATCTGGAAAAATCGGCGTCAAATGTCCGAAATGCGGCAAAGAGATTGTGCTGAAAAAAAAGACCAAGAAGGGCAGAAAGTATTACGGCTGTGAGAATAACCCGGACAATTGTTAGATAAAACACGAAAGATAAACAAGTTATTGCACAATAACAATTCACATAAGGTCGTGTTTAACGATATCTGTGATGTGCTCAGCGATATTCTGGCGTCGAACGCCATGGTTATTAGCAAGAATGGAAAGATACTTGGACTTAAGAACAGGGAAGATATCCCAGAGATCCACGAGCTGATCGAGGGAAAGGTAGGAAGCCTTATAGACAACATGCTCAACGAGAGACTTCTGCTTGTTTTGTCTACATCGTAAAATCTGCGATCAGCACGCTTTCTTTTCAGAACTGGAAGCCATCACCCATATTTTTGAGGAGATGGATGGCAAAGAGGAATTCTTGTTGCAAGTAAGATCGCAGACCGGGTAGGGATCACAAGATCGGTCATTGTCAATGCACTTCGTAAGTTTGAGAGTGCAGGAGTCATTGAATCGAGATCTTCCGGTATGAAGGGAACATACATCAAAGTTCTGAATGACGTTGTCTTTGATGAACTGGAACAGATCAAGAAAGAAAATAACATAAAATAAAGGGATTTACGTGAAAAAAGGGATTTTATAGCTTGCTATAGAGTCCTTTTTTTCACATTAAGCAGGATCTGTCATGGGAAAACGGGAACACAGATTGAAAAAACAAAAGCACCATATTGTACCTGAAAGTCAAAAATCTACAAGATATGTCAAAAATGGTAAAAAAGACTTGTGTTTTTTGATTTATTCTTTATAATAAAACTAGGTTACTGTTGAATTATGTAAATTGGAAGGGGAATGTGTCATGATTACTACGAACGCATTTGACTATATCAATGTGTTGGATAAAGCGGCGGATGCAAGCTGGCTTCGTGAGACTGCGATTATGAATAATCTTGCGAACACAGATACGCCGGGATATAAGAGACAGGAAGTGGATTTTGAGTCTGTACTTCAGAGAGAATTAGGCCACTCCAAATACACAACGCTGGACAAGAAAATCCGTTCCTTAAATGCGGATCTTTCCGGTCTGAATGTATCTACCCATACAGACTCATCAAATTATTCTTACCGTCTGGACCGGAACAACGTGGATCCGGATACCGAGAATGTGGAACTGGCATCGGAGACGATCCGTTATCAGGCACTTACGAACAGCATCACCTCTGATTTTACGAGAATGCAGGCAGTTTTAAAGTAAAATAAGAGCAGGATTACAGGAGGATAAAAATGGCTTTATTTCAGGCGTTTGATATCAGTGCTTCGGGAATGACTGCGGAGCGTTTCCGTATGGATACCATTGCAGAGAATATTGCAAATGTAAATACGACAAGAACAGAAGATGGAACTCCATACCGAAGAAAAAAATTGTTACTTTTGCAGAGAAGGAAGTGACTTCTTTCTCAAGGTATTATCAGAATGCCAGATCTAAGTTTGTCGGAAATGGTGTGAAAGTATCTTCTGTCAAAGAGGACACAGAGACTGATTTTATCATGGAGTATGATCCGTCCAATCCGGATGCGGATGAAAACGGTTATGTATATTATCCGAATGTAAATACGGTCACAGAGATGACAAACCTGATCGATGCTACCCGTGCGTATGAGGCAAACACAACAGCATTCGAGGTCGCAAAATCAATTGCACAGAGCGGACTCTCCATTGGAAAATAAGTAAAGATAAAAGATAAGTAAGGTGGTATGACATATGGATATCAGTTCATTGACAAATATCAGTTCAGATTATCTGAATCAGATCGCACAGCAGAACAGGCTGGTCACGACAGATGATGATTCGTTCAGTTCTGTCCTTTCATCTGCGATGAATATGGTTTCAGAGACAAACAACCTGCAGAACAACGCACAGTCAGAGGTGATCCGTTTTGCATTGGGACAGTCAGAGAACACACATGATCTGTCAACGGCACAGACCAAAGCACTTACTGCGATCCAGTATACGGTGGCAGTGAGAGATAAAATGATCGATGCATACAAAGAAATCATGAATATGCAAATTTAGTGAACGAGGGTAGATGAAAATGCCGGAACAGGTACAAAAGGTTTTAGACAGAATCCTAGAATGGTGGAAAAATTCAATACAAAACAAAAGACACTGCTGATCAGCATTGTGGCAGTTGTGCTTGTGGCTCTTGCAATTTTGCGGCAGTCGTTTCCAAGCCTAAAATGGTAACATTAGTTACCTGCGCGACGACGGCAGAATCAGGACAGGTCAAGAACATTCTCGACTCCGAGAATATTTCTTATGAACTCTCCGCAGATGGGCTTGCCTTTCAGGTAAATGAGAAAGATTACGCAAATGCTTCCATTATTCTTGGAACAAATGACATTCCAACCAGCGGCACGAAGCTAAGCGACGTGTTTGATGGAGGTTTCAGTTCCACTGAGGCAGACAAGACCAAAAAGTACAAATTATATCTCGAAGAGTATTATGCTGAGAAGCTTGAAACATTATCGAATGTAGATGCAGCGGCAGTGACACTGGATCTGCCGGACGAAGATGGAACGATCCCTCCAAGGGCGAACAGGCATATGTGACAGCAATCCTGACGCTCAATGGAACAATGGATGATGAACAGGCGGCCGGACTTGCAAAATATCTTGCGACAAATGTTGGAAATGATGACACATCCAATGTGCTCATCCTCGATAATAGTTCAAATGTTCTTTTCTCTGGTCAGGATGATACGTCTGTGACAGGAAATGCCAACAACCAGTTGTCTTTAAAGACCAAAGCGGAAAATCAGGTAAAAGGCCAGGTGAAAGATGTCCTTGTAGGATCATCACTGTTTGACAATGTAGAAGTCGGTCTGAATCTTGCGATGAATTTTGACCAGACCACAGAATCCACACACGAATATTATGCGCCGGATGGACAGACCAATGGTATGGTTGGCTCAAAGAGTGAATATGAATCGAATGCAGTCGGTGGAGCAGCGGAAACACCGGGAACAGATTCCAATGATGACGATACGACTTATGTGATGGAAGATAATGATTACACAAGTTCCAGTGTGTCTGAGACGAATACAAACTACCAGAATAACGAGAAGATCACAACAACAACACCGGCAGTTGGAACTGTTAATTATGACGGCTCATCCATATCTGCAGTCGCAACGAACTATGTGATCTATGATGAGGATACACTGCGTGCTTCGGAACGCTCGGTGACATGACCTTTGATGAGTATGTTGCTGCAAACAGTGAACCTGTAAAGGCGGAAGTAGACCAGGATCTTTATACGCTGATCTCAATGCAACAGGTGTACCGGTGAGCAATATCACGATCATTGCATATGATCAGCCGATGTTCCAGTATAGCAAAGGAAGTACACGGACCATATCGGATTATCTGCAGATCATCCTTGCAGTATTGATTTTTGCACTGTTAGGTTATGTAGTATTCCGCAGCACAAGAAAAGAGAAAGCAGTCGAGCCGGAGCCGGAACTTTCCGTGGAGTCTCTGCTTGAATCCACGAAAGAATCTGCAGATACATTGCAGGATATCGGATTCAATGAAAAATCAGAGACAAGAGTCCTGATCGAAAAATTCGTAGAAGAAAATCCGGAAGCGGCAGCTTCCTTACTTAGAAACTGGCTGAATGAGGGTGGGAGTAGAATATGGCAACTGCAGATTACAATGGCGTTCAGAAAGCCGCAATCCTGCTGATTACATTAGGACCTGAACGTTCCGCAGATATTTTTAAACATCTGAAAGAAGAAGAAATTGAGGAACTTACGCTGGAGATCGCAAATACAAGAAGCGTGTCTCCACAGGTAAAAAAGAAGATATTTTAAATGAGTTTTATCAGGTGTGTCTGGCACAGCAGTATATCGCAGAGGGTGGTATCGGTTATGCAAAAGAGCTTCTTGACAAGGCTCTTGGACAGGAAAAAGCACAGGAGGTTATCTCCAAGCTGACTGCTTCCTTACAGGTCCGCCCATTCGAGTTCGTGCGGAAGACAGATCCGAGTCAGCTTTTTGAACTTTATCAGGATGAGCATCCACAGACGATCGCAATGATTTTATCATATCTGACAGCAGCGCAGGCGGCGATGGTTTTAGGAGCACTTCCACCGGAAAAACAGGCGGATGTTGCAAAGAGAATCGCAATGATGGATCGTACATCACCAGATGTGATCAAAGAGGTGGAGCGAGTGTTAGAAAGAAGACTTTCTTCTCTGGTCAACCAGGATTACACGATTGTCGGAGGTGTCGATGCGATCGTGAATATCTTAAATACGGTAGACCGTTCTACAGAGAAGCATATTATGGAAACTCTCGAAATTGAAGAACCTGAACTTGCAGATGAAATCCGTAAGAAGATGTTCGTATTTGAGGATATCCTTCTTCTCGATGACAGAGCTATCCAGCGTGTTCTTCGTGATGTTGAAAACTCAGATCTTGGTATTGCATTGAAGGGTGCAAACGAAGATGTTCAGAATGCAATCTTTAACAACCTGTCAAAACGTCTGGCTGCCATGATCAAAGAGGATATGGAATTTATGGGACCTGTGCGTATGAAGGATGTTGAGGAGGCACAGCAGAAGATTGTCAGTGTGATCCGAAAACTCGAAGATGCAGGTGAGATTGTAATTTCAAGAGGCGGAGGTGACGAGATTATTGCCTAATCTTTACAAACAATATTTCGTGCACAATGAGCCGGATAAAACACGCGTCATTAACTCAAATGATATTGTAGAAAAGCGTTTAGAGAAGATGGCAGAGCTTAAGCGCATGGAACAAAAAACAACAGACGGAAATGGTTTCTCAGCAGGGATCGTTGGTCCGATGACACAGATTATGTGGAGGAGATCGACCATACTGCAGAAGCAAAAAAGAGGCTGAGAAGATTTTAGCGGAAGCACATGCGCAGGCAGAAACAATTTTAAGTCAGGCAGATCAGGAAGCTGAAAATATCCGGGAGAATGCAAAAAAAATACCGGATATCGGAGGGAAGACAGTGCCTGGAGAGTGAGCTGGCGGCACAGCGTGAACAGTTACAGAATGAATATCAGAGAAAACAGGAAACGCTTCAGGATGAATTCAGGGAGAAACAAAAAATATGGAAAAGGATCTGGTAGATGTGATCCTTGAGGTTTTTAACAAAGTATTCCATATTCAGTTTGATAATAAAAAACACATTCTGATGTATCTCATTGATGATGCAATTTTAAATATCGAGGGAGATAAAAAATTCCGCATCAAGGTTGCTAACAGCAATGTGATGTTTCTTGAGAATCATAAAGAAGAAATTCTGGAACGAGTGGGAGCCGGAATCGAGATCGAGATTGTTGCAGATTCCTCCATGGATGGAAATTCCTGCGTGATCGAGACAGACTCGGGAGTATTCGACTGCAGCCTTGGTGTGCAGCTCGAAAATCTCATAAAAGATATAAAATCACTATGCTTATAAGGATGGTTGAAAGTGGACAGCAGGTATAACAAGTATTTACGACTGGCGGAGAATACATATTTTAAACGGCTTGGAAAAGTTGTTAAAATTGTTGGATTGACCATTGAATCCGTAGGTCCGGACGCAAAACTGAATGACTTGTGCAGAATTATCATTGATGAAAATGCTGACACCGTGGTAATGGCTGAGGTTGTGGGTTTCAGGGATAAAAGACTGCTTTTGATGCCTTATGAGAGCGTAGAGGGGATAGGAGTAGGATGTATCGTTGAAAATACGGGGCATCCTTTATCTGTTCCTGTAGGAAATGAACTCTTAGGGCATACCTTAGACGGAATTGGACGTCCAACGGACATTGACAAATTAGAAACACCGTATGAATATCCGGTCGATGCACAGCCTCCGGATCCGATGTCAAGAAAGATCATCAGTGAGGTGCTTCCTCTCGGCGTGAAAGCGGTCGACGGATTGATCACAGTCGGAAAAGGTCAGCGTATTGGAATTTTTGCAGGTTCCGGTGTGGGAAAAAGTACACTTATGGGAATGTTTGCAAGAAATACAAAGGCAGATATCAATGTCATTGCCCTGATCGGTGAGCGTGGCCGTGAGGTGCGCGAATTTGTGGAACGGGATCTTGGAGAAGAGGGTATGAAACGTTCCATTGTCGTTGTGGCGACTTCCGACAAACCGGCATTGATCCGTAAGAAGGCAGCAATGACGGCGACATCCATTGCAGAGTATTTCAGGGATCAGGGAAAAGATGTGCTTCTGATGATGGATTCACTGACCCGATTCTCCATGGCACAGCGTGAGATCGGCCTCGCGTCCGGAGAACCGCCTGTAACAAGGGGATATCCGCCGAGTGTATACTCGGAAATGCCAAAACTGTTAGAGCGTGCCGGAACCTCAGATAAAGGATCAATCACCGGATTATATACGGTGCTGGTAGATGGTGATGATTTTAATGAACCGATCACAGATACAGCCCGAAGCATTTTGGATGGTCATATCATGCTGTCCAGAAAACTGGGACATAAAAACCACTATCCGGCCATTGATATTTTACAGAGTATTTCCAGGGTTATGAGTTCCATTGCAACGCCGGAACATAAAGAACTGGCAGGCAGGTTAAAAAATGTACTTGCCACATACAATGAGGCAGAAGATCTGATCAATATTGGAGCCTATAAGAGCGGTTCTAACAGGAATATCGATTATGCCATCCAGAAAATCGATGCTGTAAATGATTTCCTGATGCAGAAGACCGACGAAAAATTCCAGTTTGAACAGGAGATCGATCTGCTGCGTGCACTTTTTAATGATTAGAGGTTGATAGGATATGGCAAAATTTGCATATCGGATGCAAAGCATATTAGATATAAAAGAAAAATGGAAGGCCAGGCGAAAATCGCATATGGAGTTGCAAATGCAAAACTCATGGATGAACAGGGAAAACTCCAGCAGATCATGATACGCAAGGCAGGTTATGAAAGCCAGGCGAGAAATTTGGTGAATGGAACCATTGATGTACCTAAGATCAAAGAATGCAAGCGGGCAGTAGATACCATGAAAACGATGCAGCGCAGCCAGATGATGAATGTGCATGTCGCAGAAAAAAATGTAGAGGCTGCCCGGTTGAAACTCAATGAAGTCATGATGGAAAGAAAGACGCATGAGAGACTGAAAGAGCAGGCGTTTGAAGTTTTTAAACAGGAAATGCAATATGCAGAGAATAAAGAAATTGATGAGCTTGTAAGTTACACCTATCATGAGGGGATGACAGAAACCCGGTAATTTTGACAGGGCAATATACGAGAAAGGCATGGACGAGATTATGGCAGAACAAAAGCAGCAGGAAGAATTACAGAAGGAAAATGAAGTTTTAGATAAAAAAAACAGTTAAAGGCGGCAAAAAAGCTGGAAAAAAGAAGAGAAAACAGAAAAATCCAGATGATCTGGATGGAGATGAGAAACCGTGGGAGGAAAAATCCTTGTTTTCTTTGTCACGATTATTATCATTCTGATCTGGCTTGCCATCTTTGCAATGCTGATTAAGCTGGATGTAGGTGGGTTTGGCTCGGGAGTCTTAG